>JAEEGJ010003954.1_pt1 | contig 52755 bp, 36 predicted proteins | sample 8958761 | NCBI WGS metagenome assembly JAEEGJ01 (sample SAMN16246546, study PRJNA631951) | gut metagenome | biome: gut microbiome; feature: rumen; material: RS-attached | host: Bos | place: Iran: Karaj | collected 2018-10
TGATTGAAAGGTCTTCCTTGGCTGTTGCAAGCTTCTCGGGAGTAAGTATGTAACTGTCCTTCAGTCTTATATAATCTTCTTCGTTGAAGAAACGCTCACGCTGTACTCTGGTCATATAAAGGATGTCGAGCTCGGGCATGGCGCTTATAAGATCGGTGGTCTCCTTATATTCTATGTTGTTTTTCTCTAAGGTCTCCTGCTTTACATAATTGGGAAGTTTAAGCTCTTCGGGAGATATCAGTACAAACTTTATGCCTTCGTATCTGGACATAGCTTCTATAAGTGAATGTACGGTCCTGCCGAACTTAAGGTCACCGCAGAGACCGATGGTCATATTGGTCAGCCTGCCTTTTTCGCATTTGATGGTAAGAAGGTCGGTCAGTGTCTGTGTGGGATGGTTGTGTCCGCCGTCACCCGCATTGATGATAGGTACTCCCGCATGCATGGATGCTACAAGCGGTGCACCCTCCTTAGGATGACGCATGGCGATGATATCCGCATAGCAGCCTACCGTCCTGCAGGTATCCGCTACGCTCTCGCCTTTAGCTGCGGAGCTTGCCTGTGCTTCCGAAAAGCCCATAACCCTGCCGCCCAAGTCGATCATGGCTGCTTCGAATGAAAGCCTTGTACGTGTGGACGGTTCAAAGAACAGTGTTGCAAGCTTTTTGTATTTACATTTCTCACGGTAATCTGCCGGATGCTTGATGATATCCTGAGCCTTCTCGATCAGGTCATCAATCTCTGCTGTGGTCAGATCGGTTATACTGAGTAAGTTTTTCATATTGTCTCCTATACTGTATTCTTTTATCTATAATACCCCGGATTGCTTCGTTTCTTCGAAACTCCCGCTATCCTGAAAACCCCTCGTTGTTTGGTATTATACAAACTCCCTCACGCATCGCTTGTAAGCAGCTACGGGGTCTTCTGCCTGGGTGATGGGTCTTCCCACTACTATGTAATCGGAGCCGATCTCTTTTGCCTGAGCGGGTGTCATGATACGTCTCTGGTCATCCTTGGCGCTGTCTGCGAATCTTACACCGGGTGTTACGGTTATGAAGTTCTTTCCGCATCTTTCCTTTACTATGGCTGCCTCCAAGGGTGAGCATACTACACCGTCAAGTCCTGCGTCTTTAGCGTTTTCTGCGTAGTGCATTACTGTCTCGGGCAGTGTGGCATTGATAAGGAGCTCGTCTCTCATTCTCTGCTCGTCTGTGGAAGTAAGCTGTGTTACAGCTATGAGCAGGGGTCTGGTGCCGTCGGGTCTTGTAAGACCTTCTAATGCTGCTTCCATCATGGCCTTTGTACCTGCCGCATGAAGGTTTGTCATATCGACATCAAGCTTCGAAAGGACTGCCATGGTCTTTTTTACGGTATTGGGGATATCATGAAGCTTAAGATCCAGGAATATCTTGTGTCCTCTGGCCTTTATCTGTCTTACCATATCGGGGCCGGCTGCATAATAAAGCTCCATTCCGATCTTTACAAACGGCTTTACGTCTGTAAATCTGTCAAGAAACGCTAAGGTTTCTTCTGCACTTGCGAAATCGCAGGCAATGATAACATCTCTTTTCTGTTCCATGTTGATGTCCTCCCGTTTTTCTTTTTTATATAATTATTTATTATTACCGTTGTTAATATCAGCCGTGAGCCTTGCCGATGATGTTGGATAACTTCTTTATGCCCAGCTCTTCGCAGAGTACAGGAAGCCTCTCTATGATCTTGGGGCAGACATAAGGATCCACAAGGTTCTGTGCTCCTATCTCTACCGCTGAAGCTCCGGCCATCATCATCTCTATCACATCTTCAGCCGTGGATACTCCGCCCATACCTATGATCGGGATATTTACGGCGTCGTACACCTGATATACCATACGTACCGCTACAGGGAATATGGCAGGTCCGGAAAAACCGCCCATCTTGTTGGCTATGACAGGGCGTCCGCGTCTTATGTCTATCCTCATACCGAGAAGCGTATTGATAAGGCTTATGCCGTCAGCTCCCGCAGCTTCACAGGCCTTTGCTATATCTGTGATACTGGTCACGTTGGGGCTCAGCTTCATGTATACAGGCTTGTCCGTTACTGATTTTACCGCAGCGGTCACCTCTGCAGCCGCATCGGGGCTGGTGCCGAACGCCATACCGCCCGCATGCACGTTGGGACAGCTGATGTTGACCTCGATGATCTCCACCTGCTCCTCTTTGTTTATCCTCTCACAGCAGTATTTGTATTCATCTACCGAAAAACCGCTGATGTTTGCTATTATGGGTTTGCGGAATATCTCCCTTAATGCGGGGAGTTCTTCCGATATGACCTTGTCTATACCCGGATTGGCCAGACCTACCGAATTGATCATGCCTTCACGGCATTCAGCTATTCTTGGAGTGGGGTTTCCGAATCTGGGTTCTTTTGTCGTACCCTTGAATGAGAACGATCCGAGTATGTTTATATCATACAAATTCTTGAATTCTGCTCCGAACCCGAATGTTCCGCTGGCCGGTATTATGGGATTGTCAAGCTTTATCCCGCTAAGTTCTGTGCTTATATCTGCCATTTTTATCTCCTGATCATAATAATACGTCTTCACTAGAGAAAACGGGACCGTCTTTACATACCTTCTTGAAACCGCTGTTTGTGCTTATCGAGCAGCCCACACATGCGCCGAAGCCGCAGCCCATTCTTTCTTCGAAGCTCAGCTGGCCTGTCTTCTTCCCGTCATAGTATTTGTAAAGTGCTTTTAACATCGGCATGGGACCGCATGCACAATAATCCGTGATATCTTCAAGTCCTGTAAGGCAGTCGGTTACAAATCCTTTTGTACCAAAGCTTCCGTCCACCGTGGATACTCTCACTTCGATATCACTTCCGGGGATCTCCTGCTTTAACGCTGCAAACTCATGATCGTAGAACACGTCGGTCACCGAATTAAACCCGAGTACCACGCTCACTCTTTTTCCCTGCTTTAAAAGCTCCTTTGCAAGTCCGTACATGGGAGGTGTACCTACTCCACCGCCTACTAAAAGTACGTGGTTTCCGCAAGCTTTAGTATCAAACCCGTTTCCGAGTCCCATGAGGCACATGAGCTTTTCACCTGATTTCATGGTACTAAGCAAGTCAGTACCGTTTCCCACCACTTTATATATGATGGTAAGCCCTTCGCCGTCATAGTCCGATACCGATATGGGACGCCTTAAGTAAAAGCCTGTAAGTTTTATATTTATAAACTGTCCAGGGGCCGTTAACAGTGATGTATCACCTTTAAGCCTCATCTTAAATACCTTGTCGGCTATCTGTTCGTTAGAAACTATCGTAAGTTCCTGATCGATCTGTTTTTTTATTATGTCTTCCAAACCAATTTACCTCTTATCTTTATTAAAACACCGGTTTACCGTCTACGTAGGTCGCTATGCATCTGCCGAACACTTTTCTGCCTTCAAACGGTGTAAATCTGCCCTTTGTCGCAAAAGTATCGGGATCGATAACATATTCTTCATCAAGGTCATATACCGTAAGATCAGCAGGAGCCCCTACCTCTATACCGTGCTCCACATCAAATCTTTCGGAAGGCTTTATGCTCATTAAGTCTATGAGCTTCTCTAAAGTTATGACCCCTGTTTTTACAAGTCCCGTGTAAAGTACCGGGAATGTACACTCAAGTCCTACGACTCCCATGGGTCCGTCAAAGCCCTTTGACTTTTCTTCTAAAGAATGCGGTGCATGGTCTGTGGCGATCATGTCGACCGTGCCGTCCTTTATGCCTTCTATCAGTGCTTTTCGGTCTTCCTCGCTCCTTATGGGAGGATTCATCTTAAATCTTCCGAGACCGTATTTTATCTTATAGCCATCCGTTCCGGTAATTACCCCTTCGGTACCGGCCTGTTTTGCCTTTAATACCTCGGCCAGCACATCCTCGTCGTTTAAAAGCAGGTAGTGGGGACCTGTCTCGCAGGTGATGTCCACTCCTTCCTTTTTGGCCTTACGTATAAGCTCCACGCTTTCTTTTGTGGAAACATGACATACATGGTATCTGCAGCCTGTTTCTTTGCTTAAGGCTATATCTCTTTCGACCATCTTCCATTCGCTTTCGGAAGATATGCCTTTATATCCAAGTTCTTTGGCAAGCACTCCGTCATGTACGTTCTTCCCGCCTAAGATGCTCTTTATCTCACAATGTGCAGAGATGATGCCGCCTAAGGCTGCCACCCTCGTCATGGCTTCTTCCATGTAGGCGCCGTCTTCCACTCCCGTACCGTCATCGGAGAATCCCGCAAGCTTTATGGCCGATGCGGATGTTTTCTTTTCAAAGTCCTCCGTCCTTCCGTCGTCTAAAAGCTCAAAGTACTCTGCTATCTCCTCAAAGTCCACAAGCTCTTCGCCCTTTTCCCCTTTGGTTATCGAAGCATAAGGGTATACCTTGACACAGGCTTTCTCATGGATGGCCTTAAGCTCTTCATTCATGTTTTCTATGCTGTCGGGCACAGGGTTAAGATTCGGCATGGTAAATACGTGCGTGTACCCTCCCCTTGCAGCCGCCCTCGATCCGGTAGCTATGTCTTCTTTATATAAAAAACCCGGCTCGCGAAAATGCACATGCACATCAACGAAACCGGGGAAAATGTATTTTCCGGAATAATCAATAACGCTGACAGAAGGGTCTGCCGCTAATACGTCGATAGAGTCGGATAAAGAAAAAACCACACCATCTTCTATAAGAACGTTCGTCTCTAAGAAGCTACCGTGGGTAAATACTTTGGCGTTTGAAAGTAAAGTTTTCATGTCCAACCTCCTTCCGAACTATGTTATCATAAACACATATCTATTGTCAATTGAATTATTTTAAAATCTTAAGAAAAAATGCTTGACAAATATAACCCGAGACTATATAATGGCTTTTGTTGACGCACACGGGATCTTAGCTCAGCTGGGAGAGCATCTGCCTTACAAGCAGAGGGTCACAGGTTCGAGCCCTGTAGGTCCCATCAGTAACACCTATCTACTGTGGCGAGATAGCTCAGTTGGCCAGAGCACGCGGTTCATACCCGCGGTGTCGAGGGTTCGAATCCCCCTCTCGCTACTAAAAAACCGGACATCAGATGTCCGGTTTTCTTTTTGTCTTCAGTTTTAAGTAGCGGCTTCACCCGCTGCAGGCTCCTTTTCAGCCGTATCGGCCGTCATAGTGCCCAAAAGCGCCTCATAGTCCTCTTTTATCTTAAGGAAGGTCTCCTGATCGCCGTTATCCGAATCGGGATGAAATACCTTGCACAGATCCCTGTAACGCTTTTTTATCTCATCCTCTGTGGTACAGCCGTTAAAGTATCCGACCTTGGGATCACGTTCCCTTGTTTCCTTCTGTGCGGTATTCGTTTCTTTTGCTGCCTCCTCTGCTGTCTTGCTGCCGCTTTCGCCGGCTAATATCTTATCCCTTATCATATATATTTCGGTCTTGATATCGGTAACCCTCTTTAAGATAGGTCCGCTGGCAGCACCGTTATAGCTGTATTTTATCCTGGTGGCCTCATCATACAGGCCTCTTAATGTCTTCATATCCTCATCGGCTACTTTAAGCACCTTGTAGTTGGTACTGATATATGCCATACAGGAGTCGATCTTTTCAAGCTGTGCGTGGATACGTGAGGATATCTCCGCTCTTACTCTTTCCTTTTCTGCTTCCGTCTTACTTCTGTGTCTCTCCTTTAAGCCCATCCTGTAATCCACGGTGGAATCAGCTATCAGGTATACCACAAAGACTACTATGGCTACGATAAGCGATGTAAGGAACATCTCTCTGGTAAACTCAAGTCCGGATATCATAAGTTCTCCCGAATAGTTATACTCGGGGTCCTTTATGAAATCAAATACGCGGTAGATAAAATCCATCAGCGGTTCAGCCTCTAATATCTTACCCTTATTTGTACCGATAAGCATCAGACAGCCGGCCGTGATCATAAACGGAGACGGCATCAGAAGCAGTCCGGCCAGGAACCTTGACATAAAGCTTTCCGTCGAGGTGTTTTTCCCACCGTATATGGCTGCAAGATGGATGCCCAGTACTATAAGTGCCGATACGGTATAGAATATCGAAGCTGCCCATCCCGGGAATCCGCCGCAGAAATTCATGATCATAAAAGCGATTATCATATGCTCCGCAGTACCGAACGATACCAGGAATGCATTTCTGAGCTTGATATACTTTGATACCTCAAATACCAGAAGCAATATGGCCACATTCATGATAAAGAAGTTGAGCCATCTGTTTTCGAATATCTCAGGATAATATATCTCGTATTCACTGTATCCTTCAGCTACCAAAAACCAGATACAGTTTAAGAAAACTCCTTTCAGATATGAAGATATCTTGATATAATCCGTGAAAAGCATCATGGTTCCGTACAAAAGCAGCAGGACTATCATGATTATCACGGCTGTAACAGCGTGTATCATTTTACTAAGCCTTTCATTTATCCGTATACATTTTATTTAGATCAAGGATCGTGTCTTTTACGCTTTTGACCACTGATGCGGGTCCTATGATCCTTGCTTTTTCCCCAAGTGAGAATATCCATCCGATAAGCTGCGGATTGATATTGGCTGTGAATCTGATGGTGGATTTCCCGTTATTTCCCGGGATGACGGTTATCTCGTTTTTACCGAACCTGTCGATAAATACACCAAGTATCTCATTTTCAATCTCTATGGTAACGGTACGTTCCTCGCCCTCATACATGCTTATGTTTTTTCTGGTGTAATCGGCAAGGTTAAAGCTCTTAAAGAACTCAGCCCCGTTCCTTTTTTCATCGGTCACCGATATCCTCGACATCTTGTCGACCCTGTAATGTTTTATGATACCGGCTTCGCTGTCGTATCCTATCATATAATAGTTTTCATTGGTCCAGGCCAGGGCCCAGGGACTTATATGATAGAATGCACCGCCCTTTTTAAGTTCCAGTTCTTTCTTTAAGTTCCAGCTTCCATACTGAAACTTTATAATCCGGTTGTCGCCTATGGCATTGTATATGGTGTCAACACTTGCGTATATGCTTTCATTCATGGACTTTATACGTCCGTATACATATACCTGTCTCTGAAGCTTTCCGGCTTCGTTTTTGCTGCATAAGCCCTCAAGCTTTCCGATAAGCTCACGGGACTTTTTCTCTGTAATGAATCTGCAGGACTGGATGGCATCCACAAGGAGCTTGAGCTCTGCCAGCTCAAATTCCCTTTCCTCCACACGATAGGTATATTCCTTACCGCTTTTTTTCTTTTTTACGGCAAGGCCCGAGTCCTCAAGCGTCTTAAGATCGCGGTATATCGCTTTTCTTTCGGCCTGTATGTCATTCTTTTCCAGTTCCTCAAGTATTTCCTGCATGGTAAGGCCGTGATCTTTATCGGTTTTTTCAAGCAGGATGGTCTTGAGATATAAAAGTTTAAGTTTATGGTTTGAAGCCATAGAAAAACCTCGTGTGTTTTGTTCAGCCTACATGGGGTGAAATAATTCTATTCAAGGCAGGTTAAAACCCACTCATAAACCTCCCGGCTCCGCCGTGAGTCGCCGCTAAAGCGGCTTTTGTTTACTCGTGTGTTTTACCCAACCTCCATGGTTCAATCAGCGCAATTACAAATCTGCAAGCGAGCTTGCGATTTGCATTTGCGCTGATTAACCTTGAATAGAATTATTTTACATGTCTTCATAAGCAACTACCATGTCTACATCGTTCTCTTTCGCAAAGCGTAATGCTTTATCTGCTAAGTTGATGGTTACGTGGTAGTCTCCGCCCTTATATATGGCTACGCCGACCGATACCTTGAATGTGCAGGGGAAATCGGTGGCTTTGGAAACATATGTCCTGATACGCTCTCCTATTTCCTTGGTACGGGCAAGTCCCTGGTTGGGTACAAGGATCAGGAACTGTTCGCCGCCCATACGTATGCACACGTCATCGAGTCTGGTACATATGGTGATACCTTTATACAGTTCTTTTATGATTCGATCGCCTGTATCATGTCCGAAATTCTCGTTTATCTTCTTGAAATCATTTATATCAAGTAAAATAAATCCCGCATTTTTAAATACCAGCTCATCCGTATCCTCCATACAGAGCATTTTAAGCTTTGTCCTGTTGAAGGCACCTGTAAGCTGATCGTGAAGTGAAATGTCCTCGAGCTTCTTCTGTGCATTGTACTGTTCGGCATATGCAATTTCAAATATATACTCGAAAGCGCATACCGATACAAGAGCAGCTCCGTCCAATGAGATAAACGTATCTACCCCTGTCAGTCCCGAATACATATATGCGAGTACAAATTCGCCGAGCATGAGCAGGTGGAAGAAAAGATGATATCTTCTGGGGGCACTGATACCCACAACCAGAAACATCAATGTCATTAAAAGGAAGCTTTCCCTTAAGTTCGTGACATTTCTTATGTTATGTCCTACCCATATTACGGATAGCATGCACGCATGTACCATTATATACGAAAAAGCAGTCATGATCTTATATGATGATACATATCTGAATGCTATCAGATACAATACAAGGGGGATGAGTATTGCAAATCTCGGTAAAAAGGTCTGTTTCGAAAAACCTAAAACAGCGCTGCAGTCCGAAACAAAGAAAGTCATTTCAACTATACATGATATAGTCACAACCCATAGCGTCAGGTTTTTAAAATGATCGTATTTACTCTGATAAAAGTCCCCTCGTTTTTCTTTTGGTATTAATACCGGTTTTAGAATCATTTCTGTCGCCTCCCCCGCGATAAAAATAATTACAAACAATACACATCTATTTTACCCGATTTATACTTTTTTAGCAACATTTTTTTAATGTATCAAATTGTACGGATGTCCCGGACTAAAAAAGCGGCCCGTAGTGGGCCGTTTCCTTTAAAACCACCTGCTAAGTATAACCTTGCAGACAAAATATTTTGTTTTTTTATTGTAGGACAGCTTCATATGCCATCCGCGTTCCTGTACTATGCCGTTGGCTATGGAAAGCCCGAGACCGGTACCCGCACCTGCGGTTCGGCTCTCTTCGCCCATCTCCAAAGGATCCAGCAGATGCTGAAGATTCTTCTTATAATGAAGTATCGCTTTGTTGCCGACAGAGAATGATCTGTTCTTTCCGACTACATCTATTACTTCACCGTCCAGGGTATACTTTATTGCGTTACTTATCAGATTATCAAGTATCAGCCCCAGGATATCGGGATCACCCTTTAGGAACGAATCACCCTTCATCCTGACCTTAAGATTTTTCTCCTCCATCTTCTCTTTATACCTGGCTACTGTCCTGTCCACCAGATCCGACAGATATACATTATCTTCATCCGCGGATTCAAAGTCGTTTTTCTTTGAAAAGCTTAAGTTCTTATCTATGAGGCCGTTCAGATACTGCACATTGTTAAATATTTCCTCTGAATAGTACTCTTTCTTTTCAGAGTGAACATTTTCCTTAAGATTTTCACTGAATCCCTGCATGACCATAAGAGGGGATTTAAGGTCATGGGCCATGGAATTGATAAGCGACTTGTGGAAGCGGTTCTTGCCCTGAAGCGAGTAAAAACGTCTGTAGTTATACCATGCAAGTAATGCAAAAAACAAAGCAAAGCCCAGGTAATACCACAGCATTGATTTAAAGAAGTCCCTCCTGTACACCTGAAGGCAATCTTTAAGACTGTAGAACATGAATAATCTTATATGTTTACCGTTAGCTGCCGGAATATCGTCGATATAAGTTATACACATATCCGTGTTGAAAACAGAAAATGTTTTTGTCGAACGCTGAGCAAAGACACTGTAACCGGTAGAAACAGTTTTGGCTTCGGTTTCACTTTGAGAAAAGAATTTCCCTATTCCTTCAGCATATAAATCATCATTGGGTACAGCTTTTATATCTTCTAATGATAATTCCTTCCAGTTATCCGTATCCTGAGGAAAAAGAATTGTTTCAGGGACGGTTTTACCGCTTTCATAAACACGGAACTCCATTTCCTCAAACCCTTCAGGTACCACCCCATGGGCGCAGTCAATTATCTTATAGGTTGCAGCTTCATAACGTCTTTCATCTTCCTTATCCTGTATGAGGTAAGTTACAACCACCTTCCCCGGTCTGAACTCATTGCCTTTTCTGTAGCCTTCGAGTAATTGTATCCTCCAACAATTTAAGCCGCTCCCTCCGCTCCATTGTGTTCTTTCGTTTTTCTTTACCTTGAAAGTCTCATTAATGACATCATTAAAATAGCTTTTAGGACATGATAATACTTCTTTCCTGTAATAGACATCATCCGGATGCCTTATAAGAAAAACCAGGTCATTTTGCTCCGTAGAAAGTTCATTTTCTATTACCTCAGAAAACCATACCATCGGCTTAGCCTTCTCCCAATCATATATCCAGCAGTACCCCAGTCCTTCGACATCCCCTTCCATCTCTAAAGAGACATCCGAAAGCAGGGCCTGCATGGTATACTGAAGCAGGCCTTTATCATTTTCGTAGCTAAAATCCCGGGCCGTTACCCTTTCCTTAAGTATTTCGGTTGTATCTCTGAACCGTTTCTCCAGACTTGCTTTTATTCTATAGGTGCCGATATTAAGTTCTCTATTACCCAGTGCCATGGTAAACACAACACACAGTAAAAGCCAGAAAAAGGTATACCCGGCTATCATTGAAAGCACCGGTCTTTTATTTCTGAACTCTTTAAGCTTTTTAAACATCTATCCCTCCAAACCGTTACTGTAAAAACCGTAACAGGTCAATTCCGTTTTCCTGATATTATAATAACAGAAAGATGTATCCTTTTTAAGTCTTTTTTCCATATTTTTATAAAAAAATCCCGGCTTATCTTAAAGCCGGGAAAAATTACATATTAAAGTATCTGGATGCCTGCATCAAGTGCCTGCTTCTTCATATCATCGGGCCATACGGAAGAATGTACCTCTCCGATATGTGCTTTTCTTAAGAAATACATGCACATTCTGGACTGGCCGATACCGCCGCCTATGGTGTAGGGGAGTTCCTTATTGAGGATAGCTTTCTGGAAAGGAAGCTCCGCACGCTCCTCACAGCCTGCCTTTTTAAGCTGGCTTGCAAGAGAATTCTCATCTACTCTGATACCCATGGAAGAAATCTCAAATGCAGAATCAAGCACCGGATAGTATACCAGGATATCACCGTTAAGCTGCCAGTCATCATAGTCCGGAGCACGTCCGTCATGCTTCTCTCCTGAAGCAAGCTTATCGCCTATCTGCATAAGGAATACTGCTTTCTTAAGACGGCAGATATTGTTCTCTCTCTCCTTGGGAGTAGCATCGGGCCACATATTCTCAAGCTCCTGTGTGGTCACAAATGAGATCTCCTCGGGAAGGATCTCCTCTATATAAGAATACTTGTCGGCTATATAATGCTCTGTATCTTTTAATGCCTGGAAAATGCTCCTTACAACACCCTTAAGTGTATCGATGTTTCTCTCATCCTTAAGGATCACTTTCTCCCAGTCCCACTGGTCAACATATATCGAATGAAGATTATCAAGCTCCTCATCACGTCTGATGGCGGTCATGTCGGTATAAAGACCTTCGCCGTATCCGAATCCGTAATCCTTAAGAGCCATTCTCTTCCACTTTGCAAGGGAATGAACGACCTCCACGCCTGCTCCGCCTAAATCCTTTATGTCAAATTTAACGGGACGCTCTACACCGTTAAGGTTATCATTAAGTCCTGACTCGGGTCTTACAAAAAGAGGTGCTGATACTCTGGTAAGATTCAGCTGCTTGGCTAACTGACGCTCAAAATGGTCCTTGATGTACTTGATAGCATGCTGAGTCTCTTTGATGCTTAAAGCTGAAGAATAATTTTTCGGAATGTTAAGCTGCGACATATACTCTTCCCTTTTGCCTTGCGGCTTCCTTTCTCCGCTCATATTACGAACGATATGATAGTCCTTAGATAAACCGATAAAAAATAAACAATAAAAAGTATGCCACTTTTATGCGAAAATTTCAAGTTTTTTTTAAACTTTTAAAAAATTTTTATTCTTTAAAACAATCTAAATTTTCCTGGGTGGTAAGGAATCCGTTTTTGTACCTCTTATCCCCCGACACCTTTTTGCCGAACCAGCGGGGTTTCTTAAAACCTTTAGCATCTTCCACACTTTCGAATTCGACTTCCGCAAATACGAGCCCCTCAAGTTTTCCGTGGAAAACATCAAGCTCTATTCTGTATGTTTTGTCTCCTGTCTTATAAGGTATTATATACCGTGTTTTTATTATCAGGTTAAAATCGATCTTTGTTTTAAGATGCTCATATGCATCTAAAGTCAGCGGTGCTTCTATCTCCTCATTGCAGATGGGATCGTTTTCCGATACCTTTTCTTTTTTAAGCTTATAAGTAAGGATGTAATCGTCATTGCTCTTCCTGATCCTTAGGACCGGCGAACGGTTCAGATATCCCTGCTCTATTTCTTTCTTTTTATACTTTGAAAGATTTTTCGGCATCTCTTTTATAAGATACTTATGCTCTATCTCCATAGGTGCTCCTCTCCGTTTGTCTGCACTGTCAATGCCACCTTAAAAACGCCTTAGGCGTTACCCCATAAAATAAATAAAGACATCAGCCGACACCCAAATGTGTTCGTCCGACGCCCTTAACAGTATCCTATTATAACTGTTTTTGATAATAAATCAACAACTTTTTTTATAATATTTTAATTTTTGTTTAATATGTACATTATTTTTATGTAACAAATGCCCTGTTTTGTATACTTTTCACAAGTAAAACAGGGCATTTTCATCATATCAGGGTGTCAAAACTTAGTTAATATCGAACATGTACTTAACTACTTTATCCAAAGTATCGTGTTTTTCAGTGATCCTGGTAAATGCAACACAGTATTTGCTTGATGTTTCAAAGCCGTTGATCCTCTCGAGGAACTTCTCGATGTTTAATCCGTATACAGCTTCCTCTCCCTCCTTGAAATCACCATTCTCTTGAGGGTAAGTAGGTACGACTTTTATCTTTATATCATCGGGAAGCTTGTCATATACTTCTTTTGATATAGCCTGGTCTACAGGGATAAGTGCCTCGCTGTTAACCTGGTATTTCAGCTCGTCCTTGTTGAATATGATCATATCGATCTCGCCTGCTGCCATATGCATGGTATAGGCCATACTTGAATTGTAATCGGCAACCAGGGAGCTGTAGCTGTTATCAAGGACTATATTCTGATGTTTGGGATCCGTGATAAGCATTTCCTCGAGGTCAGCCATAAACTGATCGTATCCGGTGGGTGTAAACGGATTGACTACTATAACCGTGTATAATGCGGGTGTCTGTCTGGGCTTTAAGAACGAGTATAACAGTCCTATGGCCAGTGCCGCTATGATAACACCGAGTACCACCTTGCCCAGGTAATAGTCCTTAAAATATCTGAGCTTTCCTTTTCCGCTCAGGGACTTAAAGGTTTCCGATGCGGATTTTTCATCCCTTGCCTGATAAAGAGCCATGTCCTTATCTTCATCCGGGATGGTATTTTCCTGTTCTGTTATCTGCAACAGGCTCTTTCCGCAGTTAATGCATTTTTCGCTTCCTTCCGCTCTTGCGGTACCGCAGAACGGACATTTTGAATAATAGTTTACTTTTGCACCTAACGATATTTTCATATTGCACCTTTTTTAAAAAAACATTGACATTTTATTATATACTCTGTATATTAATAGGGTGTGAAAACAAGCTGGGATAGCTCAGTCGGTAGAGCGACTGATTCGTAATCAGTAGGTCGAGGGTTCAAGTCCCTTTCTCAGCTTTATTTTTATGCCCTTTTTTCGGTTCCCATGGCTTCATGCATCTTCAAAAACAGGAGGCCATAATCCAGAGGTTTTGAGAAGATCATGTTTACGCCGTTTTCCTTTGTTTTTACTATGGATTCGGCTACGCCCTTATTGGATACCGCAAATACAGGGATCTTTTCCGCATCATCCTTACAGGAAAGCCTTATGCAGTGAGCTATGGAATATCCGTCAAGTTCACTAGCTCCTGTATCTACCAGGACCATATCATATGTGCCCGCAGGATTCTTGATGAACTCTTTTACGGCAGCCTTGCCGTCAAGTACGGTAAGTACTTTTGCTCCTCTTTTTGACATCATTTCTGCCATTATCTCGCCCGCAAGCTCACTGTCGGGAACAAGCAGCACATTTTTCCCGGTAAAGTCGAAATCACCCGGATCAGCCGTGGTCCTTACAGCGGGAGTACCGATCTTTAAGATTGCCTTTTCCTCGTTACTCTTTACCCGGATCCTTTCCTCATCTTTTTTCTGGTGAGTATCTTTATGCTGCTCAGATATCATGTTCTTTCCGGTCTTTGCCACGAGTTCACGGTAACTCTCATCATCCCTTAAAGCTATCTCTTCGTTCATTTCGCGGCTTTCCTTAAGCATCTGCTCCATGAGGGTATCTATCTCATTGGTCTTTTCCGTTATCAGTTCAAGACGTTCTACCGTTTTATCGGTATCGGATACACTGCTTTTTGCTATATCGGATAGTCCTATGATATCATTTAACGGGTCCTTCATAAGAGATGCAAACTTTTCAAAGAGGCCTTTAAGCTGGCTGGATATCTCTTTTTCATGCATAAGTGATACCGAGAGCAGCTTACGATAGCTCATGTCCTCGTCTGACGCATTGTCTAAGATCCTGAAGCAGACGAAATATCTTTTCTCTTCGTCATTGCCTTCCGAAGGCATGATGCCCTTTACCTTAACCCAGAAATACCTGCCGTCGCCGTTATCCATCCTGAAGTTAAGCTTCCTGACAAATACTCCGTTCCTTAAGCCTTCTTCTATCACCTTTTTATCAAAGAACTGGATAAAAGCAGTCCTGTCGTCCGGATGCACCTGTCTTTGTGCCGTAAGCATCACTTCCAGCTCTATAAAGCCTTTTCTGACATTCCTTCCCTCGGGATCCATCAGACTTTCAAATGTCCCGCGGTCAAGGCTTACGTCAAGTATCTCATCATAGTAGTCACGCCATATCTGCATGAGCAAATCTTCTCTGCTGTTCATATAAACCCCGATTTTATGTTTTTATCCAAATTAAAGCCGCCTTAAAATTATAAACCTTTTTAAGGCGGCTGTAAATATAAATCTTTGTCCTGTGTATTAATTATTCATTAACTTCTGCCTGAGTGAGGATCTGCATTATCTCGTTGCTTCTCTCGATGAATGCGGTCATAGCCTCGGGAGCCAAAGGCTTATGGCTAAGCATAGCCAGATCGTAAAGCTGCTTTACGATAAGCTCGGTATTCTTACCCTTCTTATTGTCATATACGTACTTAACAAGTGCGTTTTCGCTGTTAAGGGTAAGTGTTACCTGGTTGCCGAAACCGTCCATATCCATGCCGCCCATGCCGTACATCTTCATCATATCGTTCATACGGCGGCTTTCCTCGGAAAGGGTGATGACTGAAGATACCTTCTCGTTCTTGAGCTTCTCAACCTTAACCTCAAGCTTGTCATTCTTAAGTACATCCCTAAAGAGTTTTTCCAGAGCCTTCTGCTCCTTATCGATGCTCTTCTGTTCCTTTTTGTCCACATCTGCCTTTAAGGAATCGGTAACATCCGCATCAACTCTTAAGAATGCTATCTTATCGTTATCAGCCTCAAGCTGTGATATGAAAGGATTATCGATATTATGTGTAAGGAGTACGGCATTCATGCCTTCATCCTTAAACATCTTAATGTACTGGCTCTGCTGCTTCTCATCGGTTACGTAGTATACCTTCTGCTTCTCGGGTTCCTTCTTTTCGTCTTCTTCCGTACCTTCGGGTTCGCCGTCAGCACCTACCACTTCACCTTCTACCTTTTCGGGAGCATCCTTCTTTTCATCTTCCTTCTTCTCATCGTAGAAGCCTTCATCCGCATCGGCGTCCTTCTTGCCGTACTCTGCATCTAAGTACTCCTGTAAGGTTACATACTTGCCGTTTAAGTCCTTAAACAGCATGGTGTCCTTTACCTTGTCCTTGAACTTGGTATCTTTGAGGCAGCCGTACTTGATGAAAGGTGAAATGTCATCCCAGTACTTCTCGTAATTCTCACGGTCTACGTTAAACATTCCGGTAAGCTTGTCAGCTACCTTCTTGGTGATATAGTCTGAGATCTTCTTTACGAAGCCGTCGTTCTGAAGTGCACTTCTCGATACGTTAAGAGGCAGGTCGGGACAGTCGATGACGCCCTTAAGCAGCATAAGGAACTCGGGTATTACTTCCTTGATGTTATCGGCTATAAATACCTGGTTGCTGTAAAGCTTGATCACGCCCTCGAGCTTGTCATAGTCAAGATTAAGCTTCGGGAAGTAAAGTATACCCTTTAAGTTAAACGGATAATCCATATTCAGATGTATCCAGAAAAGGGGCTCCTTGTAATCATGGAAGGTTGAACGGTAAAATGCCTTGTACTCATCCTCGGTGCAGTCATTGGGATGCTTGGTCCAGAGAGGAGCAACCTCATTTATGGGCTTAGGTCCCTTCTTCTCCTCACCTTCTTTACCGTCTTCCTTTTTCTCCTCTTTCTTTTCCTCGGGCTTTGCGTTCTCATTTACAAAGTAGATCGGAACGGGCATGAACGAACAGTACTTGTCAAGTACTTCCTTAGCCTTGTACTCGTTTGAGAACTCATAGCTGTCCTCATTAAGGTACAGTGTTATCTCGGTACCGCGCTCAGATCTGTCCGAATCTGACATCTCAAACTGCATGCCTTCTTCGGATACCCAGTGAACAGCCTTTGCATCTTTCTTATAGGAAAGTGTATCGATGGTAACCTTGTGTGCTACCATGAATGCTGAATAAAAACCGAGTCCGAAATGACCGATTATCTGGTCCTCATTGGCCTTATCCTTGTACTTCTCAAGGAAGTCTGCGGCGCCTGAAAATGCTATCTGGTTAATGTACTCCTTAACCTCGTCGGCCGTCATACCGATACCGTTATCAATGATCTTAATGGTCTTCTCTTCCTGATTGACCCTTACTTCGATCTTATACTCGTTATCTTCCGGCTCCTCGAACTCACCTATCATGGAAAGCTTCTTTAACTTTGTGATGGCATCACATCCGTTAGAGATAAGCTCTCTGTAGAAAATATCATGGTCTGAATACAGCCACTTCTTGATTATCGGGAAAATATTCTCCGAATTGATTGATAAATTACCTTTCTCTGTGCTCATATTAAACACCTTGCCTTTTTATGAATTTAGGCAGAATCATGCTTCTACCCGACTGCATTCTATAATAGTACAGTTAATTCAAAAAGTCAAGAAAAAATTAGCACTCATTTTTATTGAGTGCTAACAAAATTTATTATCTTATTTAATTACATATACGTACAGGAGTCCAAGCACCAGCATATGTGCGGGATAGAATATATAGAAGAACCACTTTGAGCCCCTGCCCTTTTCACCGTTATAATACATGATGGGTATCAGTGCTAAAAGTCCTGCCCATTCCAGCATCTGTCCTGCCGCGATACATGCGAAAGACCATACCGTAACTGCAAGGATAAGTCTCTTTCCGCCTTTTCTGAAAAAGAAAAATACAAGTATAAGAGCCAGTCCCGGATATCCGTGGTCCACCCTTAAAAAGTATGCCGCCAGCCCCGCAAGTGCACATGCACAGGCCGCAAGGATATAGTATTTCGGCTGTGACTTCTCAGCAAAAAGCTTCTCTATATACAGGATGACATACATAAGTATAAGACCCAGCACAAACAGGAACAATACATTCTGGTGGGCCAGGAATGTATCGCTGTCAAGCCTTCCGTTACTTAATAAGTCAAACGGTGCTTCTGCGATAAAAGCAAACAGCAGCATCCTTAATACATATTTTTTCAGATTACCCGTAAGGAAGAAGCCTTCCACCAGTAAAAAGGCAAATATGATGAATGCCGAACGTCCCAGTCCTCTTCCGATATACCACCATACATTTTCGGTTTCTTCCGTTATATCGAGATATCTCGGTATGAAAACGTAGGTGATGTGGTCTATGAGCATCGAGAGGCAGGCTAAGAGTTTCAGTTTATTTGCTGTCATCTTTCACCTCAAGTCTTGCTCTCTTCCTTTCCCTGCCGATAAACAGGCATATGGTCCTTGCCGGTATCACTACTCTCTGCTCATGTGTAGGCGATTCTTCAAATCTCGGCTCCTGACCGGTAGTAAGTACCTTTTCCCACTCACTCTTTTTTATCACGGGCAGCTGGAATTCATGCTCTTCCCAATGAGTATTAAGAAGTATCAGGAAGCTCTGATCCTTTGTGTCCGTAGTCTTAGCATACTCTCCGTTAAGGCAGATGCCTAAAGTCCTTGAGTAATATCCGAAATCGGGATACCATGCCTTTACCCCGTGGAATGATATATCCGGGATACCGGTGTATGAGAAATCATTGCCCGAAAGATATGAGCTGTTCCTGAATACCGGATGCTCCTTACGGAGCTTTATAAGATCCATGGTATATTTTTTTATCTCGTTCGCACGGCCCGTTCTGTTCCAGATAACCCAGCCCTGTTCATTGTCGCAGCAGTAAGGGTTATTGTTTCCGTCATGCGTATTTCCGAATTCATCGCCTGCAAAAAGCATGGGCACACCCTGGCTTAGGAATAGTACCATGAGGGCATTCTTTATCATGCGGTTTCTTAAGTCCAGTATCTTACGCTTCTTTGTGGGACCTTCTGTGCCGCAGTTCCAGCTGTAATTGACCTCACGACCGTCATGGTTATGCTCGCCGTTCTTCTCGTTATGACGTACATCATAGCTGTATACATCGTTGAGCGTAAACCCGTTATGATCGGCCATGTAATTTATCTTGCCGAAGCGTCTGCCGTTGTCCTTTATGAGATCGCATGCGGATACCAGCTGTCCCTCGTCACCCTTTAAGAACCTTCTCATGGTATCCTGGAAGCCGTTGTTCGATACAAAGAAACGGTTGCGGTAATCATTTTCCGTAAGTATATTCTCATCAAATGATGAGCCTATAAACTTGACATTGCATAAATAAGGATCGTCCGAAAGCAGTTTAACGGGTACCTGTGATACATTGACCCTGAAGCCGTCCACATGATACTCGCTTACCCAGAATCTTAAGTTTTCCAGGATAAAGCTGTCAGATACGCCGGGTATATAATCCATCTCCATTATGACTTCCATACCGGAAAGATGGATATGTCTTACCATGTCTTTAAACTCCGCACATACCGATTCGGGATTTGATGCATAAGCAGCCTTAGGGGCAAAATACATGCTCTGTGCACCGTACCCCCAGAAGTTAAGCCGTGATGCGGCATTTGCCTCTTCAGGCTTGCCGAAAAGCCTTGAACGCTGTATATCGAGCAGCGGTGATGCACCGATATTGATATTGTAATCCATCAGCTCATTAAATTCATAGCAGGGCTGTAAGATAAGCGATGTAATACCGAGATTTTTCAGATATTTAAGCTTTTCGCATACTCCCTTATATGTACCGGGGTGGTTTACCTTTGATGACTCGTGAATGGTAAAGCCCCTTACGTGCAGCTCATAAGCCACCATATCGGATGCGGTGATGCTTATGTGTCTGTCCTTTTTCCAGTCAAATCCGTTTTTTTCAACTGCACAGACTTTCCCCAAAGTATCCGAATGTATATTCCTTAATTTCAGATTTTTTGTCTCAACAGCGGGAGGGATCTCGCCGTATCCGTGTCCCGGGATAACCTTTAATGCATGATCGTCTAAGAAAAATCCTTTTTCGCACTCAAAAATATACTCATACTTCTTTTTTCCGTCTGCAGCTATCTCACCCGTAAAGATCTGCGGATAAAGGGCATGCGGAGAAAGCTTATGCGTTACCCATTCCCCGCCTTTTTCACGGGTAAGGATATTGCAGAAGCTGCAACCGCGGCCGTATACTGCAGCGATAAGCTTTTCATTTTTGTAAGTGACACCCAAAGTGATTTTATTCTGCATCAGATCATCATCCTATATGTTAGTCTTCGTCCTCGTTATTGACTGAAAGTACCTGACGGCGTCTTGCCATCTCATCGTTCTCAAGATAATCGTCATATGTTGAGATCTTATCTATAAGCTTGCCGTCGGGAGTGATCTCCATGATACGGTTGGCTATGGTCTGTATAAACTGATGGTCAAGTGCGGTAAACAGACATACGCCCGGGAACTTGATAAGACCGTTGTTAAGTGCGGTGATGGATTCCATGTCAAGGTGGTTCGTAGGCTCATCCATGATAAGTACGTTAGAACCTAAGATCATCATCTTGGAAAGCATGACTCTTACTCTCTCACCACCGGAAAGCACGTTAACCTTCTTTACTCCGTCCTCGCCTGCAAAAAGCATTCTGCCTAAGAAACCGCGCACATACTGCTGGTCATCCACAGGTGAGAAAGGCATAAGGTGATCAACTATGGTCTCGCTGCCCTTAAACTCTTCGGTATTATCCTTGGGGAAGTATGACCTCTGTGTGGTAACACCCCACTTGAAGCTGCCCTCGTCGGGATCCATCTCCTCCATAAGGATCTTGAACAGTGTGGTGGCTGCCAAAGTATTTGAGCCTACAAATGCAATCTTGTCATCATGTCCCATAACGAATGAGATATTGTCGAGTACCTTTACGCCGTCGATGGTCTTTGAAAGATTGGTAACGGTAAGGACCTCGTTTCCGATCTCACGGTTGGGTCTGAAATCGATATAAGGATATTTTCTGCTTGAAGGCTTGATATCATCAAGTTCGATCTTCTCCAATGCCCTCTTTCTGGAGGTTGCCTGCTTTGACTTTGAAGCATTGGCCGAGAATCTCTGGATGAACTCCTGGAGTTCCTTGATCTTTTCTTCCTTCTTCTTATTGGCTTCTTTCATCTGCCTGATCATCAGCTGGCTTGACTCATACCAGAAATCATAGTTTCCGGCATAGAGCTGTATCTTCTGATAATCGATATCCGCAATCTGTGTACATACCTTATTTAAGAAATAACGATCATGGGATACTACGATAACCGTATTGTTAAAGTTGATAAGGAACTCATCCAGCCATCTGATAGCCTCTAAGTCAAGGTGGTTGGTAGGCTCGTCGAGCAGAAGGATGTCGGGGTTGCCGAACAGAGCCTGTGCAAGAAGGACCTTAACCTTTAAAGGTCCGTTAAGTTCGCTCATCTGCTTGTAATGATATTCCGTATCTACTCCCAAGCCGTTTAAGAGCTGTGCCGCATCGGACTCGGCCTCCCAGCCGTTCATGGAAGCGAATTCGCCCTCGAGCTCGCTCGCCTTTATACCGTCCTCATCGGTAAAATCCTCTTTTGCGTAGATGGCTTCCTTTTCCTTCATGATGTCATAAAGTCTCTGGTTGCCCATGATGACCGTATCAAGTACGGTATATGCGTCATACTGGAAATGGTCCTGTTTTAAGAACGAAAGACGCTGTCCGGGTGTCATCACAACCTCACCCTTGGTGGGCTCGATCTCGCCGGTAAGCACCTTTAAGAAGGTGGATTTTCCGGCTCCGTTTGCACCTATAAGTCCGTAGCAGTTTCCTTCGGTAAACTTGATGTTTACGTCCTCAAACAGTGCTCTTTTCCCAAGTCTTAATGTTACGTTACATGCCTGAATCATTTATTTTTCCTCGCTTAAAAAACATACGTAGACGGTCCCTTCAGTGATAACACAAAAGGAACCGTCCCTTTTGTTATAATTTATACCTCAAAAATCAGCTCTCCGTAGGTAGGTACGGGCCAGAGCTCAGCGTCAACCTGAAGCTCAAGCGCATCCACAGACTCTCTTAATGCCTGCATGGCCTTTACTACGTAATCCCTGAAATAATGGGCTTTTTCCTCTTCATTGGAGATTCTTGCCGCAGTGTTTACATTATCTGACAGACGCTTTAATGTACGTCTTGCATCTCCTATCAGTTCAAGACACTCTCCGAGCATCTCCCTCTCATTGTCAGCCTCGCTCTCATCAAGTGCAGATGAGATGGAATTGATGGCATCGGCCAGGATACCTGCATACTTGATGGCTGCGGGTATGAACTTCCTTGAAGCCATCTCTATCATGGTATTGGCTTCGATATTGGTGGTCTTTGAATAGATCTCGTAATCTATCTCGGCTCTTGCCTGAAGCTCAGCCTTTGACAGAACTCCGTGCTTTTCAAATACACGTACGGTATCCGCATAAGTCAGCGACTCTATGGCATCCACAAATGAAGGCTTATTGGGAAGGCCTCTCTTTTCAGCCTCCTCAACCCATTCCTTTGAGTATCCGTTTCCGTCGAATATGACGCGCTGATGCTCCATGATGGTCTTACAGATAAGCTTAAGTACCGCATCATCAAAATCGTCCGCTTTCTCGAGCTCATCAGCCATACGGCATAAGCTCTCGGCCACGGTCGTGTTAAGCACGGTATTGGCATCCGCTATGGACATGGACGAGCCTACCATACGGAGCTCGAACTTATTGCCTGTAAATGCAAAGGTCGAAGTACGGTTCCTGTCGTTTACATCCTTCTTGATGTAAGGCATGGTGCTGACACCGATCCTTAAGAGCTCACGCTCTTTGGAGCTTGTAGCCTTACCGTTGGTAATAAGCTGTGCTAAGATATCCTCAAGCTGCTCGCCGATGAATATCGATACGATCGAGGGCGGTGCCTCTGCTCCGCCTAATCTGTAGTCGTTTCCGGGGCATGAAGATGCAAGCCTTATAAGCTCGGCATGCTCATCTGTAGCCTTTATGACAGCCGCAAGGAACAAAAGGAACTGCATGTTCTCATGAGGCTTTTTGCCGGGTTTCATAAGGTTTTCGCCTGTGTCGGTGACCAGTGACCAGTTGTTGTGCTTGCCCGAGCCGTTCACTCCCGCAAAAGGCTTTTCATGGAGCAGACATGCAAGTCCGTGACGGGCTGCGATCTTCTTCATGCATTCCATCACAAGCTGGTTGTGGTCTGTCTCAATGTTAACGGTAGAGAAAATGGGAGCAAGCTCATGCTGTGCGGGAGCCGCCTCATTGTGCTGGGTCTTGGCATAGATGCCCAGTCTCCAGAGCTCTTCATTGAGCTCATGCATAAATGAAGATACTCTCTCCTTTATGGTACCGAAGTAATGATCGTCCATCTCCTGACCCTTGGGAGGCTTTGCTCCGAAAAGGGTTCTTCCGGTATATATCAGATCGTCACGCTTAAGATACTTTTCCCTGTCTATTAAGAAATATTCCTGCTCTGCGCCTACGCATACATCCACACGCTTTACATCTTTCTTACCGAACAGATGAAGCACACGGACTGCCTGCTTGTTTATGGCTTCCATGGAACGTAAAAGCGGTGTTTTCTTATCAAGTGCCTCGCCTGTATATGAACAGAATGCCGTAGGTATGCATAATGTAACACCTGAAGCATCCTCACGCAGGAATGCAGGTGAAGTACAGTCCCAGGCTGTATATCCCCTTGCCTCAAATGTAGCCCTTAGTCCTCCCGAAGGGAAAGATGAAGCGTCGGGTTCGCCCTTTATAAGCTCTTTTCCGGAGAATTCCATCATGACTCTGCCGTTTTCTCCCTTAGAAAGGAAGGAATCATGCTTTTCGGCGGTGACACCCGTCATAGGCTGGAACCAGTGTGTAAAATGCGTAGCTCCTCTCTCCATGGCCCACTGCTTCATCGCATTTGCCACGGTATCGGCTATGTCACTGCTCAGTTCCTCACCGTTTTCAATTGTCTTTTTTAATGCCTTGTATACTCCCAGGGGAAGTCTTTCCTTCATTACGGCATCATTAAAAGTGTTTGATCCGAAATATTGTGTCAGATCCATGTAAAAATCCTCCTAAAGTTACATTTCTTTTTATTTGGATGTAGGTTTGATAGGTGTTACCTTAACCTTTTTCTTCTTTACCGGTGTTCCTGTTTTCTTCTCGGCAGCCTCTGCCTTTACGGGTACGGGCTTGTATTCGAAGATACATACAGAAAGAGGAGGAAGAACCATCTCTATAGAGTTGTTCTGACCGTCCTTGGGCATGGGACGTGATTTTCTCACTCTTGAGTTAACCCTGCCCGATCCGCCGTACTTCTCGGCATCACTGTTAAGTATCTCCTTCCAGTTGCCCGCATAAGGAACAGCCTGGATAAAATAACTGTATACTACAGGCGTGAAGTTAAATACGAACAGAAGCGTATTCTCCTTTTTGCCGTCATATCTTATAAAGCTTACAATGCTGTGATCGGCATCAAGACAGCTCATCCACTTGAATCCGTTAGGATCGTTGTCAAGCTCCGTAAATGCGGATCTTGTGGTGTAAAGCTTATTAAGGTCTGCATAGAACTTCTGCATCTTCTGATGATCGTCATCATCAAGGAGCTCCCAGTCAAGGCTCCTTGCCTCGCTCCACTCACGCTCCTGGGCAAACTCCTGACCCATGAACAACAGCTTCTTGCCGGGATGTCCCATCATAAAGCCGTATGCCGCACGGAGGTTTGCAAACTTATCCGTCCTGTATCCGGGCATCTTGTTGAACATTGAACACTTTCCGTGCACTACCTCATCATGTGAAAGCACAAGTACAAATTTCTCGCTGTAGGCATACATCATACTGAAGGTGAGCATGCCGTGGCAGCCCTTTCTGAAAAGGGGATCCTGCTTCATGTAGCCGGTGAAATCGTTCATCCAGCCCATATTCCACTTAAGGTCGAAGCCCAGGCCCTCATCTTCCACCTTGCCGGTGATCCTCGGCCATGCGGTGGACTCCTCGGCTATGATGACAGCGCCGTCATTACGTTTATGGAATATGGAATTAAGATGCTTTAAAAGCTCTATAGCCTCAAGGTTCTCATTGCTGCCGTACTTATTGGCTACCCATTCGCCGTTCTTGCGTCCGTAATCAAGATAAAGCATTGATGCCACAGCATCCATACGTATGCCGTCGGCATGGTACTTCTTTACCCAGAACAGAGCGTTGGCAATAAGGAAATTGGATACCTCGGGTCTGCCGAAGTCGAATATGAGTGTGCCCCAGTCGGGATGCTCGCCGAGCCTCGGGTCCTTATGCTCATACAGGCACGTACCGTCAAACTTTGCAAGTCCGAATGCATCTTTAGGGAAATGAGCGGGTACCCAGTCAAGGATAACACCTATATTCTCCTTATGCATATGGTTCATGAAGAACATGAAGTCCTGAGGTGTGCCGTATCTCGATGTTGCTGCATAATATCCGGTCACCTGATAGCCCCATGATCCGTCAAAAGGATGCTCCATAACGGGCAGCAGCTCGATATGGGTATATCCCATTTTCTTAACATATTTTGCAAGCTTTACAGCGATCTCCCTGTAATTGTAGAAATCACTGTCCCCGTCGCCCTTCTTAAGCCATGATCCGAGATGTACCTCATATATGGACATCGGGAGCTTATCAAGGTTCTGGTTCTTTCTCTTCTCTATCCACTCGGAATCGGTCCAGTCAAAATCAAGCCTGGTAACGATCGCAGCTGTATCGGGCCTCAACTCGAAAGCGTTGCCGTAAGGGTCGCTCTTCAAGAATGCCAGACCGTTCTTTGCTTTGATCTCAAATTTATATACCATGCCTTCCTTAAGGCCGGGTATGAAAAGCTCATACACGCCGGAAGCACGGAGCTTTCTCATGGGATGTCTTCTGCCGTCCCACATGTTGAAATCGCCTACTACGCTCACTCTCTCGGCATCGGGTGCCCAGACAGCAAAATAAACGCCCTTTATACCGTTGATCTCCATTACATGGGCGCCAAGCTTTTCATATACATTGTAATGTATGCCTCTGATAAATCTGTCCTCATCATCCGAATTGAACTGAGGTCCGAATGCATACGGATCGTATATCTCGGATACAACATCATTATCATATGTTACTATAAGTTTATAATCCTTTACGGACTTATCTTTTACAAGCAGTGAGAAATTGCCGCTTTCATCGGTCGGTTCCATCTTAAGCGTTTGTGATTTAAACTTTACGGCTACGGATTTTGCCGTCGGGAAAAAAGCATTGTAAAGTATACCGTTCTTGGTCTTATGCGGACCGAGCCAGCTGTGAGGATCGTCACATTCCGAATACTCCAGTGCCTCCATCATTCCCCAATTTAAAACATCATACAATTCCTTTTCCATACATGCCTCCTCTGAAAGCTTTTTCACTCTGCATACCATGCATCAACCTCGGTCTCGGAATCCTCATTGGGATCTCCCGTGATGCGCTTAAATACCGGTTCTATAATGAAAGAACGGATAAGTGCCGAAACAGAGGGGATAACTATAGGTATAAAGATCACATACTGATAAATATATTCGAAAAAGTGTACGAAACAGTATCCCAGTCCGATCCACATCGCCGACATGACGATCGTTCTGAATATGTTCTTAACGGCAAGGATCATACTGTTTTTTATAAGTTCCTTAACCTTAAGCTCAAATCTTGAAAGAAGCGGATACATCCATACAAGGATGAATACCACAACCACTCCCATACCGAGGAAAACACCTCTGATATAAGGCTGAAGGCTCTCGTCAAAAGGCATGGTATAGGGAGCCCATATAATATCAAGTAATAAGATTGCCGTAACCAGACCTAAGATCATGGAACTGATGAATCCGACTTTAAAGTTCACCTTGAATGCATGGAAGAAACATTTGGTCGCATAGCTTCTCTCACGTCTTACGGACTTTACTACCGCATAATACAATGCAGCCGAAGCAGGACCGACGGTAAAGCTTGCTATCGGAAGACCAATAAGGAGTATCAGCAGACCCTGCGTCCCGTTATTATCAAAATACTGAAGTACAAAAGTAAATAAAAGGAAAAGCAGGGGCAGGCAGCATGCCGACCAAAGTATGCTGAGCCACATCATATCCACGATTTTGTTAATGGTTGTAAAAAACTTGTTGTCTACACTAAAAAACTTACTCATTTCTCATTTTCCTTGTCTGTATTTTCATCATCCCCGGCATCTTCATCGTCCTCATCTTCATCATCTTGTCCGGGGAGTTCGTTTTCCTTACGCATCCTCTCCTCATATTCATCCTTTAATATCTTCACAGGATCTTCGTTAGGATCTACTACGACCATCTCATGCTCGTCCACACTGTCAAGGTTGTAATAATACCCCGTCTCCGGATGCAGGCCTTTACGTTTCAGCCTGTATTCCACGATCTCCTTGATGATCATGTAGATACATGCCATACCGGGTACGCCGAGAAGCATGCCCGGAAGTCCGAACAATGCACCGAATACTACGCAGGCAAAAAGTACCCAGAAAGGTGAAAGACCGATGGAATCGCCCACGATATGAGGTGTGAGCAGATTACAGTCAAACTGCTGAAGTATGATGATGAATATAACAAAATACAATGCCTTCAAAGGATCAAAGCACAGTATCAGGAATGCACTCGGAATACCGCCGATATACGGTCCGAAGAACGGTATAACATTTGTTACCGCTACTATAACGCTTATAAGTACCCTGTAAGGAAGGTCCATGATAAACATTCCTATAAAACAGAGAACTCCTATGATGACAGAGTCAACGATCTTGCCTGTAATGGCGCCGGTAAACTTATAATGGCACTGTCTTGCCACTCTTATGATAACATTGGCTCTTCTTCTCTTAAAAACAGAGTAGACGATCTTCTTTGCATGAGCTCCGAAGGTATCCTTTGCAAGAAGGATATATACGGAAAATACGATACCGATCAGAATGTCATAAACAATACCGAATACGCTCCATACACCGCTTGCGACATATCCTACTATATCCGAGGTATAATTGAATACCTTGTCGTTTATAAAGTCCTCGATATATGTGGTACCCTTTTCAAAGGCATCCTTGAGCCATAAGGAGAACTTCGAATCGCCGTTTAATACGCCGCTGAACCATTCCTTAAGATTCTCGCTCTGCTTAGGCAATATATCCACAAGACCTTCCTCATTATCGGTACCCATGACGGTATCTGTAAGTTCGGGGATAAGAAGATACAGTACTATTGAAAAGCACAGTACAAATATCACCATCGTAAGGATCAGACTTATGACCCTGCATACCTTTTTGGCTCTCGTTATCTTTCTCGCATGCTTGCACAGCACACGGCTGAGCCCGTTCTCAAAAAAGCTCATGAACGGATTAAGCAGATATGCAAGCACTATACCTACGATAACGGGAGACATGGCTCCGAATATCGTTGAAAGGAAGTTGGAAAACTCATCAAAACGAAGGCAGATAAATACCAAAAGAACAGCGGCAGCAATAACAAGAAAAGCTATCACGCCTATACTGGCGAACTTTTTCCCCTGGCCGTTTGTCCTTCTTTCTCTTATGAGCTTGTCCCCTTCCATTATCTTCCTCCTCTGCACTGACTTCTCCGTATCGTCAGAGTATTTCTTTTATCTTTAACTTTCTGAGCTTGGCCAGATCTACAAAATCATTCTTGACCTGAATGACAGGCTTTGCAAGCTCATTCCTGTTTATCATGACTATCTTGCCCACCGCGTCGTTGGACAGTTTTACGGTATGGTTGATGTAAACCTCCGTGATCTGCTCCAAAAGAGGGATAAGGAAACTGGCATTATACTTGTCGTTTCCGTCCTCCAAGATCTGCACGACATCAAACGGGCATATCCTCGGTCTGTAGACTCTGTCCGACGTCATGGCGTCATATACGTCGGCGATCGCCACTATCATGGCAAACGGTTCGATCTCATCGCCCGACTTGCCGTAAGGATAACCGGTCCTGTCCGCACGCTCGTGATGCTGCAGAGCGATCATCTTGATCCTGTCATCCACCCTCTTATCCTTAAGGATCTCATGGCCTCTTGTCGTATGCGTCTTTACTATCTCATACTCTTCAGCGGTCAATGTATCGGGCTTTAAGAGGATATCTCTCGGTATGCATATCTTTCCGATATCATGCAGGAGTCCTCCGAGGGTGATTATCTGTTTTTCCTCCTCGCTCATCTCGAGCCACTTGGCAAAACAGTTGCATATCAGGGAGACGTTGACGCTGTGTACATAGGTCATCTCATCATAATCCCTGATACAGTGAAGCATGTTAAATATGCGGGAATTATTCCCCGCCTGATCGATGATATCTTCGATTTCCCCTAACAGTTCTTCACCGTCTATATCCCTGTTCTCCGTGATCACCCCGTTTACGGAATCCTTGAAATAGTTGACGGTCTTATCATATCTCTGCGAAAACTCCCTGAATTCCACGCTCGCCTTAAGCTTCTCGGTAAGAGTCTTTTCACTCTCCTCATCCATCTTGTATACGGTGATGGTCTCTACCGAGTAGAACATGATCTTGGAAATTTTCTGGGCATCCAAAACAGACCCGCGCCCTAAGACCATCTGGTCATTGCGCGAATAAATATCCCTTGCGAGTTCCATGCCCGGAACCGCACGGCTTATAGGTATACGTTCTATTGTCCTGTTGTCAAAAGTTGGTTCCATAAACCTCCTTTATATACGCAAAAAACACAATAAACAATAATACACCTTATAGAATAACACATTTTTCTTCAAATGTCTATATTTTCATATGTCAAATGCATTAAAACATACCACTGCGGGGATACCTACCGCAACGGCGGCAATACCGTAAAAACCTCCCATGAACATCCCTGCGCTCCATGCGATGAAAAATGCCGACAGAGCGATGTTTTTCATGGCCTTCAGTATCTTCTTGAGATTCAATGCTTTTTTCATAATGTACCTCCGTTAAAAATGTCCTTTCATCTTTAACTAAAAGATACACTATCAGCTGTCCCGTTTTTGGGACTTATTTGTAAAAATTCGCCGCGTATCTGAAATTATTTTCAAGTGCTCTTCCGATAGCGGATTTCTTAACTCCGTCCGTCATCCTCGTAATGTAAGACGAAAGCTTCTGCATATATTCCTCTTCCTTTATCGAGCCCTCGGCTACACCTGTCAGTCCCTTTTCCCAGCTTGCCGTAAGTTCGGGATTGAGTAAGCTTTTTATCGTAGCGTTTACCACCTCATACACAACCTCACCCTTAAGATTGGGTGTGATTATCTGGGTCTTTTTGTTCAGTGAAAGATACGATATGCGTACGAGCTTGTTCAATATCTCGGCACGTGTCGCACTGGTACCTATACCGCTTCCTTTTATCTGAGCACGCAGGTCCTCGTCCTCTATAAGCTGGCCGGCGTTTTCCATGGCCAGTATCATGGATCCGGAATTATACCTTTTAGGAGGTGCGGTCTCACCGGTCCTGATACTGAAGTCGGATATGTTAAGCTGCGTTCCTTTTCTGAGCTTTCCTACCGCTTCCAAGATATCGGTACCGAACTCCTCGGTATCGGCCTCTCCTTCCTGCTTATCTCCTGATGCGTCATCACCTGTCTGCTTGTCCTGGTCGGCAGCCTTTTCGGTACTCTTCCCCTTCACGGGTTTTGCCACCTTATACCAGCCTTCGGACTCTAAAGCCTTAAAGTTGGCTACGAACTTTTCCCCTTCCCTCTCCACGGTAAGGCTTATCTTTCTGTATACGGCCGCAGGATAAAAAATGCTTAGGAATCTCCTGCATATAAGTTCATATACCTTGGCCGCCAGCGGTTTTACGGAAGAAAGAGCCGAAAATCCCTGTCCTGTAGGGATGATGGCATAGTGGTCCGTTATCTGCTTGTCATTTACATATTTTGTTTTTTCAAGTCCCGCGTATTTCTTTTCCTCAAGTATCTCAGCGGCGAATGCGCTCACCGGAGGGAAATTCTTAAGTCCCGATATATTCTTGCTTATCTCTTTTGCTACAGCTGTAGAAAGCACTCTGGCATCGGTTCTGGGATACGTCACAAGCTTCTTTTCATAAAGCTCCTGTGTGATCGCCAAAGTCTCGTCAGGGCTTATCTTAAACAGCTTGGAGCATTCATTCTGAAGTTCGGCAAGGTTAAACAAAAGGGGCGGATTCTTTGCTTCCTTCTTTTTCTCTACCGAAGCGACGGTCGCGGTAATACCGTCGCCGCATTCCGTCACATAACCTGTCAGAGGTATGTTCTGAGCAGCCTGCTCCTCTGCGGCCTTTGCATCCGAAGCCGCTATCACCACGCTCTGGTTACCTTTACCGTAGATATAATTATATACCACATCCTCGGCCTTTTCGTTCTTCATGAGCCCTATCAGCTCTTTTGCCTTATCGAGCTCCTTAAAGCCGTTTTCCTTGTACATTGCGGGAGTATTATAATATTTCGAGCCTTCAACCGCACGGAACTCGCAGGGAAGTGTGGGAAGTCCTTCTTCTTTCAGCTTCAATCCCGCTATTACCCTGTAAAATGCAGTCTTTTTAAAGGCACGGATCTCTCTTTCACGTCTTACCACCATACCGAGTACGCAGGTCATAACCCGTCCGACGGATATCGCTCCGCCTTTTTCCTCGTGCAGGAAACGTCTCACATCATTGCCGTACTTTAAAGTAAGGACTCTGGAGAAATTGATACCCATCAGATAATCCTCTTTTGCACGCAGATATGCGGCATCGGAGAGATTGTCATACTCAGATAAAGGCTTAGCCTCACGTATACCGCGCATGACCTCTTCTTCTGTCTGGGAGTCTATCCAGACACGGCGTCTTTCTTTTTCGGCAGGCACCTTTGCCATGCTGTCCACAAGCCTGTATATGTACTCTCCTTCACGTCCGGAGTCGGTACATACATATATTTTTGATACATCGGCACGGTTGAGCAGACCTTTGACTATATTAAACTGTTTTTTAACATTGTCTATAACCTCATATTTAAACGTATCCGGAATAAAAGGTATAGTTTCAAGGCTCCATTTTTTAAGAGCCTCATCATAAGCTTCAGGGTAGCTCATGGTGACCAGATGTCCTACGCACCAGGTTACCACGCAGTCGTCGGACTCGATAAATCCGTCGCTCTTTTTGAAGCTCTGCTTTGAATTATGCGATATGGCATCCGCAAACTGCTGTGCCACACTCGGTTTTTCAGCAATAAATAAAGATTTGCCCATGTATCGGTATTCCTTTCGGATCAGTCAGCAAACGATACCCTCATGTATACGGGATTATGGTCGGTATTCTTAAAATTACAGTTGATGGTTACTATAAAATCACATGATAGATTCGGTGAAAGTATAAAACCGTCCAGACAGAAGGTCTGATGACCGTCAAGTCCGGTAAACGGCTGGTTGATCGATCTGCAGGAAGGTGCGTCAAGATTGTAGCATACTTCCCATCCTTGAGGGAACATAGCGGGGTCGATCTTACCCGGACGCCACATATCGCCTGCTATCGTAGGGAATTGCTCTTCCGCTCCCGGGAAGCTCTGGTTAAAATCTCCGCCGGCTACCACGTAATTGCCCTTTGCGTATTCTGACTTAAGGAAATCCACTACCACCTTTGTCTGCTCGGTCTTGGTCTCATCGTCATCATAAGCCTCAAGATGGAAGTTTACGAGCACAAGCTGCTTGTCAGAATCCTTTAAAGGGATCCTGTTTACCAGCATACAGCGCTTGAGCATGAACATCGACTTAGGCCAGCTCTGGTTGTTCGGAAGGCTTATACGCTCCGCCGAATCCATCTTATGGGTCGAAAGTGTCATGATACCGCTGTCCACGCTTCCTATCATGTGTGCTACGGGATAAGGTACCCATTTGCATACGTAATTTTGAGCATAGGCACGCGACGCATATTCTTTCTTTAAATATTCAGTCTCGTCAATATGATACGATCTTGATGAGTCCTTATCGATCTCCTGTAAAAAGTAGAAATCGGGACTTGCAAGATTAAGTGTCTTTTCTATTCCTTCAAGGTTAGTCCTTACTCTCTCTTCCGATTCGGGATTTACGCCTTCACCGCCGTCCATAAAGAAGTCCATCTCTTCTCCGAGACCGGCATAACCGATATTGAGCGTCATAATATCAAAGCTTTCTTTCTCCATTACGTCAAGAGAGCTTGTAAATGCTACTTCCTCTCTGTCAGCGGGCTTATACTCCGTAACCGCCGCAAAAAAGAAAAACAATATGATGAGTATCAAGACCGCACCGGCTGCTATGCCTGCGATCTTTAAAATCTTTTTTAATAAATCCTTACTATTTCTTTTCACTTCAGATTCCTCCTGTAAAAAGCCCGTTTTCCCAAAAAAACAAAGCCTAAGGACTATTATATCCCAGGCTTTGAATTTTGTAAAGAAAACAATCAATTAAAACTATTTAATTATTTATTATTTTTTTCAACTTCTGCCATCTTCATAGCCCTTACCTTTAAGGACAGACCGAACAGATTGATGAAGCCTTCTGCATCATGATGATCGTAAAGCTCACCTGTTGTGAAGGAAGCAAGAGACTCGCTGTAAAGTGAGTAAGGAGATGTGGTACCCTGCTTGATGATGTTGCCCTTGTAGAGCTTCATCTTAACTTCACCTGTTACATACTGCTGTGTGCTCTCAACGAATGCCTGAAGAGCCTCTCGTAAAGGTGTGAACCACTTGCCCTCGTATACTACGTCAGCAAACTTGTTGCCGATCTCCTTCTTAACTGTCATGGTAGCTCTGTCAAGGATAAGCTCCTCAAGCTGCTCATGTGCTGCCATAAGGATTGTTCCGCCGGGTGTCTCATATACGCCACGTGACTTCATGCCTACTACACGGTTCTCAACGATATCAACAATACCGATACCGTGCTTTCCGCCGAGCTTGTTCAGCTTCTTGATGATCTCGGTAGCGCTCATCTTCTCACCGTTAAGTGAGGTAGGGATACCTTTCTCAAATGTCATGCTGATGGTCTCGCCCTCATCGGGTGCCTTCTCAGGTGAAACACCGAGTACCAAAAGGTGATCATAGTTAGGTGCATTTGCGGGATCCTCAAGCTCTAAGCCTTCATGGCTGATATGCCAGAGGTTTCTGTCACGGCTGTAGCTGTTGTCTGTAGAGAAGGGAAGGTCGATACCGTGCTTCTTGCAGTACTCGATCTCTTCTTCACGTGAGCTCATGCCCCACTTCTCGGTCATTCTCCAGGGAGCGATGATCTTGATATCGGGAGCAAGTGCCTTGATACCTAACTCGAAACGTACCTGGTCGTTGCCCTTACCTGTAGCACCGTGGCAGATGGCTGTAGCGCCTTCCTTACGTGCTATCTCAACAAGCTTCTTGGCGATCAAGGGTCTAGCCATCGATGTACCGAGCAGATACTTATGCTCATAAACTGCACCTGCCTTTACACAGGGCATGATATAATCATCTACGAATTCTTCTGTAAGATGCTCGATGTAAAGCTTCTCAGCTCCTGAAAGCTTTGCTCTCTCCTCTAAGCCGTCAAGCTCGCTCTCCTGTCCTACATCGATACAGCAGCAGACTACTTCATAGTCAAAGTTCTCCTTAAGCCACGGAATGATAGCTGTGGTATCAAGTCCGCCTGAATAAGCCAAAATAACTTTCTCTTTCATTTTATGTTCTCCTTTATAATAGTGTTTAATAATTATACATCATTTCAACCTGAAAATGAATATACACTCATAAAATCCGTTTGTCAAGAGGGTTTTTATGTATTTTTATACATTTTTATGAATATTTATAGAAATATACATTAAAAAATACAAAAAGCTGCATAAACCGCCGGTCAAAAATGAGGATCGGGATGTTTTTTAAACAGGTCGGCAGGATAAAGAATCTTTCCCGCATCATATGCCTTGTACAGTTTTATCGACATATATCCCAGCATTGCAACTACCACAGCCAAAAATGCAGTCAGCAAAGCCGAATTGCCACGTACATCTTTTAACTCATTGTATCTTTCCACCGAACCGGGTACAGTACAGAGTCCTCTGAAAACTACAGCTACCCAGAAATATGACCTGATATCCTTCTTTGCCGCATAAAAGATCATTACAGAGAGGAAAATATTCATACCGAGATATATGACTCTCTGAAGAGCCAGCAATACTACTTCCGATACGGTAACACTTGTTATGGAATCTATGGCTTCTTCTATATTAAGTCCTTCAACATCTGCGAAATACTCGGCAAAGCCTGCCGGTCCCCGTTCATTAAGTACGGTTGCCCAGGAAATATATGCTGCAAGTGCCAGGAAGCATACCATGAGACCTTCCATTTCCGCATGTCCCAAAGCCAGTGTAACGGATGTCTCTTTCTCATCATAATTTGCCAGGATCTTTTTATATGCCACAAACAATCCGAGCATTTCCATTATACCTGTCACAACGGCAAAATACAATGAATAGGTCACAACGTTGCCTGTAAGGAAGCTGTATGTAGGTCGGTTCTCACTGATGAACAGTGTATTTACCACTGATGTTGCAAATACTCCGAATGAGAAATACACCAAAAGTCCCAAAAGGAAGGGTGAGAACTTTGTCTTATACTTTACCCTCATAAGGATCGCTATCATAAGCGGAAATGTTACGATGGATATCAGTATCGTATACCACGAAATGATTACTGCATTGCTGACCATTGCCTAAAACCTGCCTTATTCTATTCTTCCTGCTTCCCCATAAATACGACCGCGCACATAGGAGAACCGGTATGCGATCCGATGACCGGACCTATTTTCTGGATGATGCATTCGCGTATCCTGCCTGTTGCAAGCAAAAGCTTCTGTAAATCTTCAGCAAGCTCCGGACATGCTGCATGTGCAACCATTACACGGTGCCCGCCACCCGGAAACGCTAAACCGGTAAAACGCTCGCAAAGCTTAACCAGGGCCTTTTTCATTCCGCGCACCTTTTCGGATACTTTAAGCTTTCCTTCAGCATCCGTTGTAAGTATGGGATGTATGTTTAATATTGAACCAAGCTTGGCCACAGCGGGATTTATCCTTCCTCCGCGTGCCAGCTGATCGAGATTGCCCACCACAAACCAGTGGCATATCTGTCTTTTTATCTCTTCCGTGAAACGGACCGCTTCCTCAAACGAAGCACCCTCATCACGCTTTCTGCATACTTCCTGTAAAAGATATCCCTCTCCTAATGAAGCGCACAGTGAATCCACTACTTCTATCCTTACATCCGGATGTTCCTCCATGAATTCGTTGGCTCCCATCACCGCCGATCCGTAATTACCGCTTAAGCCCGATGAAAAGCATATATACAGGATATTTTTATATTCCTTTGCAAGTTCTTCATAAAAGTCCGTGAAGACCGTAGGCGGATTTTGTGATGTGGAGACCGGTATTCCTTTATTTACCTTTTCGTAAAAACCTTCATGGTCTATATCCTGCTCCAAAGGATTACAGAAATTCTCTTTTCCGTCAAGTATATAGATCATGGGGATGATCCTTACGTTAAGCTGCTCAAGTATTGATTTATCAAGATCTACGGTTGCATCCGATACGATGATATAGTCTTTGTCTTTCATGAAACTTTCCTTCCGTTTTACTAAAAGTCAATAAAGCATGTCGGTTACGTATTATACCATTTGTAATAACGATACGCAAGACTTTGAGGAAAAACTTTCGGAAAATTCTGTAAATATACTATGAACATAATATTAATAATAAAAGTTCATCGGCTTCGGTATCGGTGCGCCTTCTTTTCTCTTCTTCCTCTTTTTGCACATGTATATCACGAACAGGGTAACAGCCCCGATTATGATCGTAAGAAGTATGGTGATAAGACACCGCATGAAAAACTCTTCGGGAAGTATTCTTATCACAGGGTCTGTCTCGGGATTGAACAGCCAGTCATCATTATCGAAAGCTATCTTATGGAATACTACAAACAGCCTGTCAAAATCGATAATGCTTATAAGGGCAAGTATCAGGGGGACCGCAATACTTGTCACCGCGCATACCCTGTAGAACCTTATCTCCCGGTTTCTGATCCTCCTTATAAAGCCGAAGACCGTGATAACAGCCGCTATCACTCCTATTATGTAAAATGCGACCATCAGCCTTTTTACCTCTGCAAAATGCGACAGTCCGGATACCGATGCTTTTAATGTAGGAAATGAAAGCTCTCCGAAATGGAACGGGCTGCAGTAAGCGATCAGGGCATCATAGTTAAGTATGATCTCTTCCCTTGAAAGACCGCTTGCCTCCTCAAGCTCATATTTATCTATACATGTGTAATAGATCGGTTTAAAATTAATTGCTATAAAAAGTCCCAGCCCCAGAAGTGCAAAGAAAAAGCACACTCCGAGCAGGATATCCTTCGGTTTAAAAGAATCCGAATTATCATAACTAATGGCACTTGCCACATTTTTATCGGTATTAAGATTGTTGTCCATAATTTTTTCGTCCTAAATTACGCCCTTATATCAAAATTGTACTTAAACTCGGGCATGCTTCCGGAACCGCCCGAAAGAGCCTCTACCATATGCCGGGTCTCGACGGTACGCACGTTAAACTCAGAGGTTACCTGGAAATTCTTTCCCGTAAGTGCGGTCTCAAGCTCTCCGAAATGATCCGAAAGGATATTCTTTGAAAGCTCGTTCTCGCAGTAGAAACGAAGCTTTAAAAATCCGGATTTAAGTTCCATGTGTACATCGGTAGGGCCAAGGCTATCCATATCAAGGTGCAGCAGCACGCTCTTGGAATCGCCCGGATCGGCATTGTTCCTACCCTTTTTAAATACATAAAGTTCCCCGTGGGTATTCCCTTCGTTAAGCTTCAAAGGAAGCTGTATATAAGGGAACACATTGTTAAGTGTATCCATGAACTTCATATTGTCCATGGGTTTTGAAAGTTTGTCGGCCATGGCGGAATCCTTTCCCACCATTTCCTGAAGCTTACTTAGGGCCTTAAATGTCTCCTTATAATAGTCGTTTATCGAATCCGCGGAATCGATATCATCCGCATTAAGTGTAAACTTCTCTCCTAAGGCCTTTCCCACAAGCTTTCTATACGGCTCTGACATGAAAAGTTCCTTAAGTTCCGCTTCACTTAAATTATTGATATTCTCATAGATGTTTTTAAGCACCTGTGTGGAATCGGCATCTGAAGTGGCAGCTGCCTCCTTACCGAACAGTCTGCTCTGCAGATTGTTCAGTTCATTTATCTCGCTTTCCGAAAGCAGTGTCGATAACGGTACTCCCTGCTGAGGCGCCTGGTTTTCAGAGCCTGCATTTGCGGTAAGGCTGCCGTTATCCATATTGTACTCGCTAAAGGCATCGGAAGTAAGTCCGCTCTCATCGGTACCGAAACCGTTCATCCAGTTTGCACCGCTGCCTTCCGCATCGGTACCAAGTTCATTGATCACATTGGTCACCGATTCGGTCTGGAGCATATTTAGTACCTCAGCTTCTTCTACATTTGCGGCCGCGCCCTGTCCTGCTGCCGCTATGACAGCCTCCGAACCGCCCTGTCCTGTCATGAGGACATTCATTACATTGGCCTCGCCTCCGGCTAAGGATTCTATATTTTCCGCAGCCACCTGTGCCGCCGTAACCTCCGCTGCCTGAGCTGTCGTTTCCGCAGGTACCTCTCCGGTACCGGTAAGAAGCTCCAATACTCCGATATTTGCTGTGGGAGTACCCGATGCGGCATCATCAGCCAAATATTCCATCAGGCTGTTTATGACATTTCCTATCTGCTCCGACAGGTTCTGTTCGTTATTGATATAGGCCTGAAGCTGTGCTGCCGTAAAATGGGTTACGGGCATATTGTTCTTGTTCATGAGGAGAAGCGTGGAAATATCAGCCTCCCTGAACATATTGGCCTGCTGTACCACACGCGAAAGGCTATCCTTATCTATGGACATCTGGTTTTCAAGCATCTGACGGACTATGCCGCTGTTACGCTCATTCTTCGGAAGTCCTGCTTCCTCTAAGGCTTTTTGGACAGCAGCATTAACCCCTCCCGCAGCAGCCTGGTTCTCTGCCATCTCAGGGGCTTTTAATACATTCTGGGAAGATTCATTTACTCTCACGGCGGTACTCTCGGTATCCGTCTGCTGAATCTGACTCCTCATGTCATCATATACAGTTACCCGTTGTTCATCAAGTCTGATCCCGTTGATCATCAATTAACCACCCATCCAGCCATTTGATACGTTTTTCGGTCCACGATATAAGATTCTCAGCCTTTTTGCAGGCATTGTTTTCTTGTCTTGCAAGATCTTTGTTATATTTGTTTAACAGTTCTCTTTCTTCCTCAAAACATTTTGAGATAGGATCGGTCCCTGTTTCTTCGTCAGCTGTCCTAAGTTCGGTCCATCTGCGAATAACTCTTTCCTTAAACCAGTCCTGTTTGATAAGAAGTATAAACCAGGGATTGGAACGCTCCTCAAAAGTCTCGACAAAGCTCTCGGTATTAAATACTGCCGCATATTTTCCCGAGGAAGAACCTTCGTATGCCCATTCAAAATCCCAAGGGCAGGTAAAGGTAAGCCTGTGATCCTCGCTTTCCGGAGAAAAGTCCGCATACATATAGAAGCTTCCTTCTCCGACATCCCTATCCTTCGTGATCTCGTATACCAGATACAGATCGACCACCGAGTCGAGGTCTATGACTTTTTCAGCCACCACCTCGGCAGGATCCTTAAGATTGCCGTTCTCATCTTTTACTTTTAACTTTTTCTGTTTTGCTGCGACAAGATCGTTGTTCTTATCAAGGAAATAATAATTTCCGTTTTCACATGCCTCGTAAAGAACTGTAAACACGTTATTGATATATTTCTTTATATATTGTGTCTGCTTGGTAGAATAAACATCACTTTTTACCGAATAAAACTTAGTCTTAAACTGCTTCGTGACTCCGTTGTCATCGGTAACCGTTGCCTTAGCATAGTTCACGGTAAAGTTGGGTTTTTCACCGTAATTGTCTATCTCTACCAGATATCCCGTATCTGTCCCTTCATACCCTTCGGGAGTCTCAGCTATATTTATCCTGTGTTTATTTATCTGGCTTTGCTCACACAGCTCATATACACCTTTAAAGGTACCGTTAAGATATACATGCACCGGAATACCGTCCGAGCAGTAATTATATTCGTGAATGATCGTTCTTCCGATCCGGAATGCTATATCGTTTTTGAGCAGGTCGTATTCGGCTCTGAGCAAAACCCAGCTTTTACACTCAGCCGCGTCATTTAATCCGAACAGATTTGTTTTCTTATCGAATTTTATCCTGTAGGGGACCTGATTCTTTCTGATCATCCCTACATTGCCGCCAAATGCGGTGGAATTGCCTCTGACTCTGATACCGGCTGCACTACCGAAAAGCCTGTACTCGTCTTCGCAGTTTATCGTATATACGGTACAGTTTACATAATCCTCTCTGGATACTACCTCCGCATTCTCCTCGGTATATACGAGTATGGTGGGGATATCGGTTGTTTTTTCCAGATTCTTGGCAAATTTACGTATGGTCTTATCGGCTATCTTTGTTTTCTGTGCCTTTGAAACCTCTTTGGAAGAGTTCTTTTCCTCCGGTGTGACAGTTATGTCCTCTTCAGGTGTTTCGGCGACGGGTACATCCTTGTCCGGGATTACCGTAACCGGTTCATTCTCGTCCGGTACATCCTCGTCCGGGATGTCTGTAACAGTTATATCCTCTGCATCTTCTTCAACTGTCGGGAGCACCGTATCAGACGGAGCCGCAGTGATATCCTGCCCGATGTCATCAGAATTAACCGTTTCATCCTCCGGCATCATATCCTCCATATTTTTGGAACATGCTCCGGCAGTTATGCATATCATAAGCAAAAACAGGAAAATCCTCATTTTTGCACTGTATTTTGTTTTCATTTTTATTGCTGACCTTTCTTTCCTCTAATCCATGATAATATCACAGAATTCTCCAAAATGCAATTATTCTTGACTTGAAAGGCTTTTTTTTGTAAAATCAAAACATTAATCCCGACGGAGTACATATTACTTAAAGGAGAATATCAATGGCTGCCCCAAAAGACAGATTTACATATATGACGGAGACTCCGGTCCCGAAGCTTATAAAACAGCTTGCCATACCTACCGTTATAAGCATGCTGGTTACAGGTATCTATAATACCGCCGACACCTACTTTGTAGGAAGGATCCCCGATATCGCGATACAGGCGACGGCAGCAGTCGGCATAGTGTTCCCTGTTATGGCTGTAATACAGGCCTTCGGCTTTCTTTTCGGACACGGATCGGGCAACTTTCTTTCGAGGATGCTCGGTGCCGGTAAAAAGAAAGAGGCAAACGAAATGGCCTCTACCGGTTTTTTACTTGCTATATCCTTAGGACTTTTAGCGGCAATACTCGGCAATCTTTTTATAGATGACCTGGTAAGCCTGCTTGTATCGGATGATGTGTCCGCATCCACCATAGAAATGACCAAAAGCTACGCCGGCATCATATTGTTCGGTGCTCCTTTCATGATGGGACAGTTCGTGGTAAATAACCAGTTGAGGTTTCAGGGAAGCGCCATGTATGCCATGGTCGGTCTTGTATCCGGAGCCGTCATGAACATAATCCTTGACCCTGTCCTTATACTCGGCTTAGGGTTGGGTGTAAAGGGAGCTGCCATTGCCACGGTAGCAGGACAGATCACAAGCTTCTTTATACTGCTTATAAGCAGCCGCAAGGGCGAGAATATCAGGCTTTCCGTAAAAAATATCCGGATCAACGGTTATTATGTTTTAGAGATCATAAACGGCGGCATACCTTCACTATTCAGGCAAGGCTTAGCTGCCATAGCCACTACATTGCTCAACCGTACCGCAGGTGAATTAGGCGGGGACGCTGCCATATCCGGAATGTCCATAACCACCAGGGTAATGATGCTGCTCATATCCGCACTCATAGGCTTCGGCCAGGGCTACCAGCCCGTGTGCTCATTCAACTACGGGGCCGGCAAAAAGGAAAGAGTCCGTGAGGGTTTCTTCTTCTGTGTAAAATGGGGTATCATATTCCTTGCCGCACTCGGTATAATATGTTTCGTATTCGCACCAGGTATTATCGAGCTTTTTATCCACGATACCGAAAACACCGATCCTGCATTGCGTTTGCAGGTAATAAATGTCGGGCAGACGGCACTCAGATGTCAGGCCGCAATACTACCGATAAACGCATTTATCGTCATGACCAATATGATGCTGCAGTCCATGGGTAAAGGTATAAAGGCTTCCATAACGGCATCCGCCAGAAACGGTCTGTTCTTTATACCGGCTATCCTGATACTTCCGATATTCTTTGATCTTACAGGTGTCGAGATAACCCAGTCGGTAGCCGATGTGCTCACTCTTTTGATGAGCATACCTTTTGCCGTGCAGGAACTTAAAAAACTAAAATAGTAATCGATAAAAACAGGGCTCGTTTCGGAATCTTCCCGTCACGAGCCCTGTTTTTATTTCAAATATTATTTTTAATTTCAATTAAAAACGTTTGACCAGATCTTATATTCCTGGTTTGCGTTCTTTCCCTTATATTGGAAAAGCTCGCTTAATGTAACAAACTGATAACCCTGGTTTTTCAGCCCTTCTATGATCTGTGAAAGAGCCTGTACGGTCTGATAATTACCCTCAAAATCATGAAGCATGATGATCTGACCGTCTCTTGCCGCATTAAGCGCATTGTTTACTCTCTGCTGAACGGATGTACCGTTTTCCCAGTCGTTTAACATGGCACCCTGGACAAATGCAAGGTCTATAGCCTGATACATTGTATTGTTGATCGAAATATAAGGCGGACGGAAAAACTTAGGTGTCTGTCCTGTGTACTGCCTGATAAGATTATTTGTACGATTGATCTCATCCTGGATAGCACTATATGACATCCTTGTCATATCACTGTGAGTAAACGAATGATTTGCAAGCTCATGTCCCGCACTGTTCTGACGCTGCATGATGGCACGTGTTCCGTCGTTAATGTTCTGTCCGATCAGGAAGAATGTAGCCTTTACACCGTAACGGTCCAATACGTCAAGTACCTGACCTGTGGTAGTTGCTGAAGGTCCGTCATCAAAGGTAAGCGCGATCATTTTGCCGTTGGGGTCGATATTGCTGGTATTGCCTGCGTTACTTCCCTGATTGTTTGCAGTATTGTTGCCTGCATTGTTATTGGCATTGTAGGTATTGCCTGCATTCGCACCATTCTCACTCTGTACGGTACCTGCTCCGCTTATGGACAGATAATCCACATAAGCATCCCAGTTTCCGTCATCCGCGGTAACCACCAGTTTTACTGTCTGGTTGCCTGTTCCGTGGGATACATTCTTGATCGTATATTCCGCTGCATTGGCATCACCGAAATAGAATGTTCCCTTGGTCTGATTTCCTATTACCAGATCAACCTTAGCCATCTGGGAATTATTGGATGCTCCCCTTAAGGTAAAGTCATGTGTACCCTCAGAGAAATACTGGGTATACGATACAGCATCATTATTCGCATATAATGCTACACCGCCGAACGGATTGTTGATATTGCCGGTATACTGACCGCTCTTCTGCATATCTTCAGCCTGCTTTACGGTAGCCGAAGCACCTGTACCGGAATTGTTGTTGCCGTTATTGTTGTTATTATTGTTGTTGTTATTATTGTTATTGTTATTCCAGTTATTGTTGTTATTCCAGTTATTTCCGGAATTATTATTACCTGAGTTGTTGTTTCCGGAATTATTACCCGAGTTATTGCCTCCGGTACTGCTGCTGCCGTTACCTGACACGCCGCTGCCGCCGATGATAAGTGCATCACAGAAGCCGTCCCACGATCCGTCATCAGCAGTTACGACAAGCTTAACTGTCTGGTTGCCTGTACCGGTATTTACATTCTTAATTGTATATTCTGCTGTATTGGCATCGCCGAAGTAGAATGTACCCTTAGTCTGATTGCCGATAACAAGGTCTACCTGTGCTAAGTTGTCTCCGTCGGAAGCACCGCGAAGGGTAATATCATGTGTTCCCGATGTAAAGTTAACATTTGTAGAGATCGCGTCATTATTTGCATATAATGCAACACCGTTAAACGGAGAACTGATATTGCCGGTATACTGACCGCTCTTAGTCATGTTTTCGCACTCAAAAACAGTACCCTGATTGGTTCCGGGTGCAGAGCTGCCCGAACCGTCACTGTTCTGTACGCCGCCTGAATTTCCGCCGTTGTTTCCGCCGTTGTTGTAACCGCCGTTATTCCCGCCGTTATTATAATTACCGGAATTACCGCTTCCGCCTACGGTAACAGTATTTGAATAAACATCAGCCCAGCCGCTGCTCTGGTAACCCTCGATATTAAGGGATGCCTCATAAAGGTTACCCATACGCATGCCCATCTGTTCCCATGCTCTAAAATGATCTGTTACTGTGATCGTACCGCTGGTACGCTTTGATGTACGTACACTCCAGTACTGCTGGAATGTAGTATCTCCATCGATCGAAGGCTGATTGTAACGTGTTGTCTCGTACACCTCATAGGTGCCCCCGTCAACTGTGATAGTTCCCTTTGAGCTTGCTCCGGGTGGACGCCAGGTCCCCCAGCTCTCTACGATATAATACTCAACCAACGGATTTCTCGTCCAACCGTATACACACAGATACGAGTTGCCGTTAGGCTGGTAGTCTACACCGTAATTAATGGAAATGTTACCGATCTGCTGGTATGTTTTTGTGCAGTCAAATTTGACTCCTTCACGGAACAAAGCATTTCCGATATTCTGCCACCAGCACTCGAATGTGCCGCCGCCTTTAACCGTCATGCTTGTGTCGCCGTAATCCTTCCACAGCACATACGTGTAAGCCCCGTCATTGCCTTCGGTATTGTTGTAGTATACCTGTGCCGCTTTGGCATTATATCCCATAAATGAGAATGAGAAAGCCAGTATCAGCGACAGAACTACAGCAATGATTTTTTTGCTTTTTCTCATAGCAAATATCCTCCTTTCGATATAAATCTTATCATACGGGAGAATAAAAAGGGTGTCCAAACGTTAACTATAGTGTTAACATTTGAACACCGAAATGTTTATTTCTGATAGGTTTTTTACAATAACTGCCGGTCGTTCACAACTTTGTTAAAACTTACCGCAATTAATGCAAAATGCAACGAAAACTTGCTTTTTGTGTTTATCATTTAATATCTTTTTCGCGGTCGATCCTGAACTGTACGGCACTCTTTAAATACTCTAAATAAGCTTCATCGCTGCACATCGATTTTCCGGGACAGTCCGAAAGCTTTGCTACAGGTCTTCCGTTTACATACTGGAGTTTTATTACTATATTCAAAGCATCTTCATTGGTATCGTTTGATACAAAAGTTCCGATACCGAAGCTTACCTTTGTCCTGTCCTTAAAATACTGATATATTGCCTCTGCCCTGTCAAAATCAAGGCTGTCGCTGAAAAGAAGTACCTTTGTCTTAGGGTCAACACCGTATTTTTTGTAATGTGCTATGATCTTTTCACCCCACTCATAAGGATCTCCGGAATCATGGCGCACACCGGTATAGTTGTTGACCATCGAACGGTCGAAATCCATCAGGAAAAGATCTGTTGTGATGGTATCGGTAAGAGCTGTTCCGTTATCGCCCTTATACTCATCATACCAGTCCTGCATAGCATAATGATTCGTATAAGCAAGCGGGATGCTGTCGATACCCTGATACATCTGAACGAACTCATGTGCAAATGTACCTATGGGCTTTACATTGTATTTCATGGCAAGATATACATTTGAAGTACCTACGCACTTATCTGTCTCGGTACAGAGCCTTCTTACCGCTTCATCTTCCCATTCTCTCGAAAGCCTTCTTCTGCAGCCGAACTCTGCAAAGCTGAAGGTGTATTTTCCGCTGTTGAAATCTTTTATCTTCTGGCTTAAACGTTCCTCTGCCGCTCTGCGAAGGTTGATATAATCAAAACTCATCCTGAAATATACTTCGTTAACTATCTCCAAAAGATATATCTCAAACTGCATAGCCGAGAAAAGAGGACCGTCAACCTTAAGGATAAGTTCACCGTTATCCTTAAGCTCGGTATATACATAATCCCTTATCGGATGCCAGAGTCTTAAGAATTCAACATAATCCCTCTTGATAAACCTGATGGAACGGAGATAATCCAGTTCCTCTTTCGAAAATGTAAGTGTACACAGATAGTCTATCTGCTCATTTATCTCATCGAACATTTCCTTTGTAAATACGATATCATTGTTCCTGCACTTAAACATATATTCACCGATAAGATCGGGATGCTTATGGAACATGACCTGATTCATGTTAAATTTGTAAAGATCCGTATCCAGTAACGATACGATAATAGGATTAAGTCTCATTTTACTCTCCTTCTTCAGTTTATACCTTTAGCCGCCTTAAGCGTTATACCGTTTTTTCCGAGCGGTATCTCGTGGTCAAGTCCTACGAACTTGCCGCCGTCCTGCCAGAGTACTTCCTTTACAAAGTTATACTTTTCCGTATCCCATGTGGTAAAGTCGTCGAGCAGCAGTCCGCCGGTATCGCCGGAATTCGCATTGAGACACCAGAATGTATGGTTCAGATGATATTTCTTTATGAGCTGTCTCATATAAGTCATCCAAGTAAGGTTCGGCTCTCTCATAAAGCCTCCCCATTCGCCGATGAGTAACGGTGCTATATTTTTCTCATAGATATAGAACCAGTTATCATGCCAGCAGTCCTTCATAAGCGAATCATAAGTATATTTTCCCTTAAACCACGGCTGTTCATATACCGTAGGACCGTAATCGTGCGGTGAATATACCAGCTTATTCTGGTATTTTCCGAGGTCAACAGGATAATCAGCTACTCCTCTTAAGTTTCCGCCCCACCAGTTGAAGTAATAATCTTTGTCGTTTGTAGAACTATAATCCGAATTCTTCTTAATGTCAATAGGGTAAATTTCAATTCCTTCTACCATTATAAGAACATTCGGGTTTTTCGCAAGTATCTTTGCGGCAGCGGTCTCTGCCACATATTTCCAGTTATTTGCTTTTTTAGAATCATTCCAGATGGCTGCTCCGTCACCCTCGTAAGGCTTTCCGTGAGGTTCATTCTTTAAGTCGAATGCGATAATGGTATCATTGTTCTTGTAACGTTCTGCCATCCATTCAAGTGCATGATAAAAATCATTAACCTTGACTTTATCGGTATACCAGAGATTTACATTATGTCCCGAAGCATTTGTCTCAGCGGAATGGATATCGGGCATTACCTTGATGCCGTTCTGCTCAGCCAGTGCCAGGAAATAATCAAATATCTCCAGGCTGTTCATGCTGTTAAGCTCGGTATTGTATGCATTGTTGTAATTTGCCCTCGGATACTCTCCTGCTGCCCACTGGTTTATAAGCTGTGCGGAGATCGGCACTCTTATAAGATTAAAACCGTGATCGGCAATAGCCTTTACCGTAGGGGCGAGCTGACTGTTCCAGAGTCCGTCAAATGTATTGGTACCTGTATTGTATCCGAACCAGTTAAGACCTGTAAGCCATACCTTCTTGCCATCCTTATCCAGGATATTCTTGCCGTCGGTATGCAGCCAGTCATCACCCTTCTTACCGGCTGTATTCTCTTTTATCTCGTTTATCAGATCCTGTCCCTTCTTATCGGAACCGCCGCCGTTACCACCGTTTCCGCCGTTTCCGCCGTTGCCTCCGTTGCCTCCGTTTCCGCCGTCATTCTTTAAGCCGGGGTCATTCTGGTCAACCTTGCCGCTCTTTACGGTCATGGGCTTTCCGTTAAGCTTTGCCGATGAGATTGTAACCTTACTTGAAGTAGTGCCCAGGTTACATCCGATCACTATGGTTCCGTTGGCATATATATCACTGTTATATCCGGCATCGGTAACAGTCATGGTGTTTCCGCTTGTTTTAAATGTACCGTTCCAACCGCTGACAGAGCTTAAGCCGTCTATTACCATCTCGAGCTTCCAGCCTTTTACGGCAGTGTCGGTACCGTTGGTGATACCGAACTGTACGCCGAACATGTTGGTAGAACCGTCCTTCCATGAGTTATCCGTAGTATATGTAAGAATATACTCTCCGCCTGCCGGTGCAGTTGTAGGTGCTGCAGTAGGTTCTTCGGTAGGCTCCGCTGTAGGAACTGCAGTAGGCTCCGCGGTAGGAGCTGCAGTAGGTTCCGCTGTAGGTCCTGAAGTGGGCTTATCGGTAGGCTCCGGTGCGGATATCACCGTATCCGTAGGAACGGGAGTCGTTTTTCCCGCATCGGGTGTAGGTGTGGATGAATCTGTCGGTACAGGTGTGGTCTTACCTGTATCGGGAGTCGGGGTAGTCTTGTCTCCGGTATCGGGTACGGGTGTTGTACTGTCCCCGTTATCAGGTGCCAAAGTAACGTCCTCTCCGTTGTCGGGAGCAGCTGTCACAGTATCCGTAACATCCGGAGTCTGTGTCGTACTGTCCGCAGGAGTCCCGTTATCATCCTTAACCGGTACCGATGTCGTCTCATCCCCCGCATCGGGCGTTGCGGCAGTATTATCCGTCACCGCCGTACCGGGATTATCCTGATTTGTATCTGTTTTATCTTTTTTTCCCGAATTACCTATTATCACGCCGATCACTATACCAGCCGCAAGTATCAAAACTGCCGCTATGGCAAATATGATCAGTTTTTTCTTTGAATTGCCGTTACCGTTTTCTTCTGCCATATGTCCGCCCTCTTTCTGTAAAACAAACTATAAAGCTTCGGTTATTATATCTTATTTTGCTTCTAACAGCTTTTGATCACCGTTCGTATTATTGACAGCGATCAACTTTGTATTTTTACCGGTAGTGATCTTCTTTATCCACTTGCCGCTCTTGAGTCTTATCACGCACCAGACAGTCTTTGTGATCTGATCTATCTTTAAGAAGAAATATACCCAGAAAACATCAAGCTTAAATACATAGCCTGCAAGATATCCCAAAGGTATCGACAATGCCCAAAGGAATATATTGTCTGCGACCATCAGCATCTTTGTATCGCCGCCTCCGCGCAGCACTCCCTTTGTCATGATGCTGTTCGTCGCCTGGAATATGATGATAAAGCTTATGGCAGTCATCAGCTGTCTTGCTATACTCTTAACTTCTTCAGTAGCTCCGGTATAAGAGTTGATGATCGGATTGCATATGATCATCAGTATTACAGCAGATACCGCACCGAGTGCAAACCCGAGTCCGAGAAAAAGCCAGCCCTGCTCCTGTGTTTTTTCCTTTCCGCCGCTGCCTAAGGTCTGTCCCGTTACTATGGCTCCTGCCTGACAGACACCCTGGATCATAACGGTACTTAACTGCTGTGTGGTAGCAGTGATCGAATTGGCTGCAGCAAACTGATCGCTCAGTTTTCCTATAACGCTTGCAACCGTGCTGTTTCCTATCGCCAGTATTCCGTCACTGATAAGCACCGGGATACATATCCTGAAATATTCGCCTATAAGGTTACGTGTCTTTAAGAGCATATCCCTTATCTTAAAGCCGATCTTTTTATCGACAAACAGGAAATAACCCATGATACAGGATGCTTCAAATATTCTCGCTATAAGTGTACCTAATGCCGCACCTGATTCTTCCATCCTGGGTGCTCCGAAATGTCCGAAAATAAATGTATAGTTTGCACCCATATTTACGAAAAACGCTCCGATGGACACGAACATCGGAAGTTTAACCTGTCCTACACTTCTGAGAACTATAGTGGTTACCAGTGATGCACCTAAGAAGAAATACGTAGGGATCGAATACTTAAAATAATTGGCACCGAATTCCATAACTACAGGGTTATCCGTATATATGGACATTATAGATTTTGGCATAACTGCCGTAATGATCGCAAATATCGCTGCAAGTCCCATAGCAAGCCTGAGCATCAAAGTCACGGTCTGCTTTAAGGCATGTCCTGCTTCCTCTTTATTGCCGTTATCCGAATTCTTCATACCCCAGTACCTCGATACCAGTACGGATGCACCCATACCGAGTCCCATACACAGGATATGATATATTCCTATAAATACATTAGCCTGAGCGACTGCAGTTATCTTTTCATCCTGAAGCTGACCTACCATTATGTTATCCAGCATATTTACACCCGTTGTGATCAGGCTCTGGAACGCAATAGGCAGTGCCAGCTTAACTACCCTGCCGTAAAACTCAGGATCTCTTTTATAAAGCTTCATTCTTATAATCCTCCATAAAATACCAATTTATCATTATATCAAAAAAAAGCTTTTCAGTCAATAAAAAGAAGAGGAACAACAAATGTCATTCCTCTTATAGTCTAACGTTCAATTTAAAACTCATAAATATGCTTAAGATCAATTTATCTTGATCTCTTGACTACCGTTACTTTCCCGGTACAGTAGTTTAATATCTCTTCTCCTATTACTTCTCCGCACATATAAACAGGTACGCAGGGCGGGCAGCTGAGCACCGGCTGTGCCAGTATCCTGCCTATACTGTTTTCTGCGTCAACCTGTTCCGATTGAGCCAGCATTGCATCCTTAAATGACATGGACTTATTAGGAGCCTTTTTTCTTTTATTGTCGGGACCTGCCGCTTTTTTACCGTCATTCTGAGCATTTAAGGCATCCTTGTTTTCTTCTGCAAACATGGTCAATACTTTTTGTACTTTTTGAAAATCTTCTTCCGTAGTACTTCCTGAAAACATCATAACGATATGCTCGCGGTCTTGGTATTCCGCATAAATACCGTTTTCCTTAAGCTTATCCGTAAGCCCGGAACATAAAGTACTTTCTTTATTAAAACCGACAGTAATTTTCAGCGGCTCATTTCCTATTAATAAATACTTATTTTCCAAAAGCTTTTTCTTTAAAGACGCGACCTTCTCTGCCGTCTCTTTAATGCTCTTATTGTTTTCCAGATAAGCATTGCACTTATCAAGGGACTGCAAGGTAAGATAAGAAGGACTGGTAGTTGCAAATACCGAAAGTGCCTGACGTGCATTCTGAGCGATGAACTTACGTTTATCCTTAGCAGCCTGATCGACGCTAACGTCCTTTGTATCCTCGGATGCTATGTGCAGATATGCTCCGCCGGTCAATACCGGAAGTGTCTTATGTGCGGAATCACAGCAGATATCCGCTCCAAAATCTACCGGATGAAGCGATTCCTCAAGGAATTTTAAATATGCTCCGTGTGCGTTATCCACCAGCAAAAGCAGGCCGTATTTATGACAGACATCGGCCAGTTCTTTTATATCGGACATATTTCCCAGGTAATCGGGACTTGTGATATACACCGCATCGGGAAGTTTTTTTATAAGGTATTCCGTATTTAAATACCCTTTTATGACTTTCTCTATATCTTCGCCCGTGATACTGCAGCTTTCATAGGAATCGCTTTCCTTCTGCATTATCCATTCAACATTGATATCGAGCAATGCCGCAGCATTTACAAATGAAGCGTGGGCATTTCTGCCGGCCAGGATAAGCGGTTCATGTCCTTTTGATCTCGCGTACTTCTTTACTAAGAACATCATGGCTCTTATGCACAGTGAAGAGCCTTCCGTAGAATAAAGAGTATGACACCCGAATAGTTTTCCGGCATTTGCTTCGCTTTCGGCAATAATACCGGAAGGAGCCAAAAGATAATCTGCCCCGTCGATTTCGGTTATATCGTATTTATATGCATTCTCTTCTGCATCTGCTCCGTCTATGGCACTTACCCCTTTATGCCCGGGCATATGAAGCCTTACGGGATCCTTTGATACATAGTCTTTAACAAAGTCATAAATCGGTGTATTCATGTTTTTACCCCACATTCTCTGCTGCTTAACCACTATCGCCGCCATCTTTGTCATCCTGAGCTTTTAGCGAAGTATCTTATTCTATAGATGCATCCAGTTCCTTTGCTACCTCTACCATAATAGCACATTCCAGTCTCTTTTTAAAGAGCTTGCAACCCGACTCATACACCCCACGTACAGAGCCGGTTGCATGATATGCATTTGCCGCACATCCTCCTGCGCAGTACAGCCTTGCCCAGCAGTTCCTGCATTCTTCCCTTGCATATACGTTGCAGGAAGCGAAATCCTCCTGTACTTCTTTAGCTGTCACACCTTTCCAGATATCTCCGAGCTTAAAAGCTGCATCACCTACAAACTGATGGCAGGGGAACAGGTCTCCCCAGGGTGTTACAGCCATATATTCCGTACCCGAGCCGCAGCCGGATATCCTCTTATATATACAGGGACCGCCCTTAAGGTCTATCATATAATGATAGAAGGTAAAAGGATCTCCCTCTTTGTCCTTCTGAAGCATCAGTTCTGCCAGCTTCTCATACTGCTCATATACTACAGGAAGGTCTTCCTCGGTAAGTGCCATCGGATCGCCCTTGGCACATACGACAGGCTCCATGCTGAGCTCCCTGAAGCCCAAGTCCAGCATCACCTTTATATCCTCTAAAAAGTCGGGATTAAGATGTGTAAAAGTACCGCGCATATAGTAGTTCTTTCCGCCGCGTGCCTTTACCAGCTTTTGGAACTTAGGTACTATCTTTTCCCAGCTGCCGTTTCCCGCGTAATCCACACGGAAGCGGTCGTGTACTTCCTTACGTCCGTCAAGCGAAAGAACCACATTGCTCATCTCTTTATTGGCATATTCTATCACATCGTCATCGATAAGCACGCCGTTGGTCGTAAGCGTAAAACGGAAGTTCTTGTTATGCTGCTTTTCTATGCTTCTGGCGTATTCCACTACCTCTTTTACCACATCGAAGTTCATAAGAGGCTCTCCGCCGAAGAAATCGACCTCTAAGTTATGCCTGCTGCCTGAGTTCTCGATCAGGAAATCCATGGCTCTTTTTCCGACCTCGGCACTCATAAGTGCTCTCTCGCCATGGAATTTTCCCTGACTGGCGAAGCAGTAAGAACAGTTAAGGTTACA
>JAEEGJ010003955.1_pt1:5000-52750 | contig 52750 bp, 38 predicted proteins | sample 8958761 | NCBI WGS metagenome assembly JAEEGJ01 (sample SAMN16246546, study PRJNA631951) | gut metagenome | biome: gut microbiome; feature: rumen; material: RS-attached | host: Bos | place: Iran: Karaj | collected 2018-10
AGGAGTCAGTGTATGGGTGCTAACGTCCATACGCGAGAGGAAAATAATCCAGATCATCAGCTAAGGTCCCAAAATATACGTTAAGTGGGAAAGGATGTGGAATCGCACAAACAGCTAGGAGGTTGGCTCAGAAGCAGCCATCCTTTAAAGAGTGCGTAATAGCTCACTAGTCGAGTGATTCTGCGCCGAAGATGTACCGGGGCTAAAACGTATTACCGAAGCTATGGACTTAATTTATTAAGTGGTAGGGGAGCGTTCTTAGGGCATTGAAGGTAGACCGTAAGGACTACTGGAGCGCTAAGAAGTGAGAATGCCGGTGTGAGTAACGTAAGGAGGGTGAGAATCCCTCCCACCGATCGACCAAGGGTTCCAGGGTAAAGTTCGTCTTCCCTGGGTTAGTCAGGAACTAAGGCGAGGCTGAAAAGCGTAGCCGATGTACAACTGGTTTATATTCCAGTACTTCCTTATTGAGTGATGGAGCGACGGAGAAGGATAGCAAGAGCCTATTATTGGATTTAGGTTTAAGCGCATAGGTTGGTGCATAAGTAAATCTGTGACACTATTTAAAAACTGAAACGTGACGACGTCGAAGTCTTAGGACTTTTAAGTCTTGTGAATCCATGCTTCCAAGAAAAACTTCTAAACTTATCTCTAAGGAACCTGTACCCAGAACCAACACAGGTGGTCAAGAAGAGAATTCTAAGGTGAGCGAGATAACTATGGTTAAGGAACTCGGCAAAATTACCCCGTAACTTAGGGATAAGGGGAGGCGGAGCGATCCGCCCGCAGTGAATAGGCCCAGGCGACTGTTTACCAAAAACACAGGTCTCTGCTAAAGCGCAAGCTGAAGTATAGGGGCTGACGCCTGCCCAGTGCTGGAAGGTTAAGGTGATTAGTTAGATGGACGTAAGTCGATAACATCGAAGCTTTGATCTGAAGCCCCAGTGAACGGCGGCCGTAACTATAACGGTCCTAAGGTAGCGAAATTCCTTGTCAGGTAAGTTCTGACCCGCACGAAAGGTGTAACGATCTGGGCGCTGTCTCAACCATAGACTCGGTGAAATCTTAATACCTGTGAAAATGCAGGTTACCCGCGACAGGACGGAAAGACCCCATGGAGCTTTACTGTAGCTTGATATTGGAATCAGATGATGCTTGTAGAGGATAGGTGGTAGACTTTGATGTATAGACGCTAGTTTATGCGGAGTCGCCCTTGGAATACCACCCTTGTGTTATTTGATTTCTAACTTGCAACCGTTATCCGGTTGGAGGACAGTGTCTGGTGGGCAGTTTGACTGGGGCGGTCGCCTCCCAAAAAGTAACGGAGGCGCCCAATGGTTCCCTCAGGTTGGTCGGAAATCAACCAAAGAGCGTAATGGTATAAGGGAGCTTGACTGTGAGACCTACAAGTCGAGCAGGTGCGAAAGCAGGGCATAGTGATCAGGCGGTTTGAGAATGGAATTGCCGTCGCTTAACGGATAAAAGTTACCCTGGGGATAACAGGCTGATACCACCCAATAGTTCACATAGACGGTGGTGTTTGGCACCTCGATGTCGGCTCGTCACATCCTGGAGGTGGATTCGCTTCCAAGGGTTGGGCTGTTCGCCCATTAAAGTGGCACGCGAGCTGGGTTCAGAACGTCGTGAGACAGTTCGGTCCCTATCCGTCGTGGGCGTAGGAAAATTGAGGAGAGCTGCTCCTAGTACGAGAGGACCGGAGTGGACGCACCTATGGTGTATCTGTTGTAACGCCAGTTGCATCGCAGAGTAGCTATGTGCGGACGGGATAAACGCTGAAAGCATCTAAGCGTGAAGCCTCCTCCAAGATGAGTTTTCCCATAATTTTTAGTAAGTCCCGTTGAAGACTACAACGTTGATAGGCTAGAGGTGGAAGATTGGCAACAATTTGAGCTGACTAGTACTAATAGGACGAGGATTTAATCTTAATTTTTACTATTTTTGATATATATAAAGCATTATCTTGTTTTTAAGGAACTTTATTCCTTAACTTAAAAAGAAAGAAAAAAAGTTTTATGGTGACAATGGCTAAGTGGATACACCTCTTCCCATCCCGAACAGAGAAGTTAAGCACTTACACGCCGACAATAGTTTTGCGAAGATAGGTCGTTGCCAATCTTTTTTTTTGCTTTTTTTTACTTACTTTTACTCATTTTTACTCACTTTTATTAACTTTTAAAATTAAAATGTAAAATTTAAAAAACAAACTGTCGGTGTGATTATTTACTTATTCACATCTTTTTTATATAATCATAATAGTGATGATTATGATAGTACTAGCATCTTTATGCGATAAATCCGGATCTATGATGGTCTTCCTATTCTTGAAAATCTTAATCGGTACCATCTGCGTTTGTGTACCTTTAATGATAATTTTTAGAGCAATTTCAGCTTTAACAAGTTACGTGATGAACGGCAAAGATTTGAAAGAACACGTGGGAGGCATAGTTAAGTCAATTGTAGCTGGCTTAATTGTTTTTTTGATCCCTGAATTTCTTAATTTCACATTTACCAAAGTAGTAAAAGGCGATTACGGTTCAATTACCACTTGTTACTCAACCGCTAGTTTAGAAAAAGTTAACTCTCTTCGCCAGAAAGAAGCCGAAGAAAAGAAGCGTTTAAAAGAAGAAGAGAAGAAAAGAAGCGAGCAGCAGCTAAAAGAGTACGAGAAGGAACAGGAAATAAATAGGCAAGCGGCTAGAGCTTTAATTGAAAAATATAAAGAAAGATTTCCTAATATAAGTTCATCAGGAGCTGCTGGTAAAGCTCATAGTATAAGTGATAAAACAGATTATATGAATTCAACTTTAAATGTTACTAAAGTTGTTGATACCAATATTAATAATCCTTCATCTGGTTTAGGTGATGGTCGAAATAGATATCGTGCTGTTCAAACAGCTGTTTATACTGGTAAATACATTGTTTATGCTCAAAACAAAAACTATGGTAGTATTGAAAATTCATCTAGAGGTGGAAGAATATGTTGGGCTAAACCAGATACTGGTGAACAAGTAAAATGTGTTGAAGTCGGTGAAGAAGGTGGCCATATGGATGGTCTAGCTTACGATAACGATAGAGGATATGTTTTAAAAACAGCTAGTGGTAGCCGTTTAATGCAATATGATAATCGTACTATGGAATTTAAAGGATATGTTAAAATACCTGAAACTCATACTGGTATTACTTATGTTCCTAAAATAGGTTCTCTAGTTGGTGAAAGTGGAGGTAAATTCTATTTTTATAAATATAATAAGAGTACCAACTCCTATGATCGAGATCATGTAGTTAACTTACAAAACTTTGATGCCAATGCTGTTCAAGGAATTGGTACTGATGGTACAAATATCTTTATAGCAGATTCATCACCTTGGGATAGTAAGAGAAATCTATATACTTATTCACTAGAAGGTCAAAAACTAGAAGTACATAGTTTTGGTAGTGGCTTTGGTAGCATGTCTGATGAAGTAGAATCAGCTTTTGGCGATAATAATGGGAATCTATATCTAGCTTGTCCACAAGGAATTGGTAGAGTAGATAACTATCGCGCTAATAAGATTGGTCTACCATAGTACTTTACATAGAAATTATTTATTTAAAAACAATAAAATACCTTGTGAATTAAAGGTATTTTTTGATTATTGCTTATTAAAAATATTGTTTTAAAAGAATAAGAAAAGATAAACAATTAAAAAAAGAAAACAATAAAAAAATAATAAAAATTAACAATGTAAAGAACCATTACTTTAAGCTTGTAAATTATTATTTTTATTGCTAGTATTAAAAAGTGAAAAAGGAGGAAATATGACCAAAAAACAAATTATATATTTAGTTTTGATTATAATCTGGATGGTACTAATCTTCTTTTTATCATCATTTAATGGAGAAAAATCAGAACATCAAAGTGATGTAGTTATTGTTAAGACTGCTGAAGTAATAAAAAATGAAAAACTAAATAATACCGAAAAAAGAAAACTAATTGATAAATATATGGAACCAGTTAGAAGTGGCGCACATTTTATCCTTTATTTTATTCTAGGTATTTTAGTATATTTATTTATTAACAGTAAGTTTGATAAGTATAAAATATCATTTATCTTATCAACAATTATCTGTTTTCTATATGCAATATCTGATGAAATACATCAATATTTCACTTTCGAAAGAGCAGCTGAAATAAAAGATATTTTTATAGATACATGTGGTGCAGTATTATCAATTAGTTTAATGTTAGGAATAAAGAAAATAGTAGAAAAGAAAAAAGCTAGTTGAGAATAATATTACTTATATTATTAATAATATTTATAAGTGTTGTTTTATTATTTTTATTCTGTGCTTTGAAAGTAGCTAGTATATGTGATGAAGAAGAATTATCGAGAAATAAATAATTCTTTTTTTTATGTTATAATGTTTATAGGTGAAGACATGAAAAAGAAACTTATTATTGGTATAATCCTGTTAATAATAATTGCTTTATTATTTTATTGGTTTAAACATCCTATAAAAAATATTGATTTCATAGATAGATATGAAGACTACTTTGATTATGCTTTAGGTGATGAATGGAAACTAGAAGCTACCGAAGAATACAAACATATCTATAAGTTCAAATTATATTCTTATGAAGATTGGACCATATCTTTTAAAGATGAAGAAGGTAAAAGACAATTATTAAAAATATCTAACTATGGAACTATACCATATGAAGATAAAGAAAAAGTAAGTGATTATGTTTTCGCTAAAGAATTACTTCATTATTATGTAGATCTATTAGAAAAAGAAACTATTAAAAAATCAGATTCTGAAATAATTAATTTCTATAATCTAATTGATACTTATGAATATAATGAAATGTTTCATAAAAACACATTAGATTTAATAGATACTGAAAAAGGATTATCATTTCAAAAATTATCTTTTGAAAATCTTCCAGAAGATTCATATTATTTAGAAATGAGTTTAATCTATGATGGATCAGATGATGACTTTGATTACAAAGCTCATACTATTGAAGAATTTAAAAAACTAAATGAAGAGTACCCAGTAAAAAATGCTATTATTAGTGCTGGAGTAGTTAAGAAAAATAGTGCAGAAACTGAACCAATATATTGTTTAAAATATGGTAAAGAAGAAACATGTCCAGCAGCTAATGATCTAGATACAATGAATGATTTTTTTCTAGATTACAATGATTATATAGAATTTAAATAAAGAAAGGATAGTGTTATTATGACTTTAATAGAATGTCCAGAATGCAAAAAAGAAATAAGTGATAAAGCAAAAGAATGTCCACATTGTGGATATCCAATTGTTAAAAAAGAAGAAAAGAAAAAACAAGAACCTAAAAAAAGATTTAGTTCTAAAAAATATAAATATACTGGATTTATTTGTTCTATTCCTTGTGCCTTAATTCTTTTATTATTCTTACTTGGAATTACATTTAATAGTATTGGTATTTCTTTACTTATATCTTTAGTTTATGGAGTAATCATTTATCTATTAAGTAAATATCTACTTAATACCAAACAACATATCAAAAAATTTGCTTGGTTAGTAATATTATTTATTGCTTTACCATTATTAATATCATTATTCTTACTTACTAAAAATGAAGATTGGGTATATCAAGATGCCTCAACAACTAATGAAATACAATTTAGTGCAATCGGATTATGTAAGTATAAATATAAAAATCCAGATATTGATGTTACATCTAAAACTTGTACATTTGAAAGAACAGAGAAACAAAATCCTCATATAAAATACACAAATAAATTTGATAACGAACAAGAAGTTCATTGTGTAGTTAATGATAAAAAAATGATATGTTCAGATTCATATTCTAAGAGAAGTTTAATTTTAGACAAAAAATAAAACATATAAGAAAACTTATATGTTTTTTTCATTATGGCGTCCCTGGGCAGATTCGAACTGCCGACCCCCCGCTTAGGAGGCGGATGCTCTATCCAACTGAGCTACAAGGACACAAGTAGATTATAACATAACTAACTTGAATAACAAAATAACTTTATGATAATATGTAATGGAGGGTGATAAAATGAAAGTACTTGTTACAGGTGGAACAGGTTACATCGGTAGTCATACTGTTGTAGAACTAATTGAACATAAAGATGAAGTAGTTATTATTGATAACTTAGTTAATTCTAAAAAAGAAGTTGTTGATAAGATTAAAGCTATAACAGGAGTAAAAGTACCTTTTTACGAAGAAGATGTACGAAATAAAGAAGAATTAAGAAAAATATTTAAAAAACATAAATTTGATGCTGTTATCCATTTTGCTGGTTTAAAAGCAGTTGGTGAGTCAGTAGAAAAGCCATTAGAATATTATGATAATAACTTAGGTTCAACAATTACTTTATTAGAAGTAATGAAAGAGTTTAATTGTAAAAAAATAATCTTCTCATCAAGTGCTACTGTTTATGGTGATCCAGAAGAATTACCTATAACAGAAATGTGCAAAGTAGGAGATACTACTAATCCATATGGAACTACTAAATTATTTATAGAACATATCTTAAGTGATTTATGTATTTCAGATGAAGAATGGAGTGTAGCATTACTAAGATACTTTAATCCAATTGGTGCTCATAAATCAGGTTTAATTGGGGAAAATCCTAATGGTATACCAAATAACTTAATGCCATATATCATTAAAGTAGCAGTTGGTGATTTACCATGTTTAAATGTTTTTGGTGATGATTATGATACACCAGATGGAACAGGTGTAAGAGATTACATCCATGTAGTAGATCTAGCTAAAGGACATATCGCTGCTATTAAAGCTTTAAAGAAACCAGGTTGCCATTATTACAACCTAGGAACAGGTCATGGCTATTCTGTTTTAGATTTAGTAAAAACATTTGAAAAAGTTAATGGAATAAAGATTAACTATAAAATAACTGATCGTCGTCCTGGTGATATTGCATCTTGTTATGCAGATGCCACTCTTGCTAATAAAGAACTAGGTTGGAAAGCTGAATTAGAAATCGAAGATATGTGTCGTGATGCTTATAACTTTATTCTAAAAGAAAAAGGCGTTGAAGTTATAACACCAGATTTAGATCCTGGTATCGATAGAGACTTAGATGGTGTTGAATTAGAAGACATTGCTGATGCTTTAGAAAATCTATTAGGTAAAAAGACTAAAAAATAAGAACTACTCATTTAGAGTAGTTTTTTTCTTTATTTTTTGATAATATTAATAATAGAGAATAGAGGTGTAAAAGATGGCAGAAGATAAATCAAAAGTTCATGTAGACAGAATACCTCTAAAGGTTAAAAAACCAACTAACAATAATAAAGATATTAAAAAGAAAACTAAAAAGAAAAACAATAAAATAGAACTTCCTGTTCTAAAAGAAGATAAAACATCTTTACAAATATTCTCAACAGTTAAAGTAATTACAGTTTTAGTTTTACTAGCAGTTACTTTTGTTTTAATAGCTAATATTGTTTTAGAAATAGATAAAGATAAATCTGTTGTTTTACAACCAGATGATTTAAAAATTGAAGATAAAATAGGTGATGTTTTAGGTAGTTGGTTAACTGGTAATAAATCATTATTTGTTTTTGATAAAAATAGTAATTTCTATTGGTATGATAGTTATACTGATAAAACCAACAACTACTATGCCGGAACATTTACTTATAAGACAGGTTTAGATGCCTTAGAAGAAATGGGTTATACTGAAGAAGATCTAAAAGTATCCTTTGAAGATAATATCAAAGTAGAGAATGTCTATTCCATTATTATGACACCTAAAACTGTTATTAAAGCTCGTAAAGATGTATCAGCATCTGAACTAAGAGAAAGAGAAACCTGGTGGTTCTTAATAATTAAAAAAGATGATGGAACAGCATATGGTTATAATAAGACTTTAGATATAAGATATAACTTAACTAGTCAATAAGAGGATTTAATCCTCTTTTTTTAATAATTATTAATAAAAAAATCGTTTTTATTTCTTCTAAAAACTTATATAATAAAGTATGAGGTGAACTTGTATGTCTAAAATATTAATTGTTGACGATGAACAAGATATAGCTGAATTAATTAGTGATGTTTTAAAAGATGAAGGATATGAAACTGTTATAAAAAATGATGGTACTTCTGCTATCGAAGAAATAAATAATAATGCTGATTATGATTTAATTCTTTTAGATATAATGATGCCTAAAGTATCTGGTACAGATACTTGTAAAGAAATAAGAGGTAAAGTATCATGTCCTATTATTTTTGTTACAGCTAAAACTGAAACTCTAGATAAAGTATTAGGTTTCGAAGTAGGGGCAGATGATTACATTACTAAACCTTTTGAAATAGAAGAATTAATAGCTAGAGTAAAAGCCCATCTTCGTAGAGAAAGTAGAAAAAATACTACCGATTCTAATATTCTTAAAATAGGTGGTATTGAAATAAATAAAGATAATTATGAAGTAAAAAAGAATAACGAATTAGTAACTTTATCAACTAAAGAATTTGAATTACTATCATATTTAATGTCTAATGCTGGTACTGTATTATCTAAAGAACAAATATATAATTCTGTATGGAAAACAGAATACGGTGATATTGGTACTGTTGCTGTTAATATTAAAAGTCTAAGAAAAAAATTAGATCCAGAAGAAAAATATATTATAACTATTTGGGGATTAGGTTATAAATTTGTAAAGGTTCCTTCTAATGATTAATTTCTTTAAAAAAAGATTATCTATTAGAAAAGGATTTATTACTGGTGTTATCTTATTAGTTTTATTTAATCTCCTATTTATAACTGGATATTATCGTCTAGTTTTAAGTACTAAAATAAGATCTAAACAACAAGTAATGACTAATGAAATTATTAAAGAAGTAAAGAATCTTTCTAAAGATTTAATGTTAGAAGAAAATATATCTAATTATCTTAATGAATATGCCAAAGAAAATAATGTTAAGATCGAATTGATAGATGAAAATAACAATGTTTATAAGTCTTATGAACCAAATCATTATCAAGACTATAACACTGTTGTTTCTAACATTATTAATGTTAATGGTAAATACTATTTATTAAGTATTTCTAAAGAAGAAAACTTACTAGATTTTCGAGTAATAATAGGTTTCTTATTTTTTGAATTTGTAATTCTTGTTTTACTAGCTTTAACAGGAATTTTTGGTGTTAACTTTAAAATACTAGGACCAATCACATCTTTATCTAAAGATTTTAATAACTATAAATTAAATATATTACCTAAAAGAAGAAAGATTAATGGTGAGATTGGCTTACTTCAAAATGACTTTGTAGATCTAGTAGAAACCCTAGAAGATGAGAAGAAAAAACAAAATAGAATAATAGCTAGTATATCTCATGATATAAAGACCCCTTTAACAAGCATTTTAGGCTATTCTGAGAGACTTTTAACAAATTCTAAGCTATCTGATGAAACTAAGAATATCTATGCTCAAAAGATATATAATCAAGCTATTTCATTAAAGGAAATAACTGAAGAATTTGATGATTATTTAAGTTCTCATATTAATGATAATAATAAACTAGAAAAAATATCTATTAAGTATATAAGACAATATCTAAATAACTATTACAAAGAAGATCTAAAAGAAAAAAACATTGATTTAAAAATAAAAACAAATTGTCCTAATTCTTTAATATTTGTTGACATTATTAAATTTAAAAGAATCTTCTCAAATACCATAACTAATAGTATTAGATATCTTAATAAAAATAAAAATATTATAAATATTAACATAAATACAAAAAAAGATGATAAAATTATATTTGAGATAGCAGATAATGGTACAGGTATAAAAGAAAGTGATCTAGAAAAAATATTTGAACCATTATATACTACCGATAAAAGTCGTAAAATAAGTGGACTTGGATTATCTATTTGTAAAGAAATAGTAGAATCTCTAGGTGGTAGTATCAAAGCTGTTAATAATAAAATGGGAGGATTAAGTATAATCTTCACAATTGATGAATACAAGGAGAAGTAATATGAAAGAACCTAAATTCTATCGTTATTTTGCAAAACCTTTTATAGCTCTTCCGTTGAAATTCTTTTTACACCCAAGAGTAATTGGATACGAAAATCTTCCTAAAGAAGGACGTTGTATCATAGCTAGTAATCATACTCATAACTTTGATAGTCCTATGCTATCAGCTATCTGTAAAAGAGTAATTCATTTCCTAGCTAAAGATTCCTTACTTAAAGGTTGGAAAAGACCATTATTTATTGGAATGGCAATCGTTCCTGTAAATAGAAGCATTCATGATAAAAACGCCTTAGAAGAAGCTATTAAAGTATTAGAAGATGAAAAACTAATTGGTGTTTTTCCAGAAAGTACAATTAATAGAACAGAAGATACAATATTACCATTTAAGATTGGAGCAGTAAAAATGGCTTCCGAAACTGGAGCACCTATTGTTCCTGTTATCATAACTGGTAAATATAAATTATTTAGTAAAGATTTATGTTACGAATTTCTAGAACCAATATACATTCCTAAAAAAGAAGACTTAACAGATGAAAATAAAAAATTAGAAGAAATAATATCTAAGAAGTTAGAGGAAAAGAGGAAATAACATGGGTATACTTGATATGAAATTTTTTAGTTTTATAGGACTAAAAAGAAAACCAAAAGCTCCATGGGCAAAATTCTATAAAAAAGGAGAAATGAATATAGATATACCTAATATATCTATATATCAATATCTAGTTCAAAACTGTAAAGGATATATGGATCATATAGCTATCGATTATTTCGGAGCTACAAGAACATATGCTGAATTCCTAGATCAAATAGATGAAGCAGCCCGTGCTTTCAAAAGCCAAGGAGTTAGAAAAGGCGACGTAGTATCTATATTATCTGCTAATGTACCAGAAGCTATAATATCTTTCTATGCTTTAAATAAAATTGGTGCAGTAGCTAATATGTTACATCCATTACTTTCTGAAAACGAAATTAAAGATGCATTAAAAAACTATTCTACAGTTGTTTTAGTAGCTATGGATATTACATATTCTAAACTCAAAAATATTCTAGATGAAACAGAAGTATATAAAACAATAATTATCTCTGCTAAAGATTCAATGCCATTCTTAATTAAGATAGGCTATGAATTAACACAAGGTCGTAAAGTTGAAAAACCTGATCGTAATAGCGAGAATTTCTTATACTGGAAAGAATTTGTTAAACATGGCGAAAACTATCGTGATGATAAAGAACTAGCTGAAACAAAAAGAGATTTCCCAGCTGCTATTTTACAAAGTGGTGGATCTACTGGAGTACCAAAAGGTATCGTTTTATCAAATGGTAACTTTAATGCTTCAACTATTCAAGCTAAGAGAGCATTACCAGATTTAGATAGTAATGATGTTATCTTAGGTATCATGCCTGTATTCCATGGATTTGGGTTACAAGTTAGTATCAGTGATGCCTTTAACGTAGGTGCTAAAGTTGTTTTAATACCACAATTTAAACCAAATGAATTTGATAAATTAATTAAGAAAAGTAATCCTAGTGTTTTAGTTGGTGTACCAACACTTTTTGAAGCTTTAACTCATAATGAAGGAATGGATGGAGTATCTCTAGCTAACTTAAAATATGTTATTGCTGGAGGAGACTCATTCAGTAAAGATAAAGTAGAAGCAATTAATGAATTCCTACATAATCATGGAGCTAAGACTAACTTTACTCAAGGTTATGGTATGACAGAAGCCTTATCTGCTGTAACATTCGATTTAAAATATGCTTCACGTGAAGGTTCTATTGGTATTCCATGGCCAGGAACATATGTTAAAATCTGTAAGCCAGGTACTGATGAAGAAGTACCATATGGTGAAGATGGTGAAATCTGTATAAGTGGACCAACAGTAATGTTAGGTTATTATAACAATGAAAAAGAAACCAATGATGCTTTACATATTCATAAAGATGGTAACGTATGGTTACATTCTGGTGATATTGGTTTCATGGATAAAGATGGCTTTGTAACTTATAGACAAAGAATTAAACGTATGATAGTTTCTTCAGGATACAATGTATATCCAGCTCAAATTGAAGAAGTATTAGAAAAACATCCAGGTGTTTTAGACTCAACAGTAATTGGTATACCTCATCCATATAAAGTTGAAGTACCAAAAGCTTATATTGTTCTAAAACCAGGATATAGAGAATCTAAAGTTAAAGAAGAACTTGAAGAATTATGTAAGAAAAATCTTGCTAAATATTCACAAGTTAAAGAATTTGAATTTAGAAAAAGTCTACCAAAAACTATGGTTGGTAAAGTAGACTTTAGAAAACTACAAGAAGAGAATAAAGAAAAGAGGTTAAAAGAGAATGGGAAAAAATAAAAGTTACCCAGCATATAAAATATTCCGCTTTATTCTAGGCCCTATATTTAAATTTTATTACCATCCAACTATTATTAACAAAGAAGTAATTCCTAAAGAAGGACCAATTCTTGTTGTTGGTAACCATAAACATATAATGGATCAATGTTCTGTTATTTTATCAACAAAAAGAGTATTAAATTACATGGCCAAAAAAGAATACTTCGATGGTAAGTTTGCCTGGTTTTTCAAAATGGGTGGATGTATCTCTGTTGATCGAGAAGCTCATGATGGTATAGCTAAAGAACAAGCAATGGAAATATTAAAAAATGGTGGAGCAATTGGATTATTCCCAGAAGGAACTAGAATTAAAACTAAAGAAAAATTATTATTAGATTTTAAATATGGTACAGTTTCAATGGCTGATAAATGTAATGCTACTATTGTTCCATATGCTATAACAGGTGATTATAAATTTAGAAGTAAAAACCTTATGGTAAGATTTGGTGAACCATTTAAAGTAGAAGACGGTGACTTAGAAGCAGCTAATAAAAAATTAAGAAAAATAATCGAAGATTTAATGACTGAAAACTTAAAAGCAACCAATCGTACTGTAAAGGAAGAGATGGAAAGTCACATGGAAGAAAAGAAAAGTTAATCTTTTCTTTTTTTATATGTTATACTTTATATAGAATAGAGGGATATTGTGACAAAAGAAGAACAAAGTAATCCAGGGGTAGCAATATTATTTGCAATTTTGGTAGTTATTATTTTGTGCTTGGGAATATTTGTTATTTTTAATAAAGATTCTAAAAGACAAAAAGAAGAACCAATTGAAAAAGGACTTAGTTATGTTGCTGGTAAAAGAGTCGAAAGCAGCTATGATATTGAAATTATTAAAAATAACCAAGTAATCTTAAAAAATTATATGGGAACCATAATGCTTGGACCATCTTTAATTTATGAAAAAGATATAACAGCAGAAGAGTTAGATCCAGAAATGAAATTATTATCAGTTTTATTTACACTATCAAAAAATGGTGAATTTGTAGAATTAAGACCCGGAAAATATCCAAATATACCAGAACCAAAAGCTGATGGAATATTAACAAGAATTGTTTTAGCAGATCGAGTAAGAGAAGTTTATAAAAGAATATACGGAGAAGAGTTAGATGCTAAAATTTCTATCAAAGAATGGGCTAATAATAATTTTGGTTATAGTGAAGAATATGATATGTTCTATGAATATCCAGGATATGGCGGAGCATGCACACCATATACTGACACTTATGATTATCTTATAACTGAAGACGATAAACATTTCTATGTTTATTCAACAATGGTTTTAGAAACGTGTGATGGCGTATATAAAGATATAGCTAAAACTGAATTAACTAATTATAAATATGCGGAATTAAAAATTACTAAAGATAATTTTAAAGAATTCCATCAATATGAAATAACTTACAACAAAGATTACACATTTAATAAAATACAAAAGGTTAAATAGGAGGTACTATTATGAACGAACAACAACCAATGCAATATGAAACATTAGATTCTAAACCTAAAAATGGTCCAAGTGGAATAATACTATTTATATTATTCTTAGTTATCCTTGGCTTAGCAGGAAAAATAGCATATGATAGAGGTTATTTAGATAAAATATTAAAAAAAGAAAATACTGAGACAAAAGAAGAAGTAAAAAATAAAGAGACAAATAACGAAAAAGAAATAACTGATAAAGCTACTATTGATAAAATAAATGAAAAAGCTAATGCGATAGAATTTCCATTAGTAAATGTTAACTTTTCAGATATAAGATTAGCTGCTATTTCTAAATATTTGTTTAGTAAACCAGAAATAATCAAAACAATTTCTTTAGAAGAATGCGTAGAAATTGGTGCTAGTTGTGATGAATATAAAGATAACATTAAAGGTGAAATTAAAAAAATAGATTTTGATGATTATCATGCAGAATATGAAAAAATATTTGGTGAAATAAAAGATTTACATCCAGCTCCGTATTCTTCTGGATTATTTATGCTAAATTATACATCATCAACTGAAAAAGAAGATCTTGTTTGGTTTGAACTAAAAGAACCTACAGAAAAGACAACTATACTTAATTATTTAAAAAGAAATGAAAAATATACAGAAGACGAAAACTATTATTATAAGTATTACAATAGCGCCGTAGAAGCAGATGGTTATTTCTATTATGGTCAGACTGATTTCTTACGTAATTCTCCAATAATCGCAAATACTCAAGAAACCAATAAATACTATACAGATTTAACAGAAAAAAGAAAAAGTATAAAAATAGATCAAGTAGATGCTAAAAAATTATCTTACGTAAAAGAATACTATAAAAAATCTGGCAACGATTTCTACTTTGAAAAAGCTGTATATGTAAGGGAGTAATAAGTATGAAGAAAATAATATTAATAATAGAATTAATCCTTATAGTTGGTCTATCTGTTATAGCTTTTTCTCCTAAATCTAGTAAAGAGACAAAAGAGCCAAAAGCGCCAACACAAATAGAAAAGAAATTGCAAGAAAAAACAGATATTATCGACTTTTATACTAATATTATAATTAATGGCACATTAAATGGCGAAGTAATGGATTTTGAAAAAATCCCTGTTGATTTAAAAAAGTGGATGGTAGATGCATATTTCCGTAAATACCCAGATAAAGCAAAAACTGGTACTTTAAAACAATTCCCTAAAATAAAAGACTTATATGTAAATGATTATGGCAAGACTGAAGATACTAAAATAATGTATATACCAGAATCTGATTATATAGAAAAATATAAAGAATTATTTGGTTCTTCAGATATCGAAAAAATTAGAAATGATCATTATTACTATGAAGATTATTCAATTTTCTTTTTAACGATTGAACCATTCTCAGAATATGATTTAAATGATTCTAGATATTATTATAAATTTGATGAAGATGATCATAATTACTATGTATATTTAAGTACAGCATATGTTTATTCTGATAAAGCATTTAAGACCACAGCAGATTATTTTTCAGATAATACCTTTATAAAATGTAAAGAAGGAACTACTTGCCAAGAGATAAAAGACTTCAAAATTAATGAGAACAATTATGAAGAATTTAATCAATTTAAAGTAACTTATAAAAAAGATGGTAATGAATTCTATCTAAAACAAATAGAAAAACTTATAAATTAGGAGATACTATTATGAACGAACAACAAAATATTCAAAGTGAAACACCTGTAGAATATAACACTAATTTAAATAGTTTAAATGAATACGAAAAACCAAAGAAAAATCCAACTGGTGGAATAATAGTTGCAATATTAGTATTAATAATTGTTGGTTTAGGTATTTACATTGCTTATGATAAAGGTTATTTAGACAAGATATTTAATAAATCAGAAACCAAAGAAAAAGAAAGTGCTAATGAAGTAAAAGAAAGACTAATAGATACTTACATTGGTAAAAATGAAAACAAAATTACTGATGAAGCTATTATTACAAAAATAAATAGCAAGATTGAAAAAATGAGTGTTCCTGAATTAATAGAAGAATATAGATTTGAAGAATACTCAGTTCAAGATGGACCACATGAAGAAAATGTTTGGTATATTCTTGATTATTCATTTGATACATATGGTAAAAAAGTTGAAAAAGAACATTTCAATGATTACCTAGGATGTGAATGTACTGCAGATGTCCAAAATGAAGATGGAACAATTAGTTCTTGTTTATGTGCACCAGGTAGAATAAAAGAATTAGAAATAGTTAGTAAAGAAGATGTTCTAAAAGTATTTAAAGAAATATATGGATATGAAACAGATAAAGTTTATGTTCAAAGTTATTACAGAGATGGTGGCGAATACTTCCCAACATTAGGAAACCCAGTTGATAATCTTATAAGATATAAATTTGCTGAAGCATCATTAATTAGCCATTTTGAATTAGTAAAAGCTAACGAAAGATATACTGAAGACGATAAATATTATCATGTATATTTCAATTTTGGAATTGATGTAGATGGTAATTTATATGATGGAAGAAGAGATTTCATTTTAGCGGATAAAAACAGTAAATCAGATTTAAAAATGACTGATGAAAACTCTGATGACTTTGCAATTTTAGAAATAACATTCAAAAAAGTAGATAATGATTTCTTCTTTGATAACATCAAAATATTAAAAGATAAAGAATATAATAAATAAGGACATAAGTCCTTTTTTATTGTATAATACTTAAGGAAAGAAGGATTACTATGAGTAAAAGTATACCTATAACATTAATAACTGGATATTTAGGTAGTGGTAAAACAACATTACTAAATCATATACTAAATAATCAAGAAGGAAAAAAATTTGCTGTTATCGTTAACGATATTGGTGAAGTAAATATTGATGCTAATCTAATTGAAAAAGGTGGAGTAGTTAATTCTAAAGATGAATCACTAGTACCACTTCAAAATGGTTGCATTTGTTGCACATTAAAAACAGATTTAATAGAACAAATAAATGATATTATCAAACAAAAGAAATTTGATTACATTGTTATCGAAGCTAGTGGTATCTGTGAACCAATTCCAATTGCTCAAACTATTTGTGCTATGGAAGATGCTTATGATGAATACAAAATGCCTAAACTATGTTTCTTAGATTCTATAATATCTGTAGTAGATGCCAAAAGAATGGCTGATGAATTTGCATCAGGAAAGAATTTATTACATGATCATATTGATGAAGAAGATATTGAAAACCTTGTAATTCAACAAATAGAATTCTGTGACACAATTATCTTAAATAAAGTAGATGAAGTATCTAAAGAAGAATTAAAAGCTGTTAAAAACGTTATTAAGGCATTACAACCATCAGCTGAAATAATTGAAACAAATTATTCTAAAGTAGAATTAGATAAACTTCTAAATACTCATAAATTTGATTTTGAAAAAGCTGCTACATCATCAGGTTGGTATCAAGAATTAGAAAAAGATGATGATGACGATGACGACGATGAAGATGAACACGAGCATCATCACCATCATCATAATCATGACCATAGTGAAGAAGTAGAAGAATATGGTATTAACACATTTGTTTATACTAGACGTGAACCAATGGATAGAGAAAAATTCTATGATTATGCTGGTAAAGCATGGCCAAAGAAAATTATCAGAGTAAAAGGTATTACATACTTTAAAGATAACAAAGATATGTCATATATGTTTGAACAAGCTGGTTCTCTAAAGAACATTATGGAAGCTGGACCATGGTTAGCAACCGAACCTCCTCATGTAATTTCTGAGGTACTAGAAAACAATCCTGATATCAAAAAAGATTGGGATGAATTCTATGGTGATAGAATGGTTAAACTTGTCTATATTGGTCAAGGAATAGATAAAGATGAAATATCAAAAGAACTAGATAAAATCTAGTTCTTTTTCTATTTATTTATGGTAAAATATTGGAGTAGAAAGAAGAGATTAAAATGACTAAACCTTTAGTTTTATGTATATTAGATGGATGTGGAGTAAGAGAAGAAAGTGATGGTAATGCCTTTAAAAACGCTAACAAACCAACACTTGATATGTTAATGGAAAAATATCCACATTCTATTTTACAAGCTTCTGGAAAAGCAGTTGGACTTCCAGAAGGCCAAATGGGAACATCTGAAGTAGGACATATGAATCTTGGTTCAGGTAGAGTTGCTTTACAACCTCTAGAAGCTATTACTGCTTCTATTGAAGACAAATCATTCTTTAGTAATAAAGAAATATTAGATGTTTTAAATCATGTTAAAGAAAATAAATCTAATCTTCATATTTTTGGTTTACTAAGTGATGGTGGAGTTCACTCTCATATTAACCATGCTAAAAGCTTACTTGAAATGTGTAAGGAAAACAAAGTAGAAAATGTATATTTTGATATCTGTTTAGATGGTCGTGACACCTATGAAAAAAGTGCTTTAACTTACTTAGATCAACTACAAGAAAAAATGGATGAACTAGGTATTGGTAAAATAAATACTATTTCTGGTAGATACTATGGTATGGATAGAGATAATAACTTTGATAGATTAAAACTATCTTATGATGCTATCGTATATGGTGAAGGACCAACTTATAAAAACTATAAAGAATTAATCGAAGAAAATTATAATAATGGTAAATTTGATGAATTCGTTATACCAGGTATTATAGATAAATGTCCATTAAATGATAATGATGGAATCATTGCTTTTAACTTTAGAAAAGATAGACTAAGAGAAATGTTTACTTTACTATCTAATCCTACTGCTTATGAAGAACAAGCTAATGAAAAAGATTTAACAGTTAAACATTTTGAAAACTTAAAAGTATTAACAATGTATCCTGTTACAGAAACAGTTACATGTCCTCATGCATTTAATGATTTAGATCTAAAAAATATCTTAGTTGATTATCTTCATAATAATGGATTAAGTCAATTAAGAATTGCTGAAACTGAGAAATATCCACATGTTACATTCTTCTTTGATGGTGGTAGAGAAGTAGAATATGATGATATGAAAAAGATTCTTATTCCATCACCTAAAGTAGCAACATACGATTTAAAACCAGAAATGTCTGTTTATGAAGTAACTGACAACTTCTTAAAAGAAGTAGCTAACTTTGATGTTACAATTATGAATTTAGCTAATGGTGATATGGTAGGACATACAGGTGTTTATGAAGCAGCTAAACAAGCTGTAGAAGATATGGATGTTTGCATTACTAAGATTTATAACAAAGTAGAAGAACTAGGTGGAACACTAATTATCATAGCTGATCATGGTAACTGTGATATGATGTGGGATGAAAACCATAATCCAGTAACTAGCCATACTACTAATCCAGTTCCTTGTATAATTACTAAAGAAGGAATAACATTAAAAGATGGTAAATTAGCAGATATTGCTCCAACTATGTTATATCTTTTAGGACTACCAATTCCTGAAGAAATGACTGGCGATAACTTAATAATAAATAAAAGCTCATAGAGCTTTTTTTATGTTATAATACAATTAGAATAGAGTGATAGTATGAGAAATATTACTAAAGTTTTATTAGCTACATCTTTAACTTTTGTTCTAGCTATTCTAACATTTACTTTTACTTATGATATGGCTGTAAGTTATTCAGCTAATGTTGAAGAAAAAGAAGTAGAAAAACCTGAAGAAGTAGAAGAACCAGTTAAAAAAGTTGAAGAACCAGAAGAAGCAAAAGAAGAAGAGGAAAGTAATAGTAAAGTATTATTTTACTCTGGAATGTTCTTACTAATTATCTTAATAGGAGCTATGTTAGTAATATTCTTAGCTAAAATAGAAGAATAAAAAAAGCATTATTAAATGCTTTTTTTTATAAATGTAATATTAATTGTGCTATTTGGAAATATACTAATAAACTACAAGCATCAACTATTGTTGTAATAAATGGTGAAGCCATAACTGCTGGGTCGAAACCAAGCTTTTTAGCTACCATTGGTAAAGTACAACCAATTAATTTAGCTATTGTAACTGTTATTACTAAAGTAAGACATACAACTAAATCAACTTTAACACTAACATCATCAATTATTAATATCTTAACAAAGTTGCATACTGCTAATGTAATAGCACATAAAATAGCAACTCTTATTTCTTTCCAAACAACTTTAAAAATATCTTTGAATTCAATATCATTTAATGATAGAGCACGAATAATACTAACGCTTGCTTGTCCACCAGCATTACCACCAGTATCCATTAACATTGGAATAAATGCTGTTAAAATAGTTAAACCAGCAAGTTGTGCTTCAAATCCTTGAATTATTTTACCAGTAAATGTTGCAGATACCATTAATAATAATAACCATGGTATTCTAGATTTAAATATCTCAAATGCTGATATTTTATCATATGGTTTTTCTGTAGGAACGATAGCTGCCATTTTTTCCATATCCTCTGTAGCTTCTTCCTCCATAATATCTACGATATCATCGATTGTAATAACACCAACTAATCTATCTTCTAAATCTACAACTGGTAAAGTAGAGTAGTTATAATCTTGGAATATTTGTGCAACTTCCTCTTGATCCATTAAAGTTCTAATAGGGTGTTCACACTCTTCCATAATATCTTCTATTAAAGTATCAGGATCATTTATTAATAAATCTTTAACTGATACCTTACCAAGTAATACTCTTCCTTCATCAGTTACAAAACATGAATCGAATGAAACAAAATCATCTTTTTGTTTTCTTATTCTTTCAATAGATTGTTTAATTGTTAAACCTTTTTTTAAATGAATATATTCAATGGCCATTAATGAACCAGCTGAATTTTCTGGATATCTCAATAATCTATTAATATCATTTCTTGTTTCTGAATCTACATTGGATAGTAAAGAAGAAACCATAACAGCTGGCATTTCTTCAAATAAGTCAGCCGCATCATCTGTATACATATCTTCAATGATTTCTTTAGCTTCTTTTTTAGTTAAAGAAACAATTAATCCTTGTTGTGTCTCATCTTCCAAGTTAACAAAAACGTCAGTAGCTTTATCTTTAGATAATAGTCTAAATACCTTAACTATTTCTTCTGTTGGTAACTCGTCTAATAAGGAGGCTATGTCGTACTCATTCATTTCTTGTAATACTTTTTTAACTTCTACTAGTTTTTTCTCTTCTAGTAGTTTTTTTAATTCTTCAAATTCCATAAATATCACTCCTTATCAATTAAATTTTCCGTTTTACTTATATCACAAAAATAAAAAAAAATAAAGAATTCTTTATCATGTCTTTCTAAAAGCCATGTCAATTGACAAAATGCCTTCAAAATAGTACTATATCTAAGGAGAAAAACGTGGTAGAAGGAACATGTTTATGAAGAAAAAGGCCAAGAAAAAAATTGATTTTAAGAATAAAATTAATAAATTAAAATATAATGCTAAAAAACAATTTATTAATTATTGGTTAGAAATAGCTATCATTATCATAGCTATTGTTTCTGTGTGTGTTTATTACCATGATTTAAATAAACCGTATGTTATCAATAAAGACTTTGAATCAATTGATTTAACTGATGTTGATAATCTTATGATTGTTGCTCATCCAGATGATGAAACATTATGGGGAGGATTACATTTAATTGAAGATAACTATCTAGTTGTATGTATTACTTGTGGTCCAAATAAAGAAAGAGTTAATGAATTTATCTCAGTTATGAATGAAACAAATGATAAATATATTCTTTTAGGATATCCTGATAAAACTAATGGTGAAAGAGATAACTGGGATTCATCACGTGCAGGAATAACTTCTGACTTAAAAAAAATAATAGCTTTAAAAGATTGGAATATTATTGCAACACATAATCCTCAAGGAGAATATGGTCATCAACATCATAAAATGACTAATCAAATGGTAACGCAAATAGTTCAAGATAAAACTAAATTGTATTATTTTGGTCGTTATCATAGTAAAGCCAAAATGACTGATTATGTTGATGATATGACTATCAATGATTATTCTATAAAAAAGAAAAGAAAACTAATAGGTTTATATCCTAGTCAAAAATTTATTCAAACAGCTTTTGATCATATGTATGAATATGAAGACTGGGAGAGTTACTATAAATGGGAAGGGGTGGCTATAAATGAAAAAGTTCAATAAAAAAGATTTGTTATATATTTGGATAATTAACTTAGTATTCTTAGGAATAGTTTATTATCTAACTAAAAATATGTACTTTTATGGTTCTCAACTAGATTGGAATGCTCAACATATTCCAATAGCTGATTATTTTAGAACATTATTCTATAATACTCATGACTTATTCCCAGATTTTGCCTTTAATCTAGGTGGTGGACAAAATATCTATAACTATTCTTACTATGGATTCTTAAGTCCTATTGTTTTAATATCTTATTTATTTCCTAAAGTAAAAATGGTTACCTATATGACTACAGCTATTGTTATTACTGTTGTAATTAGTAATGTTTTATTATATTTATTTCTACATAAAAAGAATTTTAGTAGTGAAGCTTGTTTTCTAGCAACCTTACTATTTGCTATATCATCACCAATATCATTACATGCTCATAGACATATCATGTTTATAAATTACATGCCATTCTTAATAATGGGCTTATTTGGCGTTGATAAAAAGATTAATGATGGCAAAGGTTGGTTACTATCACTATCTGTTTTCTTAATGATAATGACAAGTTATTATTATAGCGTTAGTGGTATCTTAGCTTTAATAACATATGCTATATATGTATATCTAAAGAAAATGAATAAAGTAACATTTAAAGAATTTATTAAATTCATATTCCATTTATCTATACCATTTATTATAGCTGTCTTCTCATCATGTATTATAACTTTACCGACTATGGCAACTATTCTATATAATAGAGCAGAATCAAATACATCTATTGAAATGGCTCAATTATTACTACCTAATTTTACATTTGAAAATATCCTATATAAATCATATGGTTTAGGATTAACATTTATTGGTATCGTATCATTAATTAATTTCTTTAAATTCAAAAAAGAAAATATATTCTTAGGTATTACTTTATCATTATTAGTATTATTTAATATTTTCAATTATGCCTTAAATGGAACAATGTATATTGATGCTAAAACATTAATACCATTCTTACCATTATATATATTTACTGTAGCAACATTTATTGAAGATGTTTTCAACAAAGAAATAAAATACATTATCTTAATACCAATATCTATTATTATTTGCTATTTAACTATTAAAAATGAATTTAAAACAGATACTGTTACATTAGATATGCTATATTTATTCATATTCTTAATTGTATATCGTATTACTAATAAGAAAATACTATTTATTTTACCAATAGCAGTATTTGCTTTATCATTTTGTTTAGTTGTTAATGATGAAGATAATCTTGTCTTAAAAATAGCAACCACTGAACAATATAATTTAATATCTAATGAGATTAATAAAATAACTGATACTGATAAAGACTACTATCGTATTGATAATGATTTTGAAATAACAGAAACACCTAATGAAAGATATCAAAATATTAATTATTTAGGATCTACAACATATTCATCAATATCTAATCAAACTTACAATAAATTTTATTATGATATTCTAAATAACGATATGCCAGTTCGTAATCGTGCTTTAACAGTATCTACTAAGAATGTTTTATCTAATATGATTAATGGTAATAAATATGTTATATCTCGTAACAAAGCTTTACAAGGTTATGAATTAATTGATTCTAATGATGGTGTTAATATCTATGTTAATAATAATGTACTTCCTTTAGGTTTTGCTTCTTCTAATGTTATGAGTTATGAAGACTTTAATGAATTAAATGAAGCTGTTAAACAAGAAGCTTTAATAAAAAATATTATTGCTGATAGTAAAACTCATAATGATTATGTTACTAACGTTAAACCAACAACTCTAGATTTCAAAGAAATATTAGCAGATCCAAATATTACTGAAAATGAAGATGGTACATTAACTGTAATGGCTAATGATGTCTTAAAAATAAATTATACATTACCAAAAGAATATCAAAACAAAATACTATTTATTAAATTTAAAATGAATAGAGCAAGACAATATAGTGACTTATCTATTAACATTAATAATGTTAGAAACAAATTAACAGCAGCTACATGGAAATACTACAATGGTAATGAAGAATTCTTCTATGTACTAGCAAGTCAAGATCAAACAAAATTAACCATTAAATTTAATGATGGTAAATACATATTAAGTGATTTTGAATCATACGTTTTAGATTATGCTACATTAGAAAATATTAATGAAACAATTGATAAATTAGAAATCGATAGATTAAATACTAAAGGCGATAAAATAGTAGGTAATATCAAAGTAAAAGAAGATGGTTACTTCATGCTTACTGTTCCATATGATAATGGCTTTACTATTAAAATAGATGGTGAAAAACAAGAAGTAGAAAAACTTGATGATGCCTTTATCGGTTGTAAGATAACTAAAGGAGAACATGATATTGAAATAGAGTATAATGCTCCATTAAAGAATATCTCATTAATTATATCTATCTTTGGTATTCTAATGTTTGCTTCTATAACATATTTAGAATCTAAGAAAAAAATATAAGATGTCGATGACATCTTTTTATTTTGTCTACACTTTGTCAAATATTAACAAAAAATATACATTGTTTTTACATATTGTGAAATAATAAAAATGGAAACCCGTGGTGAAATTATGAGCAATTATAAAATAGTTTTCGTAGATATAGATGATACTTTAAACCCATCTAATGAGAAAGTATCAGATTATACAATAGAAGTAATGACCAAATTAAAAGAAAAAGGAATAAAAGTAGTAGTCAATACTGGACGTAGTGCTAAATATGCTATTGAAAAAAGCATTGAAGCTAATTTAAGTGAATATGTAATTAGTTCAAATGGTGCTGAAGTGTATAACTACTATGAAAGAAAAGAAATCTTTTCTAAACATATTCCTAATCATTTAATTAAATGTATGTATGATTATTGCAAATCTGTTAATACAACATTGATATTAAATTCTTTAGAAAAAAGATTTATTAATATAAAAGATTATAAATATAATAATGAACCAGCAATTTACTTTGAAGATATTGATGAAGTATTAGCTAATAACAAAATAAATCAATTAGTAGTACTAAGTTCTAATTTTGATAGAATGTTAGCATTACCAAATCTATTTAAAGAAAAATTTCCAATGTTAAAAGTAATTCATTCATCTAGAGGATTGATTGAAGATCATCGTGAAAAAAATAAAGAATACTATCATGACTTTGTACTAGAAAACACAGCTAAGAGTACTGGTATTATAGAATTATTAGAGTACTTAGAAATTGATAGTGAAGATGCTATTGCTATCGGTAATGGCTATGAAGATATTTGTATGATTGATGTTGTTGGTACATCTATAGCTGTTGATAATGCTAATAGTACTTTAAAAGAATTATCAACATATATAACTGATTCTGCTGAAAATGATGGTGTAGCTAAAATACTAGAAAAGCTTTGCTTGAATGAAGAATAAAGTGTGTTAAAATAAAAGTGGTGATTAAAATGAAATATAAACAAAAAGTAGATATTGTAATTGCTTTATTACTAATTATAACTGGAAGTGTAATCTTAACATTACCATTATTTGAAGTTAATAATATAAGATTAGTTAGTATTATTGTTTTTGGAGTTTATACAGCTTTAAATATAATTCAATATGTTCTAACTTATAAAAGTAAAGATATTGAAGGAATGATAAGTGCCGTAGCATCATTAGTTGCTTTAATAGCTATTAATATCTATAATCCAACAGATAGTCCTAAGACTTTAGCAATGATTCTTATGACTTGGGTAATTATCATGTCAATAGCTAAATTACATAAAACTGATTACTATCATGACCGTCGAGATAGAATGTGGAAACTAAGAGTATTAAACTTAGGAATCTTTATTATTGCTGGTATCTTAACAAGTGTTAATTTAGCTTATGTAAGTGAAGTACAAATAATTGTCTTTGGGTTCTTCATGTTTATTCATGGAATTCTAGAATTATTTGATCCAGTAACTAAGTATTTAATATCACATAGTTAAAAGTAAAACAGTAGTTTTACTTTTTTTATGGTATAATCTTCTTGGTGATTGCCATGAAAGTAGTAAATGATTTTTCAGAATATCAAATCTTAGATATGAGTGAAGGAATGAAACTAGAAGATTGGAATGGTAAAAAATTATTAAGACCAGATCCTCAGATAGTTTGGAATTATAAAACTCATCCTGAAATATGGAATAATGCTGATGCTACCTATTATCGTAGTAATAAAGGTGGTGGCCATTGGGAAATAAATAACAAAAGATTACCAGAGAATTGGCAAGTACATTATCAAGATTTAACTTTTAATATAAAGCTAATGGGATTTAAACATACTGGTTTATTTCCAGAACAAGCTTATAACTGGAATTTAATTAGAGAGAAAATAAGAAATGCTAATCGACCAGTTAAAGTACTTAACTTATTTGCTTATACTGGAGCAGCATCAGTAGCAGCAGCATCAGCTGGAGCTGAAGTAGTTCATGTTGATTCATCTCGTGGTATGGTTGATTGGGCTAAAGAAAACTTAGCATCTTCTAATCTTGCTGATAAACCAGTTCGTTTCCTAGTAGATGATGTTGTTAAATTTGTTAAAAGAGAAATAAGAAGAGGAAATAAATACGATATCATCCTTATGGATCCACCATCATTTGGTCGAGGAGCTAATGGTGAAACATGGGACATTGAAAAAGACTTATATCCTTTAGTAGAACTATGTACTGAAATCCTTTCTGATGATCCAATTATGTTCTTAATAAATTCGTATACTACAGGTTTATCAATGACAGTTTTAGAAAATGTTTTAAACCTAACAGTTAATAAAAAATGTCAAGGAACTATCTCAAGCGATGAGATCGGATTACCTATGAAAAATAGTGATTTAATCTTACCTTGTGGCATTTATGCAAGATGGGAAAAATAGATGAATAATAAACTTATTCATCTTTTTAATTAAAAGTGAAAAAGTATTGTTCCATTTTATTTTTTCTATGCTATAATAATATCTTAAGTCAATAACTTAAGAGTCAAGAAGGAGAGAATTTATGAAAATTAAAGACGTTATCGGACGTGAAATATTAGACTCACGTGGTAATCCTACTGTAGAAGTAGATGTAATTTTAGAGAATGGAGTAATGGGTAGAGCAGCTGTTCCTTCAGGTGCTTCAACTGGTGAAAGAGAAGCTTTAGAATTACGTGATGGAGACAAAACTAGATTCTTAGGAAAAGGTACATTAAAAGCTGTAGCTAATGTTAACGGACCATTAAGAGACTTAGTAATTGGTATGGATGCTGAAGATCAAAAAGCTTTAGACTATGCTATGATTGAACTTGATGGAACTGAAACAAAATCTAAATTTGGTGCTAATGCTATCTTAGGTATTTCTATGGCTGCTATGAAAGCTGTAGCTAATGCTAAAGGATTGCCTCTATACAAATATATTGGTGAAGGAACTGAATTACCTAGACCAATGATGAACATCATTAATGGTGGTGCTCATGCTGATAACAAATTAGACTTCCAAGAATTCATGATTATCCCACAAAGAGATACAATTCATGAAAGAGTTAGAGTTGGTGCTGAAGTATTCCACAACTTAAAGAAAGTATTAAACGAAAAACATCTAGCAACTGGTGTTGGTGATGAAGGTGGATTTGCTCCAGATTTACAATCTAATACTGAAGGATTTGAACTAATTGTAGAAGCAATTAAAAAAGCTGGTTATGAACCAGGTAAAGATGTATGTTTAGCTATCGATGTAGCTGCATCTGAATTCTATAAAGATGGAAAATATGAATTAGTAGGAGAAGGACGTTCTCTAACTACTGATGAATTAATTGATTTCTATGAAGAATTAGTTAACAAATATCCAATCATTTCTATTGAAGATCCAGTAGATGAAAATGACTGGGAAGGATTTACTAAGATTACTGAAAGATTAGGAGACAGAATCCAATTAGTTGGTGATGACTTATTCGTTACTAATAAAAAATGTTTACAAATGGGTATTGATAAACATGCTGGAAATGCTATTTTATTAAAAGTTAACCAAATCGGTACAATTACTGAAACATTAGAAACTATTGAACTAGCTCGTTCAAATGGATATGCAACAGTTATATCACATCGTTCTGGTGAAACTGAAGATACAACAATTGCTGACTTAGCAGTTGGTCTAAACTTAGGACAAATCAAAACTGGTTCTATGTCTAGAACAGATCGTATTTGTAAATATAACCAATTAATGCGTATTGAAGAAGAACTATCTAAATAGTTCTTTTTTTTATTTACACAATTTATCGTAAAACGATAAATAAATATTGAAATATAATAAAATAGTGTTATTATGAAATCAGAGGAGGCATATGTATGCAAATAAATAAATTAGGTAAAATATTAAAACTTATTCTAATAATTGGAGGAATATTATATATACCAGCAATGATTTATTGTCCTTTTTTATTACATAATAGTAAAAGTACATTTCATAGCATGATTATGATATATCCAAATGGAATACTCATGTTAGGAGTTATTTATGAATTCATAAGATTATTTAGAAAAATAGAAGATAATAATCCTTTTACAAAACCAACAGTAAATATTCTAAAACAAACTGGAGTCATAACCTTTATAATGAGTATTATCTGGCTACTAGACTTAGTATTTATGATAACTATTATGAAAAATACATACATTAATTACATATTAGTATTATTATTCTTATGTATTCTATTCTTGGGAGTATCAATTGCTTTATACATGTTATCTGTTTTAATTAAACAAGCTACAGAATACAAAGAAGAAAATGATTTAACAATTTAGGAGGGTTTTATGGGAATTGTAATAAACTTAGATGTGATGATGGCTAAAAGAAAAATATCTTCTCAAGAATTAGCTGAGAAAGTTGGTATTACTCAAGCCAATTTATCTATATTAAAAAACAATAAAGGTAAAGCAATTCGCTTTACTACTCTTGAAAAAATATGTGAAATATTAAATTGTAAACCAGGAGATATAATTGATTATGAAAAATAAAAAAATATACTTAATAACATTATTAATATCAATATGGAACTTAATATTATTCTTTGGACATAGTTTAGGCATATCAGTAGTATTGTTCAATATACCAGCTGTGGCTTTAATAATATATGTTCTTTATAAAGAAAAGAAAATAAATAACAAATATGGTTTATTATTCACAATACCAATAATTGTTTTATCTATTTCATACTTTTTATACACTTCTTTAGTAACCTTAGTTTTTAATTTTATAGCTATAATAGCCTTTTATATATTATTGATTATATTTACTATAGATCAAACATATATATTTGGAAGATTATTTGATAGAACAATGAATATTGTCTTTTCTCCACTTGGTGAAATAGGTAGAGTATATAATGACATATTTACTAAAAATAATAACAAAGAAAAAAAAGGTATGTCTAAAGAAGCAAAAAATATTGTCTTATCAATTATTTTAATTATTCCCATTGTACTAATAATAATCATATTGTTATCATCTGCTGATGCTATATTTAACAATATGTTTAAAGGATTTTTTGATTTAATAGATAAATTTAAATATATTAAAATAAGTGACTTAGTAACAAAAACAATATTTAGAGGAATCTATCTATTAATATTCTTTACATACTTTTCAGCTTTTATTTACTATCTATCAAATATAGCTAATAAAAATAAATATCCAGAAGCAAAAAAGAGAAATAGTGAACTAACTATTAAACCATTATTTATCACTTTAAACATCATTTATATAATATTTGATTTCATCCAGATAAGATCATTAATATTTCACAAAATAACAATGGATATAACATATGCCGAATATGCTAGACAAGGATTCTTTCAATTAATGTTTGTCTCCTTAATTAACTTTGTAATAATTCTATTACATAAAAAGTTTAATAAAAAAGATATTAAATTTAACAAAATAATGAGTATTATAATGATAGTCTTAACTTCCATCATCGTAGTATCTTCATTTTTGAGAATGAATATGTATGAACAAGCTTATGGATATACTGTTTTAAGACTGTTAGTATATGTAATATTAATAACAGAATTAATCATTATGATACCAACAATTATTTATGTTATTAAAGATAAATTTAATATAACTAAGTATTACTTAATAATATTAACCATTATTTATACAATAATAGGAGTCCTACCTTTAAACTATATTATTGCTAGTAGAAACATAGATAAATACTATAAAGATAACAAAATAGATATCGATTATTTATCAAACTATAACTATGACAATCTTCCATTATTAATAAAACTATATAATAATACCGAAGATGATTATATTAAAATAGTACTAAGTAAATACTTTGTAGAATATTATGAAAGAAATAGTGAAACACTTGAAAATGATAAAAAACTATATTTTAGTGAATATAATAATTCTAAAATAAGAGGTAGAAAATTACTTAAAGACAATTATCAAATGTTTAAAGATAACTATAATAATAACCATGAATACTTCTTAATAGATTCATCATATATATCATCCAAAGAAGAAACTATAAATAAAACTAACTACAAAATAATATATAAAATGTATAGCTATAAAGAAAATGGAGAATTCTTATATTTGGATAGAGAAGATTTTGAAATATATGGAACTAATAATTTATATGTCGTAGACATGATAAAAGAGATTGAATCTATAAATATAAAAGATAAATTAACAATTAAAGATGTAAATCCTCTCGATCTTTATTGCCTTAGAGATAATAGCTTATATTTCTATGATAGAGAAAAAAACATATTACATTATATAACCAAAGAAGCTTTATAGCTTCTTTTATTTTATTCTTTAAAAAAATATAGTATAATTTATAATAGGTGATAGTATGAAAGGTGATAACGAATTATTTAATAGCAAACTAAAAGAATTAGAAGAAATTCTAAATACTGATATTAAACATGATATAAGTGAAAATGAATTAAAACTTGTTTTATATAATATTTTAAAAGAATGTTTAGTAAGAAGAGATTATGAATTACATATAGGTGATTATACTATTAATCTTACTCCACAAAAACTAGGTGTAATATTTGATAACGATGAATCACATGTTGAAATATCTAATGATGATTTCTATCAAGAAACAGAAAGATATACTGAAGTAAGATTCTTTGTCATTGATAAAGATCCTAATAAAGAATCATATGATGCTTCTATTACTAAAGTAGTTCGTACCGAAGGAACTGTATTAAATGTTAATGGTGACCTTCAAGAGATTTATCACTTAGAATTATTTACTCAATTTGAAACTGATGAAATAATGAATTACATAAATATTAATGCTGGTGAAATAACTGAAGAATCACCAACATCTATATACATAAAAAGAAAAATTAACCGTGATGATCCAAGAACTGATACGATTGACTTCCTAGCTGGAGACAATATCGTTCCTGTAACATTCTATCCAGGTGATGGTAAGTATGTTCCAAATAAAGATAAACGCAAAGTATACGAACCAAATAATTATACTGAATTAATACCAGATAATAGTGACAAGATTAGAATAGCTAAAATGATTTATTCATGTGTAATAGAATATTATAAAGAATTCATAAGTAATAATAGCTAAGGAGGGTTTTAAATGAATTTTATAGATACTATTAAAGAAAGAGCTCGTGCTAATATTAAAAGAATAATTCTTCCAGAAACAATGGATGAAAGAGTATTAAATGCAGCTAGCATTTGTCATAAAGAACATATTGCTGAAATAATACTAATCGGTGAAAACGAAAAAGTAGAAGCACTAGCTAAAGAAAAAAATATTGATTTAACAGGAATCAAAATAATTAATCCTGTAACAAATCCTGAAACAGATAAATTAATTAATGATTTATATGAACTTCGTAAAGAAAAAGGTATGACTTTAGAAGAAGCTAGAAAACTAATAATGGAAGATTATATGTACTATGCATGTATGTTAATTCATGAAGGTGAAGCAGATGGCGCTGTATCTGGTGCATGTCATTCTACAGCTAATACATTAAGACCAGCTTTACAAATTATTAAAACAGCACCAGATGCTGAATTAGTATCAGCTTTCTTCCTAATGATTGTTCCTAATTGTGAATATGGTAATAATGGAACATTTATCTTTGGTGATTCTGGATTAGAACAAAATCCTACACCAGAAAAGTTGGCTGCTATCGCTGCATCATCATCAAAGAGTTTTGAACTTCTAACTGGTACTAAACCAGTAACAGCTCTTTTATCACATTCAACCAAAGGTTCTGCATCACATGCTGATGTTGATAAAGTAGTAGAAGCAGTTAAAATAGCTAAAGAAAAATATCCAGAGTATGAAATAGACGGTGAATTACAATTAGATGCTGCTATCGTACCAGAAGTAGCTAAATCAAAAGCTCCAGATTCAACTGTAGCTGGTAGAGCTAACGTCCTAATCTTCCCAGACTTAGATGCTGGTAATATTGGTTATAAACTAGTTCAAAGATTAGCTAAAGCTGAGGCATATGGACCAATTACTCAAGGTATTAAAAAACCAGTAAATGATTTATCACGTGGTTGTAGCGTTGAAGACATCGTAGGAGTAGTTGCTATAACAAGTGTTCAAGCTAAATAAAAAGATGTTAAACATCTTTTTTTATTGTCATTATTTTAAATATCCTTTATACTTATAATAGATACTATAGAATGGGTGATATGTATGAAAAAAATAATATTTTTCTTACTACTATTATTTCCCTTTTTTGTGTCTGGAAAAAATCTAGACTTAGTATCAATGACACCAGAATATGGTAATCAAAATATTACAATAAATAATCCAAGTAATGATAATGATTTTGATATTACTTTTCACGAGAATAATCAAAATGTTGAATATAAAGCAATAATAAAAAACAATTCCCAAGATACAGTTGTGATTGACGAAGTACTATTTAAAGATCCCACTAGTGAATTATTTGAATACTATTTTGAAGGAATTGAAAAAGATACCAGAATAAAAAGTGGTGAAGAAAAAGAAATAACTATTCTCATAAATACAACAACTTCACCAAAACAAACCCTTGATAATGAATTTAATTTATCTTTTAAATACAGTTTAGAAACCGATTCTAGTAATCCAATAACAGGAACAAAAGGAGTAATAATATTTACGAGTGTTTTAGCATTCGTTGCTTTTGCATGTGTTTTTGTAATTAAAATATCTCCGAAAAAAATCTTTAAAATATCTATGTTTATTTTACCAATTAGTTTCATTATTTTAGCTAACGCTAAAGGAGAATATGAATTATCTATAACAGGAAATACTTCATTTAAAATAATGTACAACGTTAAAGTAGATCCTAATGGTGGAATTTATAATGGTAAACCAGAAATAACTAGTGTTAATTTAAGTGATGGCGAATACTATGAAGTATTAGAAGTAACAAGAGAAGATTATAACTTTGTTAAATGGGAGATTAATCCTCAAGGTGTTGAAATCGAAGATGGTAAGATTTTAGTAAATCAAAATATTACCTTAAAAGCTTTATGGGATGAAGACTACTTTACTTTAACTATTGATCCTGATGGTGGAACATACCAAGGTCTATCTGGAATAATTAAAAATAGTTATGTTCCAAATACCGTAGTTGAATTAGATGAAGCCATTAAGACAGGATATAATTTCAATCACTGGGATGATGAAGAAAATAATTTAGTTGCTAATTCAATCACTATGACTAAAGATAAAACAATTACAGCTAAATATGAAGATAAATATCTAAATGTTTCTATTGATCCTAATGGTGGACTATTTAATGGTAGTGGAGAAGTATATACTACTTCTGTTAAATACAACACTGTAATTGATATTTCTAATGTCGAAAAAGAAAATCATACCTTAATAGGCTGGCGAAAGAATGGTAAAAAGAATATTGATGCTACTTCAATAACTATAACTGAAGATACAAATCTAGTCGCAAGATGGCTTAGCAATATTCAATATACTGTTACATTAGATCCAAATGGTGGAACTTATAATGGTTCAGAAGTTGTTCAAACATTTACCGTATATGGAGGTTCTGAGTTCTTAATCGATGATGCCTCAAGAGGTGGATACTTATTTGGTCATTGGGATTTAGATGATGGAACAGTAGTTGAAAATAAGGCTTTCGATGTTGAAAGAGATATAACTGTTACAGCAGCATGGGACGACATTATTTGTCGTATTAATAGCACATTCTATCGTTCTATAATGGAAGCTGAAAAAGCTGCTGTTAATGGCGATACAATTGTCTTATTAAAAGATACAACTGAAATAGTAACCAATGGAAAAAATGTTACTTTAGATTTAAATAATCATAAAGTAACTGGTTCTATAACAAATAAACCAAGATCTAATTTAACTATTATCAATGGTACTATTGAAAATACAAATGGTATTGCTGTTATCAATAACGGAATACTAACTATCGGAATTGATGACTTAACACCAGAAGGAAAATCTAATATTATTAATGATAATGTTGCCATAATTGGTACTACAGTTGGTTTACAACAAAATAATAAATTCTATTTCTATGATGGTTATATAGAAGGTGAAGTAGCTTTAGAAGGTGGATGTGATGGATCACCATATTATCGTAATACCTTCGATGATACTGTAGTTCATTACTATCCATTCGTATCTCATAACAATGAAAAAGATTGTCAACATGTTGAATTAGAAGCAAGTGATAAAGCTATTACCAAGACAACAGTTCATGGTGAAATATTCTATTACAACTTACAAGATAATATTACAACTTCAGCAAGAACTGGATATACAATCTTTGCTGTTAGAGATTTTGAAGCAGCTTATGGTATTACAGTACCAGCTGGTAAAGAAATGACTTTTGATATTCAAGGTTACGATATAAAAGTCGGAGATAACATTGTAAATAATGGATCAATTACTATTACAGATAGTGGAACTGATGCTGGAAGTTTATCATTACTAGGTGAAATAACTAATAATGGAACAATGGGTATCAAAGACTTAAAATTATCTAAATTAAATGATTCTAACTTAATAAATAATAAAGGTACACTAAGTCTTGAAAATTCTACTTTAACAGGTTTAAATGGAACAGTATTAAATCAAATGTCTGGAGCTGGTGCAGTAGAGTATAAAGCTGGTACAAAGATTATTTCTACTAACGGAATAGCAATTAGTAATGCTAGTGCTAATCTTACTCTAGATAATGTCGATATTGAAGTTACTAATAGAGCTATTAATAATGACAATAATGGAACTATAACTATTAATGGTGGAACTATTAAAGTTACTAATACTGCCGATCGAAGCATTACTGGTATTAACAATGCTCGAGGAACAATTAATTTAAATGATGTAACTTATACTGTAACAAATACATCAAAAAATAACACAACTGGTATTGGCTTAGCCAATCGTACTGATACTAAAGTAGTTGCTAATAATATTACAATGAATGTTACAGGAATTAGAACAACATATGGCGTATACTCAACATCTAATAATCCACAATTTAATCTAAAGAGTGGAACAATTAACATAACATCTTCTGATGCTTATGATTCTATATTTATATATTACGGAAATAATAGAATTGAAAATGGTACTATCACTGTTAATAGTGAAAGACAAGGATTTGGAACAAGTTATGGTGTTAATGAAATCCTTGGTGGAACAATTACAGTTCAAGCTAAAAAATATTCACAAGGATTATATAGCGGAACTAATACCGTAAAAGGTGGAACAATAATTGCTACTCACGTAAATGATCCTAGTGTTTTAGATGCTTATGGATATGGTATATATGGTGGAACAAATACTATTATCGGTGGAACTATTAAAGGTAGTACATACGGAATCCGTAATGGTAATAATATAATCGGTAATGCTGAAGATGCAGTAAGTATTACTTCACCAGTAATAGTTGGTGAACTATATGGATTATATAGTGGAACAAATGCTTTCTATGATGGTATTTTAAAAGGAAAAACAGAAGCTAATACAGTTGGCAGTATAACAACTACACCAGCAGGTATGGCTTACCAAACAGGAAGAGAAGGCGAATATGAAACTTGTTACCTTACTCCAAGTGGTAAATATCTAGAAGTTGATGGTGTTTTATATAATTCCTTAAGTGCCGCATATCAAGCTGTTACTGGTGATACTGGAACAATAAAAGCCGTAGCATCAATTACAACATTCTCTTTATTACCAACAATTGAAGAAGGTAAGAATATAACACTTGATTTAAATGGTCAAACCTTAACTTATTATCAAAAAATAACTAATAAAGGTACTTTAAATATTATTGATTCAAGTGTAGATAAATCTGGTTCATTAAATAACTTATCTACATCTGTTAACAATATTACTAATGAAGGAACATTAAATATAACTGATGCTAGAGTAATGGATGCCTATCAAGTAATTTATAACGACAAAAAAGGTGTAGTTAATTTAACTGGAGCTTATATTTCTTTAGCAAATGATTTTAGAAGTATCTTAGGTATTTATAACTATCAAGGAACAGTTAATGCTGTTAATACTACTATTACAGCTCAAAATAATGGAAACTACGAAGTATATGCTTTCTATAACAATAATCGAGCAGATGCTGTTATCGTAGCTGAAAATGTTAATATTAATTTAAATGGTAAGAAAAATGTTTATGTTTCATATTCAAATGGTAATAACTCAAAATTTAACTTAAAATCAGGAACCGTTAATGTTAAATGTACTGGTAATTCAGATGCTGGTTTAGCTTATTATGGTAATAATATTATCGAAGGTGGAACAGTTAAAGTTGAAAGTGAAAGACAATCATTTGGAATTGCTTATGGTGTTAATGAAATAACAGGTGGAACAATTGATATCGAAGCTAAGTACTATGCTCAAGGTTTATATAGTGGAACAAATACTGTTACTGGTGGAACTATTACAGCTACTAATATAAATAAAACTGATCCATCTTACTATGGATATGGTATTAGTGAAGGAACAAATACTATTTTAGGTGGAACTATTAAAGGTAGTACACATGGTGTTCGAAATGGAAATAATACCATTGGTGCAAATGATGGCGATATAAGTATAACTACTCCAGAAATAATTGGTGAAAAATATGGAATATATGGTGGAAATGCAGAGTTTTATGATGGTGTCTTAAAAGGTAAAGAAGAAGCCCATCTAGGAGGAAGTATAACTATTACTCCAGATGGAACTGCATATCATAATGAAATAATTGATGAATATGATACATGTTATCTAATTCCAGCAGGTAATTACCTAAGAGTAGGAGATACTGAATACAATTCATTAACATTAGCTTACCAAGCTATCGAAGGAGATAGTGGAACAATCGTTGCTATTGCTTCCATTACAACTTCAGCTCTTCAACCAACAATTGAAGAAGGTAAGAATATAACACTTGATTTAAATGGTCAAACCTTAACATATTACCAATCATTAGTAAATAGAGGAACATTAAATATTATTGATTCAAGTGCATCTAAATCAGGTTCTTTAAATAATGTTTCTACAACTGTTAATAACATTACTAACGAAGGAACACTAAATATAACAGAAGCCAGAGTAATGGATGCTTATCGAGCTATTTACAATGATAAATTAGGTGTTGTAAATATTACTGGTGGAATTATCAAAATAGAAAATGGTAGCAAAGCCATTACTGGTTTATATAACAACAAAGGAACATTTAATATATCTGATTCAACTATTGAAGTTATTAATAATGGATCAGAAAATACATATGCTATTCAAAACCAAGGACTTGCTTCTAACATTATTACTATCGAAAATACCGACTTTAGTGTAAATGGTAAGAGAAATGTTTATGCTATTTATACAACAAATAACAACGGTATAACTAATATTGATGGTGGAATAATTAATATTGAATGTTTAGGTAACTCTGATGCTGGTTTAACATATTATGGAACTAATACAATAAGTAATATTACTGCCAATATTAAGAGTAATAGACAAGGATATGGTACTGTTTATGGTATTAATGAAATCACAAATAGTGATATCAATGTAGAAGCTAAATACTATGCCCAAGTTTTATATAACGGAACAAATACATTTAGAAGTGGTACTTTAACTGCTAAACATAATGATACTTCAAATAATAGTTATTATGGATATGGTATAAATGATGGAACCAATATTATTTTAGGTGGAACTATTAAAGGTAGTACATATGGTATTCGCTATGGAACAAATACCATTGGTGAAGATGATGGTGATATCAGTACTACATCTCCAGAAATAATTGGTGAATTCTTTGGTATTTACGGTGGAAGTAACGCCTTCTATGATGGTATCCTAAAAGGAAAAACCGAAAGTTACTTAGATGAATCTATATCTACTATAGCTTCTGAATCAGTAGTTGGATTTGAAGATATTACTGAAGATGGAGCAACAATTCATACAGCTTATCTTGTACCAGAATATATTGTTGCTAAAATAGGTGATGAAGAATACTACAACTTAGTAGATGCCGTAGCAGCTGCTGAAGAAGATGATACAATCTTAATAGTTGCTAATTTTATAGATTATGATGGCGTAGTAATAGATGCTGAAAAGACAATTAATATCGATTTAAATGGTAAAACCATTAAGATGAGAACATCTATAACAAATAATGGTAAATTACACATCTTTAATTCATCAGATGATACTGCAACTTTAAATTGTTATGGTACTAACTATACAATAGTAAATAATGCTACTGGTGAAATAGAATTAGAAAATATTAATATATCTTCTAAAAACGGTATTAATAATAAAGCAAACGGATTATTAAATGTCGATGGTATTATAGCTAATACATCTAATACTACTATCTATAATAGTGGTACGATGGAATTAAAAGATTCTGACATAACAGGAACTGAATATGGTATATATGGTTACGGTGGAGTAGGAAACATAACTGGATCTAAAATAACATCTGGTAAAAAGACTGTTTATACAAACAACAATGCTACATTAACATTTACTAATACAGAAATAAATGGTTATTTAGGTAATAACTCTTCAACAACTAATTTAGTAAATCTTCCAGTAAGTGGAAGGTTATATAACAATAGTAGTGGAACATTAAATATAAATAGTATTACAGCAGAGTATGAAGCTTACAGGAATGATTTAACATTATTCCAAAACGATGGAACATCAACAGTTTCAGCTTCAACTATAACAATAAAAGATAGTAAATCTAAGAATAGTGCCGCACTAACAACTGTTCAAAACTATGGAATTCTTAACATCAAAGATGAATCAACAATAAAAGCATCAATACCAGAAAATTGTTATGAAAATTCAAGTACTGTATCAATTATTAAAACATCTAATGGTAATACAATAATTGAAAACTCTAATATTACAATTGATAATGCAGCAACAGAACCGAAAAACACAGTTTTAGGTGTTAATAATGAAAATGGAACTACCACAGTAAAATCTGGTAATATAACAGTAAATGATAAATTAACATATGGTTTATATGTTAAATCAGGAACTATTGTTTTAGGTGTTCCAGAAGAACCAAGTTCACCAAATTATGGCGGTGAATTTGCTGATGTATCATTAACCAATCCACATGTTGAAGCAGTTGGAACTTTAGCTGGTACAGGTGTAAAAAATGTCGGTGGTCACTTCAAATTCTATGATGGAATAATAATCGGTAATACATTTGCTAAACCAGAAGTTGCATCAGATATTGAATACTTATATGAATCAGTTGATTATACTGATGAAGATACTGGATACAAATATTGCATTCTTGAGTGGATGAGAAAGCCAGGGGGATAGGATATGAAAAAGAATTATTTAATAATAGCAGTAGGATTAATCTTTATAGTTGTTCTTCTAATTATTCTTTTCGTTGTCAAAAATAATAAATTAACTAATCTAGAAAAGATAAAAATAGAAGACACAAGTAAAGATATCATGATGTTTTATGAAGAAATAGATAATAATGAAATAGAAGGAAAAGATGGATATATCGCTTACGCCTTAGAATATGCTTATAATATAAACAATAAAGAAGAATTAACTTCTCGAGAAATAAAAGAAATAATTGAAAAAAGATTTAATATCGAATTATCTCCAGAAGAAATAAAAGGTGTAGGCGTAACTCCATATCTATTAAATAAAAATATTTCTCATTATCCTGAAGAAGATAAATATGCAATTAACAAAGATATTATTACTCAACAAGATATTGCTAATATTCCAATTATCAAATATGAAATAGAAAAGATCGAAAAAAAAGGAAAAAAATACTATGTAACTTTTACCAAGTACACAGTAAATAATCCTTATGAAATCTTAAACTTCTATAATGATAAAAATGCTGAAAATGATACTAATAACTATGATACTTCAAGTATTCATAAATATCTTATTCGTGAAGGAAAGATTACTTCCTTAAAAGAAATATTAACCAAAGAAGTTTTAGAAGATATTTCTGATGATAAAAAGAGTATCCAAATAACATTTATTATCAAAGATGATAACTTAGTAATAGATGAAACCAAATAAAAAAGTACTTATTAAGTACTTTTTTTATGCACTAATTAATGCCATTGCAATTACTACTAATAATATAGCAACTATTAAAATCATTGTAATAACTTGAACAGTAGCAACACTACCTGAATCATTAGGTTTTTGATACATTAATTTCTTAACATATTCTTGTTCCTTATCTAAATCGGTAGATATTTCTTTTTCTTTAGTTTTATTTTCTAATTCTCTACGTTTATTAATTATTTCTGTTTGTCTCTTAGTAGCTTGACTTATATCTTCTAAATTAATTTCTAATTCCGTAATAAATTGTCTTAATTGCGCTAGTATCTGTTTTAACTCAGGTACTAAATAATCTTCATAAAGAATTAAATCTCCTAAGAAAGCATAATACAAATCAACTTGTTTTCTTTCTTCCTCAGTAAAATCACCTGTGTTATTAATTGCATATAACTTTTTAAAATCTTCAAAAGGAATTAATTGAATTCTTTGCTCTTCCTCTTTATTTTCTTTAACTTGTTTATCAGATTCCTTATCTTGACTAACTGTAGTTTCATCAGCTACTACAGTTGACTCAGTACCTTGTACAGCACTAGTAACTGTTTCGTTAACATTTTGACCATGACTATTAATTACTAAATCTCCTTGATCATTATCAAATGTTTTAATTTGATTACTACCAGAATCTCTTAAATCAGCTACAATAGCAATATCGTTTTCTTCATTTCCCATTACATTATGAGAAAAACTAGTTTTATATGGATCATTAACTCTGTTCATTTTATTTTCAAAATCTTCAGATACTTTATCAGGACCCATATCTTCAACTTGAGTTAATCTAATTTCATATAACTTTCTATCTATTTCAGCTATTAACTCATCTGGAGTAACATCATTGCCTTTCATAGCTTTTAATCTTTCATATATTGTAAAGATATCTACATTAACGTCATTTTTATATAAATGGTTTTCACCTTTAGAATCTGTTATATTAAAAAATTCATCAATACCAACACCATTAGGTCTTGTTACCACAGTGATATTTCTCATTAGTGGATTCTCTTGTTTAATAATTTCTAACTTATCTTCAGCTTTTTTCTTGTTATCATCTTGTTTAAGACCTTTACTACCAAGAATCATTGAATGAAGTCTAATTATTCTAAAAACATCTTCACTACTTAAACTACCTAATCCACTAGCAAACTCTGGAGAATTAGTTAATAAATAGTTTAAATCGAATTCACTAATATCAACACTTTCCTTACCATATATTAAATATCCACCTTCAAATCTTAATTCATTAACACTGTTAGGATATTGATTATATATATTATTTAATATTGCTCGATTACTCTCTATAAATATCATATTATCACCTAGTATAATATTACCAAAAAAGCCTATATATTTCAATTAATATTAAATATATCAAAAAAGTTTAAAACCCATATATACTATTATTTTAATTTGTTACTAAATATTAAAAAAAGATTTTATCTAAACCATTTTCATTTTTTCTAAACAAAACTAAATAAAAAAAGCCAAAGTACTCATTTGCTTAAATAAAAGTACTTTGTTAATATCTCCATCGAAAGGAGGTATTGAATGCTTAATCAAGTCATTTTAGTTGGTAGGCTTACTGATGATTTAGAAGTTACAACAACCGAGAATAATAACAAAGTAACATCATTAAATTTGGCAGTTCAACGTTCATCAAAAAATGCAGATGGTGTTTACGAAACCGACTTTATAAGATGCGTTTTATGGAATGCCATAGCAACCAGTACAAGCGAATACTGTAAAAAAGGAGATATTATCGGTGTAAAAGGTCATCTTCAAGTAAGCTCGTACGATGACAAAGACGGTAAGAGAAGATATACTACGGAAGTTATTGCCGAAAAAATAACCTTTTTATCTAGCAAAAGAAATGAAGAAGAGTAATTAATTTGGTATAATATATTTGGTGATATAAATGGCCGATATATATACAGGAAGACAAATTGCTATATTAACAGACTTACATGCATTATTAGAACCAACTATAGCTATTTTAAATGATATAAAAGCAAGAGGAATAAAAGAGATTTATTCCTTAGGAGACAACATTGGTGTTGGACCTAATCCATCTGAAGTATTAAGTTTTTTAGATTCATATGGTGTAGTAAGCGTTATGGGAAATAGTGAAGAATATACAGCTTTAGGTATTGAACCTTTCAGATCATATTTTTCCCAAGCTAAAATAATAAGTCAAGAGTGGACCAAAGCTCAACTTACTGCAGCTCAAATTGGTAAACTAAAATGTGGAATACATAGTATTGATTTAACAGTAGGTGGGAAAAAGATTGCCTTATGTCATTTTGCTAATGATGTTAGAATAGACTTTTCCGGACATAGTACCTGGACTTATCAAGCATCTGTAAGAAATGGTAATCCAGAACCTCAAAAACAATTTTATTACACAAATAGTCCTATGCAAAAACAAGAAATAGCAATTCGTTCTCAAACAGGACTTCCCGAAGATAAAGGATTTGCTTCAGCAGCCAAAGATCCGTTATTTGGTGGAAAAACTGTATCTGATTACGACGAAATAATTCAAGGACATGTTCATTTTAGAATACTTACTCAAGATGCTAATGTTAAAGTAAGAACAATCAGAGCAGCTGCTATGGCTTTTCAAGATGATCCTTTAGATTTAGCATCATATGTAATTATCAAAGAAAGAACAGAAGGTGGCTATGACGTTGAAGAAGTATTAGTTCCATTTGATAGAGAAATGATGCTTGAAGATATAGCTTATAGTTCATTACCTGTTAAAGAACCAATTAATAGATTCGTTTCTAGATAAAATAATAAACAACCTTTAAAACAAAAATATTCCTAACAAAAGAAACCATATCTACATTCAAAAAAAAGTTAATTCATCGAATTAACTTTTTTATAATGTAAATTCATCTAACTTATATAAAGGATTGATTTTCATTAATGCTTTAATACGATCATCCTTATAAGTAGCATCTCTGTTTTCTTTCTTCTTATCATCTACACGTTGTAAAACTAAGAAATGATTTAACATCTTATTTCTCGTTCCTTCATCACCAGGTATAGCAACTACGCCAATCGATGTTAATAAAACCGGAACAACTTGAGCTAATCTATCTTCTTCACTTCTAATTTTCATTACTGGTGTATTACAAACATCTTCATAAACATCACCAATAATAAATCCCAACATCAATCTCTTATAAAAGAATCTATATCTATCTTCAATACCATATTGATCTTCTAATTCATTTAATGGATCTAAATCACTTATAAAATATTCCCAAACACCATTTAAAGCATCTGTAGGTGTTGCACCTAAACTTATATAATAATCATATAAATTAGTAACAACATTTCTAGCCATAACACTTACTGTTTTAACATTAACAATAGAGTAGATTTTACTATATTCATCTATTCTTTGTGTATCGTTATTATTTTTGATTTGTTGAAGATTTTCCATATATCTTTCTGTAAAACCTAAATTACGATAATAAGATTTAATTAAATCCATTCCAAAATCATAGTTTTCAAAAAAGAATTGTTTAATAGCATCAAAATTATTACTCTTAAAATACTTAACAACTGGATTATTACCATTATTATAATTATGAATAAAATAATTACTTAATAAGAAACCAAGTATTCTATCAAATTGAAAATCCTTATTATCATTACTTATTAAATAAACATAAACAGCATCTATTAATTGATCATCTAATAATGTTTCTCTATTTCTAAAGAAAAAAGTCTTATCATCAATTGGTTCACCATCTTTATCATAAAACATTTTATCAAAGTCTTCATAACTTATACCATTTAATGTACAATCTTCTTCATAATAATCAAGTAATAGAGTTATTAGAAATGTATCTATATCCATAAAAATCACCACTTCATAAAAACTTATTATATAGTAAATTGTTAATATGTAAATATTTTTTTAATATTTGCTAATAACAACATTTTTTGCTATAATTACATAGACACAAGCCTTTTTAGATAAAATTTATTAATTATAGAGAGCGTGATTACAATATGTGTAATATTAGAATTTTTAGTCTGGGTGGACTAGACGAAATGGGCAAGAATTGCTATTGTGTTGAAATAGATAGCGATATTTATATTTTTGATTGCGGTTTAAAATATGCTAATGAGAATTTATATGGTATCGACCATATTATTCCAGACTTTAGTTACTTAATAGAGAATAAAGATAGAATCAAAGGATTATTCCTAACTCATGGTCATTATGAAAACATGGGTTCTACAAAAGAAATACTAATGCAAATACCTGGTATTAAAGTATTTGCTACTAGATTTACTAAATTTATCTTAACTAATGATGGAATAGAAGAAAACAAGATTATTGAAATTAAACCTCATAAAAAGATTAACTTTGGTAAGATTAGTATCTTCCCAATAAGTGTTAATCACTCAGCTCCAGATGCTGTAATGTATGTTATTAATACTCCAGATGGTGCTGTATGTTATTCAGGTGATTTCTTAATAGATCCAAAAATGATGGATAAATATGCTATGGATTTAGGTAAGATAGCTTATGTAGGTAAACAAAAAGTATTAGCTTTTCTATGTGAATCAGTATTCTCTGAACATGTTGGACATACATCTCCTTCACATAGATTAGAATCGTTCTTTAAAGATGCTTTAAAACATCATGAAAATAGAATAATCTTTACTGTTTTACCAACTCATATTTATACTATCCAAGAAATATTCAATGCCGCTAAGAATACTCATCGTAAAATAGTAATAATGGGTAAAAACTTACAAAATATAATTGCTTTCTCAAAGAAAGAAGGTTACTTATATTTTGATGATAATGCTTTAGGAGACTTATCTAATATTGAAGATAAAGATTCAATACTTTTAGTTCAAGATAGTAAAGAAACACCATATGCATCAGTAAGTAAAATTATTAATGGATATGATAAATTCATTAAACTAAAATCAACTGATACAGTTGTCTTTGCTGAACCAAAATATGATAGTAGTGAAAAAACATTAGTTAAAGTTCAAAATGATTTAGCAACTCAAGGTTGTGATATCGTTTCTGTTCCAAAAGAAAAGAATATCTTACAACATGCTTCATCAGAAGACTTAATGATAATGATTGATTTATTAAAACCAAAATACTATATTCCAGTTAAAGGTGAATATCGTTATATGGTTAATAATGCCAACATTGCTTCTGAATTAAATATTCCAACAGATAACATTATCTTAAAACAAAATGGTGATGTAATTGAAATCAATGATGGTGAATTAAATCAAGAATGTTTTGATCATATTAAAGTAAATGATATTTTAATAGATGGTAATAGTACTGAAGATGTCGGAGAACTAGTTATAAAAGATCGTGAAATGCTATCTGAAAATGGTATTGTGTTAATTAGTGCTACCGTATCTAAACAAAATAAAATACTATTAGTTGGTCCTGAAGTTACAACTAGAGGATTCATCTATGTTAAAGATTCAGCAGAAATGATAGCTGAAATCAAAAAAATATCTCAAGCAATTATTGAAAGAAATATTATGGAAAATTATATTGAATTCAATAAAATAAAAAATGAAATAAGAGAAGAATTAGGTAGATACCTATATCATGAAACAGAATGCAAGCCAATGATTATTGCTGTTGTTCAAGAGGTTTAATAAACCTCTTTTTCTTTACACTTTAAATAACTTACATGTTGTAAATTAAAAGTAAATATACTATAATTAAGACAGAATAGAGGTAGTGTGTAATGAAGAAAAAAATCTTATTTTTAATCGCTTTATTAATTCCATTTATAGTTAATGCTAAAGAAGAATTAACTTACGGATGGGATTATCTAAATGAAACCGGAACAATGTTTTTAACAGAAAAGGATAATGAATACTTAATTGGTGAATTGGATTCAGAAGCTCAAGACACTATGATTAGTTATTTTACTCCAGCAGGAAAGAAACTTAGAAGTAAAAGTATTTCTAAAATGACTGATGCTGAAAGAGAAGAATTAAGTGAAATATCTAAACAAGTTCAACCACAACCAAGAGTTTTTTATGAATCAAATGGTAAATATATTGGAATAAATCCTATGGGTAACCGTGTAATTGTTTGTCCTAATAAGGAAGCTTATTCAGACTACGAAAATGAATGCGAAGAAAAATACTATGATGATTTAACAGAAGAAGAGATCACTAATTATGTTGGTGACTATAAAGTAATGTTTGACATAGCAGAAAGATATCCTAATGGTCCAATATTATTTAAAAGAAAAGGTAATTTATTTATAGTTAGTAGATTAATTAATCCAACATCTGGTTATATTGAAGTGTATAATTTAGATGGAAAAAGATTATTATCAAAACAAGTTGATTCAACATATAGTCTTTATTCAGTAGATGTTAATTTAAATGGAATATATTTAATTAGTCAAGAAATAGATTATGATGAAAAAACAACTACTTATGAATTATCAAAATATGATTTACAAGGTAAAAAAGAATATTCTACAGATTTAAAAGAATTGATTGAAGATAATTCTGATTATGATGAAGAATTCTTATATAATGTTAATGTTTTTAATATATCAACAGTTAATGGTGGTTTAGTAATAAACCTAGGACCAAATCAAAAGGTTCGCGACATTAATCTTTGTGTATTAGACGTTTTAGGAGAAAACGTTGAACCAGGGAATGATAATGTTAGAGGAGCTATCGATCCTGATTCAGCATATGAATATTGTAAAGAAAAAGTTTTAGGTGATTCACATTATTATTATGAAAAAAGCGGCAACGATAAGCAATTAAAGTTTTCTACTGGCCCAAGTATTTCTTCTTCAATTCCAACTACTGTTATTAAACTTAACTTAGAATATGAAGTAGCAACTAAAGTTGAAGGAAAAGGAAATGTTAAAGTAATTAATAGATCTGGAGCAGGTGAAGGTGTAACGTTTGTTGTTGAACCAGCTAAAGGATATGTCTTAGGTGTTGTTAAAGTAACAGATGCTTTAGGAAATGTTATTGAGTTCCATGATTATACATTTACAATGCCATCATCTGATGTATTAATTGAAGTAG
>JAEEGJ010003956.1_pt1 | contig 52749 bp, 42 predicted proteins | sample 8958761 | NCBI WGS metagenome assembly JAEEGJ01 (sample SAMN16246546, study PRJNA631951) | gut metagenome | biome: gut microbiome; feature: rumen; material: RS-attached | host: Bos | place: Iran: Karaj | collected 2018-10
CGAATAACATCCATCCCAGACACCATCTGAAATACGGTGTATTCAGATGGTTTATTAAAGTTACCCTCAAGTCAATAAATCCAAAATTTTCTCTAAAACCTATTGACTACTAATAGTTTGTCACCTCCATAGTATATTGGGTTGCCCACCCATTATATCGGATGCGCAACTGTCTTTCATTATATCTGCGGATCCTCCTTGCATCGGAGTTTTAACTTCATATTTAATCTGCAAAAGGGGATTTTAGAAAACATCCCAATGAATTCTATCCTTGATATCAATATCTTTCTGCTTAGGAATTAATGCTTTTTCTTTCGGTCTTCCCATCCCAATAAAACACGGCATATAGTATTTCTCTGGATAACCAAGTACTTCCCTTGCGTGTTCACTCTCATTTCCAAGTGGGATACGAAGATTACATCCATATCCTTCAGCCGTTGCAGCAAGAAATATATTTTCAATGCTGCACCAAATTGATGCAAACCCGTTAAGATGAGATATATTCTCAGGATGTAAAATATCCGTTTTTTGCTCCAAAAGTGGCAAAATGATTGCAGACGCATCAAAAAGCATTCGATACTGCTTGGGTACTGCATTACGATAACACTCCTGCTGCAGACTGTCATTCAGATTCCAATCTTTAATTAACTGATTCATATCCTCGTCAGATATTCCCTTTGGAACTATGTCAAGTAGTCGCGCGGCAGTCTCACGATCTTTAACAATAATGAAATGCCAATCACGCATATGATCATTGGTAGGAGCTTTCATCGCAGCAGAAATGACTCTTTCGATAACCTCCTTCGGTATGTCCTCGGACTCAAAGTCACGGATAGTTCTTCTTTTCTCTATAACTTCATAAAACTCCATACAGTCTCTCCTCCCTGAACATAAGAAGCCGCATAAACACTTGGCTTTTTATTAATCGCCTCTTAAGGGGATATTTTTTACAGAACGTCTTTTTTACCTCTTTATCTTCTAATCAAACATTTTTCCATCAGCCATAAATTCAGGAATATTAACATGCTTTATTCCGTTTCTCTTTTGAATAGGATCATTTCTGGTCAAAAGATATTTCGGATAATTATCATGAATCATCTCAAACGGAGCATACTCACGATCCTCAGTCTTGATATCATTCATTATCGTCATTGATACCTGTACATAGCTGTAATCCATATTGGAATCTCGCAAAATGAGATCACATTCCAACTTACCAATTCTTCCAATGCTTATCTTATAACCTTTAGAAGCGCTTCTTTTTGTTGCAATGTTGGCATAAACCAAGCACTTTCCAGTTTGCTATCAGCAATCTTTTCTTTTTTGGTTTTAACAAAATGGTAATTACCATTTTGTAACCATTATAAAACATCTAATTTCTAGTTTCATTTTTTATTTTCTTGGCATCCGCTAGATATAGTGCTATTTCTCGACTTATCTTTTGCATATCTTCGCTCCTGTCTGATGGTCATTCCATCCATTCCATTTTCCTCCTAATATAATATATATTCCGCAAGCTTCGCATTCCTGCGGAGCGTTTTTTATTGAATAGGAATTTCGAAGAAATTTCCTACTCAACAAAAAACGCCACAGACCACTATTCTACTAGTAATCTGTGACGATTATATTAATGTCGGACATAAAGTGCCCTATGGATTATTCAGATGTACTTATATTTTTGACAACAAAAATCGTTTCAAGCCCAGTATTTATCAGCTGTTCAGCGATTTTAACGTCGGGAAGAGCAACACGTCACGTATGCCTGCGCTGTTAGTCAACAGCATGCAGAGACGATCGATGCCGTAGCCGATACCGCCTGTGGGGGGCATACCGATCTCGAGGGCGTTGAGGAAGTCTTCGTCTGTGTGCTCAGCCTCTTCGTCGCCTGCTGCCGCATTGGCATCCTGAGCGGCGAAACGCTCGCGCTGGTCGATAGGATCGTTAAGCTCTGAGTATGCGTTACACATCTCCCAAGTATTGATGAAGAGCTCAAAACGCTCAACCTTCTCGGGATCTGTGGGCTTCTTCTTGGTAAGAGGCGAGATTGCAAGAGGATGATCCATGATAAATGTAGGCTGAATCAGGTTCTTCTCGCAGAACTCCTCGAAGAAGAGGTTGATAATATCGCCCTTCTTGTGACGGTCTTCAAATTCGATACCGCGCTCTTTTGCGATAGCCTTAGCTTCTTCATCTGTTGCAACAGCGTCAAAATCAACTCCTGCGTACTTCTTGATAGCATCGTTCATTGTAAGACGCTCGAAAGGCTTGCCAAGGTCGATGATATTATCACCGTAAGGAATCTGTGTTGTTCCACAAACCTTCTCGGCAAGATAACGGAACATGGACTCTGTAAGCTCCATCATTCCTTCATAATCAGTATATGCCTGATAGAGTTCCATAAGTGTGAACTCAGGGTTATGTCTTGTATCTGTACCCTCGTTTCTGAATACACGGCCGATCTCGAATACTCTCTCCATGCCGCCTACGATAAGTCTCTTAAGGTAAAGCTCAAGAGAGATACGAAGCTTTCTCTCTTCATCAAGTGCATTGTAATGTGTGAAGAAAGGTCTTGCCGCAGCACCGCCTGCATTCTCAACAAGCATAGGTGTCTCAACTTCCATGAAGTCTCTGCCCGCAAGGAAATTACGGATCTCGCGGATGATAGCGGATCTCTTCTTGAATGTCTCCTTTACATCTTCATTCATGATGAGGTCGACATATCTCTGTCTGTAACGAATCTCTGTATCTGTAAGTCCGTGGAACTTCTCAGGAAGTGGCATAAGAGACTTGGACAAAAGAACCAGCTCCTTAACATGAACAGAAAGCTCTCCTGTTCTTGTTCTGAAAGCAAATCCCTTAACTCCGATAATATCTCCGATATCCATTTTCTTAAAATCAGCATATGCTTCATCTCCAAGATCGTTTCTTGAGATATAAAGCTGCATACGTCCGTCTCTATCCTGAAGGTTAGCAAAAGACGCTTTACCCATTACACGCTTACTCATCATACGACCTGCAAGTGATACGATCTTGCCTGCCGGAACTTCTGAAAGAGGTACTGTAATTGCTTTACCGTCCTCATCTACAGGAACTACGAACTCAAGTGCTTCAAAGTTATCCCTGATATCCTTTGTATGATGCGTCTGGTCGTACTTCACGATCTGAAAAGGATCTCTTCCCTCTGCCTGAAGCTCAGAAAGCTTATCTCTTCTGACCTGGCGAAGACGTCCAACGTCTTCCTGTGTGTTCTGGTTGTTTTGCTGATTATTGGCTTCCACTTTATTTCCTCCGTATCATCTTATATGGCCTTTTCATCTGCCACCATTATGCATATAAAGAGCCAGCGAATGTTTAATCGCCGGCTCCAAAAAATTCACTGTTTAAATCACCAATTCTTTGAGAGTCACGCATACACTCAAACAGGTACAGCTACTCAGTTTTCAAATCTCTCAATTCCAAGCACCTTGTATTTGATGACGCCAGCCTGTGTCTCAACTGAAACAGTCTGTCCTTTTTTTGCTCCAAGAAGTGCTTTTCCTACAGGTGATTCGTTTGAAATCTTACCTTTAAGGCTGTTTGCCTCTGATGAACCTACGATTTTGTACTCCAGGTCCTCGTTGAACTCGAGGTCGCGGATTTTAACTTTACATCCAATGCTGATTTTGTTGAGGTCAACGTCTTCCTCTACAACTACCTCAGCGTTTTTAAGGATTTTCTCAAGAGTTTCGATTCTTGCTTCGATATCACGCTGCTCGTCTTTGGCTGCATCATACTCAGCGTTCTCTGAAAGGTCGCCCTGCTCTCTGGCTTCCTTGATTTTCTCTGCAACTTCTTTACGCTTAACTACTTTAAGCTCGTGAAGCTCATCCTCGTATTTCTTAAGTCCTTCGTAAGTTAAAATGTTCTTCTTCTCTTCCATTACTCTGTCCTACCCTTCATATATTCAGGTCTGTGGAAAGCCGCTGTGGCACCACACTCAAATGCAAGCGCATATTTATGTCAAGTCAAAAATATACAAATCAATATTCTATATTAACTTGGATATTATACAGTCTATTATTTACTGTGTCAATCACATAGAAATCGGCCTGTCAATACAATTTCAAAAATATTATTAAATATGATATATTTACCCGCATTAATGAGAAAGCATCACTGCTTCACAAGCTTTTTTCAAAGAATCCATATCCGTCATCTGATTGATCTCATTTCTGAATCTGGCACTTCCGGGCATTCCGTAAGTATACCACGAGACATGTTTTCTCATTTCTCTTATTCCGATATACTCGCCTTTATATTTAAGCTGAAGATCCGCATGTCTTATCACCGTGTCATAAACTTCCCCGGCGCTTGGTCTGTCACACGCTTTGCCGGTCTCAAAAAAGCTCTTTATCTCCCTAAAGATAAACGGATTACCCTGCGCGGCTCTCGCAACCATTACTCCGTCACATCCTGTCTCTTCGAACATCCTCTTTGCGCTCTCACCGTCTGTGACATCTCCGTTTCCGATAACAGGAATCCTGACTGCTTCCTTCACTTTTCTGATAATATCCCAGTCAGCAACACCTGTATAATACTGCTCCCTTGTCCTTCCATGAACGGCAACGGCCTCCGCTCCGCCTTCCTGCGCCGCAAGAGCACATTCCACAGCATTTATGCTGTTGTCATTAAATCCTTTTCTGATCTTAACCGTGACCGGCCTGTCAGAAACTCTGACAAGAGCGGCAACTATCTCCTCAATGAGCTCAGGCTTTTTCATAAGTGCAGAGCCTTCCCCGTTACTTACAACCTTGGGAACGGGACATCCCATATTTATGTCAAGTATGTCATATGGTCTGTTCTCGATCATTCCCACGGCTTCCTGCATTACGGCAGGTTCAGATCCAAAAAGCTGCAAAGACACCGGATGCTCATCTTTGTGAATTTCTATGAGCATATCCGTGTTCCTGTTCTTGTAGATTATGGCCTTGGCGCTCACCATCTCCATACATACAAGTCCCGCACCCATTTCATGGCACAGAATCCTGAAAGGCAGATCCGACACTCCCGCCATAGGCCCCAATATTATATTGTTATCCAATGTTACGTTGCCAATCTGCAACTTACCGTATCCGGGCATCAGTCATCTTCCCCTAAAAGTTCACTCGGATCTTCGTGAAGCACGTAGATTCTGTAGTACAATCCAAGAGCCTCAAAGAGGTCCTGTCTCTTTCTTCTAACTTCACTGACAAGAAGTCCCGCTGTGATCTCATCGTATGTGATATCTTCTTCATCAGCATTTGTCTCTATGCTGATGCTTCCGTCTTCCTCAAAGAGTATGGTGAATATGCCGCCTGCCTCCTGAGTAAAAAGAACACTTATAATATTGAGTTCTTTTTTTATACTTTCAGGAATCCCTCTGAATAAAGGATTGAAGTAATACTTAAGCTCATAAGCATTTGCACCGCATAGAACAACTCTTCCTCCTGCATTTTCCTCAAACACACGACCTTTATTGGTCTTATCCATCTTATCTATATGAAGATCTTCTTTTCCGTTGTCTTCACGAAATTCTTTTTTGTACTCTTTTTCAAAATCGGTCTCGCTGCTCTTTTCCTCAGTATACTCTTTCGAAAATTTGGGTCTGCTGCCGATTTCTTCATTATTTTCTTCCGCAAAGCCCGACTCTGAGCCAAACTTCTTACTAAATTTCTCAAAAAAACCTGCCATCTATACTAAATTCTCCATTTATTATTTTCTTCTGTTCTTGTCATAAAGAACCTTAAGTCCTTCAAGTATAAGTATCGGATCGTAGATGTCGATCTCGTCGGTCTCATTTGATATCAGTCTTCCGAGTCCGCCGGTCGCTACAACCTTCATTTCAGGCATGCCTGCCTCATTTTTCATCTCTTGTATTATATACTTGGTCTGTCCTATCTGTCCGTAAACAAGACCTGCCTGCATACTTGAGATGGTCTCTTTTGCAAGAATGCTCTTTGGCTTTGCTATCTCTATCTCGGGAAGCTTCGCTGTATCCTGCCAGAGCGCTTTTGCAGATATTCCGATTCCGGGAGCCACAACTCCCGCAAAGAATTCGCCCTCTGCGTTCACTGTAACGTATGTTGTCGCAGTTCCGAAATCAATTATCATAACAGGTCCGCCGTAAAGCTCAAAGGCTCCCACAGCACCCGCAATAAGGTCAGGACCTATCTCTCTTGGATTATCGGTTGCGATCTTAATTCCCGTCTTGATTCCGGGGCCTACGATATAAGGTTTTTTACCTATATATTTCTCTATCGCATTGACAAGAGCGTGCATCGTCTTAGGCACAACGCTTGCGATCATTACACCCTCTATATCATCTGTTGTAACTCCGTTGGAATTAAGCAGTGTCAAAAGATTAATCCCGAACTCATCTGAAGTTCTGGGCATCTGTGTAGTCATTCTAAAAGAGCTGACAAGCTCATCCTGCGAAAAAACGCCAAAAGTAATATTGGTATTTCCCACATCAATTACAAGAATCATATTGTCCTCCGTTCATAATCACACATATCCGTACAATCCGCGCACAGATACTTCACCCGCGTTTATATGCATGACGTTTCCGTCAGAAGTTCTGACTTTGAGCGCACCATCATCCCCTATTCCCAGGGCAACAGCTTCGTATTCTCCCTTGTGATCAATAATCTTAACCGTCCTGTCTCTGTTTATGAGTCTATCCTCATATTCTCCCTTTAAAAGAGACAGATCAAAGGTCTTCTCAAATTTCTCATAGTTCTCTTCAAATCTCTTCATGCAGGCCGCCACAACGCTTGACCTGTCGACCTTGAATCCAGTCTGGGTATAGATCGATCCCGCAATATCTTCGATCTCCTCCGGAAAAGAATTCATGTTGGCGTTGATTCCGACTCCGATAACCACGTTGTTGATGGTATTATCGTTATTCATATGTAGTTCCGTCAGTATTCCACAGATTTTTTTGCCCGCGATAACTACGTCATTGGGCCACTTTATCTGTGGGAAATCAGCGAACTCCTCGTTGTCTGCAAAAAGATCTTCCACACCCTGAGCTATTGAAAGCCCCATTATAAGTGTAAGCACCGATATCTTGTCAGGAGGTGCCGTCGGGCGCACAAGAAGGCTCATTGCGATATTACTGCCTCCGGGCGTCTCCCAGCTTCTTCCTCTTGAGCCCCTGCCGCTTGTCTGTACATCGGCAACGACAAGTGTTCCGTGCGGTGCACTCTCTTCTCCGAGTATCTTTGCATCATCGTTTGTAGATTCCGTTACTTCTTTAAAAATAAGGTTTTGGGCAGCCCATTTGGTATCGAGCTGCCCCCTTATACTTTCTGCATTCAGCATCATTCATTTCCCTTAATTGTTGCAAGCATCACAGCCTTGATAGTGTGCATGCGGTTTTCTGCTTCATCAAACACAATTGACCTGTCTGACTCAAACACTTCATCTGTAACTTCCATCTCATCAAGGCCGAACTTCTCCTTGATTTCTCTTCCGATTACCGTATTGAGGTCGTGGAATGAAGGAAGGCAGTGCATAAATACGCTCTTTTCTCCCGCATTCTTCATGATATCCATAGTAACCTGATAAGGATGAAGGTCTTTTATCCTCTCCTCCCAGATACTGTCGGGCTCACCCATTGAAACCCAGATATCTGTGTAAACAATGTCTGCTCCCTTGGTTCCTTCAATGGGATCTTCGCAGAAATTGATGGAAGATCCTGACTTGGCAGCAATCTCCTTACATGTATTTACAAGTTCCTCTGAGGGGAAATACTTCTTATTTGATACAACGGTAAAATCAAGACCGAGCTTAGCACAGACAACCATGAGTGAATTACCTGTGTTATATCTCGCGTCACCTAAATAAGCAAGGTGAAGTCCCTTAAGTTTGCCGAAGTGTTCCTTGATAGTCAGCATATCTGCAAGCATCTGTGTAGGATGGAACTCATTTGTAAGTCCGTTCCATACAGGAACTTTACTGTACTTTGCAAGAGTCTCAACAATCTCCTGGTCAAAGCCTCTGTACTCGATTCCATCGAACATACTTGCAAGAACTCGTGCAGTATCGGCGATACTCTCTTTTTTGCCTATCTGAGAGTCTGTTGGATTGAGGAAAGTAGATCCCATTCCAAGATCCGAAGCTGCTACTTCAAAAGAGCATCTGGTACGCGTACTTGTCTTCTCAAAAACAAGAGCAATATTCTTTCCTCTGAGTTCATCGTGAAGAATACCCTCTTTTTTCTTTCTCTTAAGCTCTGCTGCAAGATTGATAAGATATTCAATCTCCTCGGCAGTGTAATCAAGAAGTTTCAAAAAATCGCGTCCTTTTAAGTTCATGTAATGCTCCTCCGTTCAGGTATTTTATGTATGCACTATTATTACACTCTGCCTTTATATTGTAAATAAGGGACTGCATTTCTGCAATCCCTCATAATATCACCAGAATACATGCTCACCGATGATAATTCCCTGTCGTCCGTTGATTCTTCTAAAGTGAAGTGCGGAACCTACGGTAGTTTCACCGTTAAGCGCTGCCTGAGCAGCCTGATAATTCATATCATATATTTTTCCACTGTCATAAACTTTGGCAACTGTACCGTTAAGTGCCGGTGTGAACTGACCCGATGCATAGATAACACCATAAATCGTGTCGGGATAAGCACCACTCTTAACTCTGTTCATAACAACCGCTCCGACTGCAACTCGGCCATCGTATGGCTGATTGCCCGCCTCGCACTGAATAAGTGCTGCAAGAAGTTTAAGTTCATCGGGACTTGCCTCCATTGCACCTCTGTTCTCTCTAAGTTCAGGTGCTGTGGCAGCCTCTCTGCCCTTCTTATGATTCTCACGAATCTTGATCGCTGCCATGGATTCACCCTGGTCGATCTTGAAATCGGTAGTTACATAATCGGACTGAACATAACCCTTTCGGTCATTATAATCTACAGCTATCCATCCGTTACCCAGATCTTCGATCATATCTACGAATGTCTTTTCAGAAAGAACACCGATAACATCTGCTGAATCGGAATCTCCCGATCTGACATTAAGTGCACTGCTCTGACTCGTAACGATCTGCTTTCCTACTTCGGATGCAAGTTTCTCGGCGTCATCTTCATACAAAAGATTCTTATCTTCCGTCCATCCGATAACATCGCCGGAACTGATCTTAGTCCATCCGTCTTTTCTTTCTAAAATTTTACCGCCACAATCCTTGTAAAGAACACCGACCTTGTTGCTGTCCTCATCTGATGCAGCATCAGGCGATGATAAAATGTAAGTAGCTTCCGCTCCTTTTGACATTACAAGCTTGCTCTCTTCATTTGTACTCGAAGATGCAGCACTTGTGGCTTCGGAGGATCTTGCGAGATTCCCAAGTACTCTAGCTTCCGTTGAATTGTCGTCAACACCAAGAGGCGCTATAGGACTGACAATATTTGATATTCCTGCCGAACGGAGACCTTCACCCGCACGACTTCTGAGTGAACTTCTCTTAGCCTCTGCTGTTATTCCTTGGGAGATAAAAATTACAAAGATCAAAGCCCAAGTAAATACAGGCTTCAACACCTCCGAGAATAACTTCATAACTCTATTCATTCGTTTGCTTCCTATAAAATAACCTTAAAAATTTGTTTCGACTTGTTAACGTCTGCAAAACACTGTAATAGAGATATTAGCAAATATATCTTTTTTTGTCAAATTTTGTACTTTTTCTCAGCTTGTTTTTAGAGGCTCTTACTCTTCTCAATGCAAGCGGTTACTGCATTCATCACGGTTCCTCTAAAACCGTTTTCTTCAAGAACATGAACTGCTTCGATTGTGGTTCCCGCAGGTGAACATACCATGTCTTTTAATTCACCCGGATGCTTACCGGTCTCAAGTACCATCTTGGCACTTCCGAGAACAGACTGCGCAGCGAACTCATATGCCTGTTTTCTGGGCATTCCGCCCTCTACAGCTGCATCTGCCATAGCTTCGATGAATAAGAACACATATGCAGGTGATGAACCGCTCACTCCTACAACAACGTCCATAAGTGATTCGGGTACAGTGTATGCTTTTCCGAAGCTTCCAAGCAGCTCTTTTACAAAACTGTAGTCATCATCGCTAACAAGGTCGTTCCTGCAAACTGCCGAACATCCCTCAAGTACGAGCGCCGGTGTGTTGGGCATAACTCTAATTATCTTGACGGGCTTCTCAAACTCATTCTGAAGCCACTTTATTGTCTTTCCGGCTGCGATGCTTACGATCAGCTTGCTATCATCAACGCTGTCCATGATATCTGCGATAACAACCTTTAAATACTGAGGCTTAACAGCAAGAATGATGATGTCAGCCTCCTTTGCCACGGCAGCATTTGAACTGCGTGTCTGAATCCCGTATTTAGAGGCAACCTTTTTGCATGTTTCTTCTGTAGCCGCTGTTCCTATGATCTCACTCTGTTCCAAAAGTCCCTTGGCAAGTACTCCTCCGATCATAGCCTTTGCCATGTTTCCGAGTCCGATAAATCCTATTGTCATTTTCTTTATTTCCTCCTCTGTCTTGATGCTTCAAATGTTAGTATTGCCGCGGATGTAGCGGCATTCATAGATTCAACCTTGCCTTTCATCGGTATAAGAACATATTCCGACGCTGCATCGGCAGTCTCCTTGGATAATCCGTTGCCTTCGTTGCCTATAAGAAATGCCGTAGGCTCCGTATAATCGAATTGGTCATAATTCTTTTTCCCTTTAAGGTGCGCCGCATAGGTCTTAATGCCCATTTTCGAGAGTTTCCCGATAAATGCGGGAACATCATCCACGTACATAAAGGGCATTCTAAATATCGAGCCCATAGTTGAGCGGATTACCTTGGGATTATAAACGTCGGCAGAGCCCCTGCTGAATATAACCCCCGTTACACCGGCGCCCTCCGACGATCTCAACATGGTTCCCAGATTTCCGGGATCCTGAATATTCTCAAGTATGAGTAAAAGAGGCTTCTCATCCCCCAATTCTTTATATCCTTCGAGAACCTCTTTCTCTGAATAATTATACATATTGACTACCGCCAAAACTCCTTGCGGTGTCTGCGTTCCCGCCATCTTCTTCATGACTTCGGCAGTTACTGTCTCAACTCCGTATCGCCAGAGGATCTCTTTGTCTTCCTCAGACGCGTCATCCAAAAATTTCTCGGTCACATACACTTCTCTGACCTGAAGTACCGGAGCTTCTCTCAGCATTTTCATGCCTTCTATGACAAAAACCCCGCTTTCTTTTCTGGCCTTACTCTTTTGTATATAGCTTACAACTTTACGTACACGTTCGTTGCTCAGACTCTTTATCATATGTACCTCTTCTATTCACTTTATACACACTTATTCATAATAGCGTGTATAAACAGTATAGCACATTAAAAGAATTTATATCACAATAGTCACGATATAACGTGATTCTGCAACGCGCGCTTCATATAAACCATCGTATTTTTTGACAACATCCTTGATATTCTGAATGCCAAAACCGTGATTATCCTTGTCTTCCTTGGTAGTAAAACGGCCTTCTTTCACGGACGGAAGCTTTTCAAGAGTTGTATTGTTACTTATAAGTATGCCTGCTTTGTCACCGACATTTTTTACTTCAACACAAACCTCACGAACAGACTCATCAAGTGCTTTTGATGCCTCAATTGCATTCTGAAGAACATTGTAAAAAATCGTGCAAAAATCAAAATCAAGGATGTCTTCTCTTTTTCTGAGAACTCCCTCGTATTCAAATTTGATCTTCGCTTCTTCCATATTCTTGGCCAGTTCATTTATGACCGCATCGACAGCCTTGTTTCCTGTGTAATTCTTTATTCCCGAACTTGCAAGCTTAGCATCGATAGCCTTCAGATACTCCATTATCTTTTCATCTTTGCTATCCATGGCAAGTTCCGAAAGTGCCGTTACATGCGCCTTCATATCATGTCTGAACTTTCTGATCTCATCATAGTCTTTTAAAAGGCCGTCAAAATACGCCGCCTGCGACTTTACCACATACTGATATCTAATCTCACGTTCTCTCATGCTGATATTCTTTTTAATAATATAGCTCTGCCAAAACATGACTCCAATAAAAAGAAACATCACAAGAAACAACGAAATGCACATTTTTAAATACTCTGACGAAGAAAGTTCTTTTCCCATGCCCATATCTTTCAGGGGCGGAATAATCAATACCATTCCAAAGAAGAACACAAATATCATTCCCCACTGAGCTGTCTGAATTGTGTAGCGAACTTTTTTTCGTATTAAAATATTAACTATTCCATGATAAAGAATTACCACTAAAATAGCACAAATCTTTGCGTTAAGTGCCCCCCACTCCAGCCTCTTTAGAAGAACTTCATTTCCAAATCCAATAGTCGATGCAAATAATCTGATCACCTGTGTCAGCGAATCCATGATTATCCACGATAAAGCGATATATAATACTCCTTTTAGTCTTTCTCCACTTTGGATCAAAAAAACAAAAAAGAGCATAAAAACATTAGGAAGAAAGTAGCATATATCCGCACCTTTGCCCATTTTAAATCCAAGACCACATAAAAAAGAAGCAGTCGCGATCAGTGCAAAGACCGAATATTTTCTGCGCGTTATATGTATGTCAAATACATATACCAGGCAAAAATAGTACTTAAGCATATCCAATATACAATAAACTACTACAGCAATACTCTCGTTCATTTTTTCAACTCACCCAACAGATAATCATTGTAACCTTTTCTCACTTTTTCCCTGTAACTCCTACCTATCCTTATTGCAGATCCGTCTTTGAAACATACCGTTTCGCCGGTAATATTTTTGATATGATTCAGATTGACAATGTAGGATCTGTGCACCCTCAAAAAAGGCATGCCTCCGAGTTTCTTCTCGCATTCCTTGAGTGTACACGTTATTATTTTTTCGTTATCTCCAAGATATAAAATCGCGTAATTAGAATCCGACTTAACGTATACAATGTCTGATTTCTTATAAAAAACCGAACCGCTATAATTTGGAAAATCTATAAAAGAATCATTTTTCTTGTTCTCATATGCCTGATCGAGATATTTACAAATTTTATCTTTATTAACAGGTTTTTGAACAAATCCTCTCGTTTTATAACCAAAAGAATCCCATACCGCTTCAGAATGAGCGGAAACAAAGACAATGCAATGGATATTCTGCATCTTTTCAGCCTCATGCATTACATTAAGGCCGTCAATGCCCTCCATCTCAACGTCAAGAAAAAGCAAATCAATGGATTTATCGTGCTCATTAATCACTTCTTCGCCGGAAAAATAAGAACTAATCTCGTAATTGATACCTTTGTCAGCAAAATGCTTCTCGCATATTTCCATGATCTTGCGATGACATTTCGGATCGTCGTCGCATATACCAACACTAAAATTCACCATATTGCCACCTCCCAAATTTACTTGAGAAAGCTCATTGATACTATACTAACATATAGTGAATACGCCTACAACGTTCACAACAGCAATTTTTGACCACTAGTTTTTATGTCATTTACACAAAAAATATGTCATTTACTAAATCATTCTTTTCTTTTTTTCGACAATATTATACTCTAACACAAAGAATTATTTTTCGAGGGGAAAAAGGAAAGGGGAAACGGACAAAGACCACAATGATGTACTTTTATGATATTTGGGATTGGATCTCAGGACATTGATCTTTCCCAAAATAAAACCACGAAGGGCTGTAAGAGTATTCTTACTCATGCGGCTCTTCGTGGTTTTATTTTATTATGATTTTATTCTTATTTTTTATGCTTGTACTTCCATAAGCATCTGTCCCACAGTCTTCTTGAAGACCGGATGAACAAGTTGCGAACTTATCTCAGCAAGAGGTTTAAGTACAAATTCCCTATTCTGCATATCTGCATGAGGAATCGTAAGTCTTTCGCTCTTCATTACAAGATGATCGTACATGATTATGTCAAGATCGAGAGTTCTCGGTCCCCAGTGTACATCTCTGACTCTTCCGAACATTCTCTCAACATCATGGATCTTATCAAGAAGCTCTTCGGGAGTGTAAAGAGTTTTTATTTCAAGAACACCGTTCAAAAAATCTTCCTGATCTTCATTTCCATATGGTTTGGTTGTAATAAATTCCGACTGCTTACATACTCGTATAAGCATGTCTTTCGACAGTTCGCTAATAGCTCCTGTCAGGTTCTTTTCTTTTTCTCCCATATTGGAACCGATTGACAGGTACACCGTATGCCATCCTCTTGTAATGTCTACAGACACGTAGCTCAGAGGAAGGCCGATAGGTGCCCATGGCTTTTTTACCTCTACATCTACTTTTTCAAGAATAGGAAAACTGATAAGTATCTCTTCAGCAAGTTCCTCACTCACAGTCTCTATAAGTCCAAACGTATTGTCCTTAACATAATCATATATGAGATGACATACCTCATTGTAATCCACGGATAACTCCATATCGTCGCAAATTCCGGCTTTTCTCGTATCCAGATACAGATTGGCGGAAATGAGAAATTTTTGCCCAAGTGTGTTTTCTTCTTTTAAAAGTCCGTGATTAGCGTAAATCTCAAGATCAACAATCCTAATGCAATCCATACTTTCCCCTCCTTCTCTATCCACAGATACTGTCTGCAACAGTAAGTGCACGTTTGTTTGCAAGAACATCATGCACTCTGAAAATTCTGCTGCCATACTCTCTTCCGAGAACATTGAGAGCTATCGTTCCTTCTTTTCTCTGATCAACTTCAAGGCCTGTTATCTTGCCGACTATCGACTTGTTGGATATCCCCAAAAGCACCGGATATCCCAAACTCTTAAGTTCTCTTATAAGAGAAATACACCAGATATTCTCTTCAAGATTCTTGGCAAAGCCAACTCCCGGATCAAGGATAATATTTTCATCCTTTACGCCGTTTTCCGTAGCTATCCCTATTCTCTTTATCATATCTGCAATTATTTCCCGGTTAAAAGTATCCCTGTCCATGCTTATTATCCTGTCGGATTTGTTATGCATGATACATACCGGAATGCCTGCGTCAGCAACTACTTGTGCCATATGATGCTCGGGATCGTCGTAATAATCAAGTCCCCAAATGTCATTTATCATATCTGCACCGCATGCTATTGCCGCATCTGCAACCTGCCATTTATAGGTATCAACAGAGACAGGCACATCAAATCTAGCTTTTATCGCCCCAATTACAGGCTCGATTCTTTCTACTTCATCCTGCCACGATATCTTAGTATATCCCGGCCGTGTTGATTCTCCTCCTACATCTATAATGTCTGCGCCGTCTTTTATCATCTGCTCTGTCTGTAAAAGCGCGCTATCCACATCGAAGTATTTTCCCCCGTCCGAAAAAGAATCGGGAGTGACGTTCAAAATTCCCATGATCAGCGATTTACCCGCGTCAAGATCAAAAACTCTTTTCCCTATCCTCATTTTCTCCCCCGTCAATTTTTTAACAGATCATTTTAAAAAAAGTGTCTCTTAAATCCCGGTCGTTCTCAAAGCAGCCTCTCGCTGCAACTGTGACAGTCTTACTTCCGCTTTTCTTTATTCCTCGCATAGAAACGCACATATGCTCAGCCTCTACATAAACTATAACGCCTTTTATCTTGAGGTTCCCGGCAATAGCATCGGCAATCTGTCCCGTCATCTGCTCCTGAATCTGGAGCCTTCTTGCAAATACCTCAACTGTTCGTGCCAGCTTACTGATGCCTACAACCTCATCTACCGGAACATACGCGATATGCACCTTACCAAAGAATGGAAGAAGATGGTGCTCGCACAAAGAATAAAATTGAATATCTTTCTCAACGATCATTCCGCTGTCCGTTACAGGGAAAGTCTTCTCAAGATGTCTTTCGGCGCTATCCTCATATCCCGAAAGAATCTCTTCATACATTCTAGCCACTCTGTCCGGAGTATCCTCAAGCCCCGGTCTTGCGGCATCTTCCCCAATCCCTTCAAGCAGCAATCTGACTGCTTTCTCAATCTTTTCTTTGTTGATCATTTCTCCACCCACATATATTTTGTTTATAATCCACCAACAAGGCTAGTACATTACGCTTTTGCGGTCAATCCCTATCGAGTAAACAACAGATTTTTTTCGTGAACGAATAAATTGTTACTTTTTTGCATATATGAAACCCCTTACCGAATTAACCGATAAGGGGCAAACCTACTATCTATTTTGTTTTTCATCAAAGAATACGAGCGATCTCATACATGTACTCATTGATATTCTTCTTCATTGCAAGAGCTTCATCAATATCATAATCTACGAACTGACCGTTTCTGTAACCAACAACTCTGTTAGTCTTGCCGGCAGCGAGGATGTCTGCGGCATAGCATCCCATCATAGATGCATAAACACGGTCCTTACATGTAGGGCTTCCGCCTCTCTGCATGTATCCGAGAATTGTTGCTCTTGTCTCAAGACCTGTAGCAGCCTCGATACGACGTGCCATTGAAGTTGAGTGACCTATACCCTCAGCATTTACGATGATATGGTGTGTCTTACCCTTCTTACGATTATCAATGATGTTGTCGATAATGCGCTGCTCGTTGTAATCATACTTCTCAGGAAGAAGTATATCATCGGCACCGTTGGCAATCGAGCACCAAAGAGCGATGTATCCGGCATGACGTCCCATAACCTCAACAACGCTTACTCTCTCGTGAGATGATGATGTATCTCTGATCTTATCTATAGCACTCATAGCGGTGTTGATAGCTGTATCAAAACCTATTGTGTAATCTGTGCATGAAATATCAAGGTCGATTGTTCCGGGGATACCTACTGTGTTGATACCCTGCTGAGAAAGCTTCTGAGCTCCGCGGTATGAACCGTCACCACCGATAACGACTATACCGTCAATGCCGTGCTTACGGCAGATCTCAGCGCCCTTAGCCTGTCCCTCGGGAGTTGTGAATTCCATACAACGTGCTGTTCCAAGAACAGTTCCGCCGCGCTGAATGATATCGGATACGCTTCTTCTGTCCATATCCTCAATCTCTTCATTGAGAAGTCCCATGTAACCTTTTTTGATTCCCTTTACCTTGAGACCGTTCGCAAGTGACTTACGTACAACTGCTCTGATGGCTGCGTTCATTCCCGGTGCATCGCCACCACTAGTCAGTACGCCGATTGTTTTGATCTGCTTTGCCATAATTATTTCCTCGATTTCTATAGATTAAACCCTAAAAGTGCCAAACGTTACATTTGACAATTTATTGACATACTCTTTTCATATATTAGAGCAATTTTTTTTAAAATGCAATGATTGGCGCACCGTTTTCATAATTTTTTTTATTTCTTATGTTATAATTTTTTCATCTGAAAAACAGGGAGTAGTACTATGGCATTTTCGCATCTTCACGTCCACACAGAATACAGTCTTTTGGACGGTTCCAATAAAATTAAAGAATATGTTAAGCGCCTTAAAGAGCTCGGCATGACCTCAGGAGCCATTACAGATCACGGCGTCATGTACGGTGTTATTGACTTCTATAAAGCATGCAAGGATGCCGGAATCAATCCTATCCTTGGTTGCGAGGTATACGTTGCACCCGGCTCCAGGTTCGACAAAGAAACCGGAAGCATGGACGAGCGCTATTATCACCTCGTTCTTCTTGCCGAGAACAATACAGGTTACGCCAATCTCTCGCACATCGTAAGCCGCGGCTTTACCGAAGGCTATTATTACAAGCCCCGAGTTGATATGGAGCTTCTTGAGCAGTATCACGAAGGACTCATCTGCCTAAGTGCCTGTCTTGCAGGTGAAATCCCCCGCAATATCATTAAAGGAACTCCCGCTAAGGCAAAAGAGGCCGCTTTGAGACTCGACAACATATTCGGACACGGCAATTTTTTCTTAGAGCTGCAGGATCACGGCATTCCGGCGCAGAGAACGGTGAACAGCGCCCTTCTGTCTCTTTCGCAGGAGCTTGATATCCCTCTTGTCGCAACAAACGACTGTCACTACACTTATGCGGATGACGCGGAGGCACACGACCTTCTTCTCTGTATCCAGACGGGCAAAAAAGTTTCCGACGAGGACCGTATGCGCTATGAGGGCGGTCAGTACTACGTAAAGAGCGAAGAGGAAATGAGAGCTCTTTTCCCATATGCACAGCAGGCAATTGACAACACCGCGAAGATTGCGGAAAGATGTAATGTTGAGATTGAATTCGGCGTTACAAAGCTCCCTCATTTCGAGGTTCCGGAAGGTTACGATTCATGGACATATCTAAATAAGCTGTGCCTTGACGGGCTTAATGAGCGTTATCCCAGTGATGACGGCACTCTTAAGAAAAAGCTCGACTACGAACTTGGCGTCATCAAGCGCATGGGCTATGTCGATTACTTCCTTATTGTATGGGACTATATCAACTACTGCCGCGAAAACGGCATTGCAGTCGGTCCCGGAAGAGGTTCTGCCGCAGGAAGTATCGTTTCCTATTGTATGCATATAACAAATATCGATCCTATCAAGTATGATCTACTCTTCGAGCGTTTCCTTAACCCGGAACGTGTATCCATGCCCGATATCGACGTGGATTTCGAGTACGAAAGAAGGCAGGACGTTATTGACTACGTCACCGAAAAATACGGTGCAGATAAAGTTGTACAGATCATAACCTTCGGTACGCTCGCCGCGAAAGGTGTTATAAGGGATGTCGCCAGAGTTATGGACCTTCCTTACAGCTACGGCGATCAGATTTCCAAGATGATCCCAAACGAGCTCAACATGACACTAAGCAGAGCTCTTGAGATGAATCCCGAGCTTCGAAGCAGGTACGAGTCTGAAGAAACAGTCCACAAGCTTATCGACATGTGCAAGAAGCTTGAAGGTCTCCCGAGGCACACTTCGATCCACGCCGCCGGAGTCGTTATCTGTCAGGCTCCCGCAGAAGACCTCGTTCCGCTCTCGCGCTCAGCCGAAGGAAATATCACAACTCAGTTCACCATGACAACCATAGAAGAACTGGGACTTCTTAAGATGGACTTTTTGGGGCTTCGCACACTTACCGTTATCAAGGACGCCGTCCGCTTTGCAAATGAATCTTTGGGTGCCAAGAAAGGCGATGCCAACTTCATAGATATTGATAAAATAGACTACAACGATCCCGCAGTACTTGCTCTTATTGGAAGCGGCAAATGCGACGGTATCTTCCAGCTTGAGTCGGGCGGAATGCAGGCTTTCATGAAAGAGCTCAAGCCCAAATCTCTCGAAGATATCATCGCGGGAATTTCCCTGTACCGTCCGGGCCCGATGGACTTCATACCTAAGTACATTTCAGGAAAGAACGATGCCGGTTCTATCAGCTATCTCACGCCTGAGCTTGAGCCGATTCTTAAGCCCACTTACGGTTGTATCGTATATCAGGAGCAGGTTATGCAGATAGTTCAGCAGCTCGGCGGCTACACCTTAGGCCGTGCCGACCTTGTTCGTCGTGCCATGAGTAAAAAGAAACAGCACGTAATGGAGGTTGAAAGAGCCAACTTCGTAAACGGAAATCCCGAAGAGAACGTTCCGGGTTGTGCTTCAAAGGGCATTGCACCTGAAATCGCAAATGCGATCTATGATTCCATGATGGACTTTGCAAAGTATGCTTTTAATAAGTCCCACGCTGCCTGCTACGCAGTTGTTGCGCTTCAGACGGCATGGCTTAAGTGCTACTATCCCGTGGAATTTATGGCAGCTCTTATGACTTCCGTCATTGATAATCCCGGTAAGGTTTCGGGATATATTATGAGCTGCAGGAATATGAATATTACTCTCCTTCCGCCTGATATCAATGAAGGTTTTGAAGGTTTCTCAGTAACTGAGATTGGTGCAGATGAAGGCGATTTAGTTAATAATACTACCGGTAGCGCTCCCTCCAAGAAGAAAGCTATCCACTACGCCCTTACAGCAATCAAAGGCGTCGGCTATCCGGCTATCGCCGCTATTGTAAAAGAGCGTTCGGTGCGCGGAAAATTCAAGGATATAAACGACTTCCTCACCCGCATGCAGGGCAAGGACACCGATGTAAACAAAAGAGCTATTGAGAACTTTATAAAAGCAGGTGCCTTTGACAGTTTCCCAGGTACGAGAAAGCAGCTTATGACTGTCTATGCACAGATCATGGACCGCCTGCATAACACCGGAAGAAACTCAATGGCTGGACAGATGACTCTTTTCGACATAGTAAGCGAAGATGACAAGAAACAGTACGAAGTTCCTCTTCCCGATGTAGGCGAATTCCCGAGGGAGCTCCTTCTCGAATTTGAAAAAGATGTCCTTGGAATCTACGTTTCAGGCCATCCTCTCGATGATTACATTGCGATGTGGAAAAAGAGAATCTCGAATACCACTGCAGACTTTTATCTGGACGACGAAACGGGCGAGCCCGCGGTAAAAGACAATGAAAAAGCAATCATCGGCGGCATCATAAGCGATAAGAAAATCAAATATACAAAGAACGATCAGATCATGGCTTTTCTTACCGTCGAAGATCTTGTCGGAAGTATCGAAGTAATCGTATTTCCAAAGACCTACGAAGCAAACGCACCGCGCCTTGACGCAGATGCCAAAGTCTTCATCGAAGGCCGCGTTTCAGTAGAAGATGACCGCGACGCCAAACTAATCGCGCAGAAAGTTACTCTTTTTGATGAGATACCAAGGACTGTGTGGCTAAGATTTGACAACAAGAATGATTATGAAGAAAAAGATCCGGAACTTAAGCGCATCATCGCAGACTCCGACGGACGCGATGAGATCGCGATATTCTTAAAAGACACCAAGCAGATCAAGAAACTCGGACGCTCCGCTACGATAAAAGCAGATAAGATGATGATCGAGCGCTTGGAAGAGCTCGTGGGAAAAGACAATGTGCAGGTAGTATAAGAAATTAAGGGAATGCCGATTTCAGCATTCCCTTTTTTACGTCTGATATTATTCTTCATCAGTGAATTGATTCCACGCAACTACCTTATCATCTCTTAAGTAATCGTTTGCTTCAATTTTCGATGGTATGGATCTTTGATTAATAAACTCAAGGCCGTACTTCTCATGCATTTCCTGAATCTTATTCTCACCAAGATCGTAATCTACCACGTAATAATGGTTCATTTGCCTGTCTTCTTTTTCATATATATCAAATCGAATAATCCCCGCAAGATCTGCTATATCGAGCGTTTCAGCCATAGATTTAAGCGCAGCTCTTTCAATTCTTGGATAACAAGCCAAATTATCCTTATCCCCCAAAACCGACACCTTGCTTGTCTTAATCTCTTCGTACTGCCTATTCAATACTCCATTGCCGGAAAGCTTATAATTCATATGGCACTGACAATCCGCAGTATATTCACGCATAAAATCCATAGATCCGTCATATCCGAAATCAGCTTGATCCGATCCCTTAAAACCAATACACCATTCTGCACTCGTTTTACCATCAGCTAATCTTATTGGCAAAACCACAACATATTTTACAGAGCCTTCATTCAGAAGTTCATATTTTACAAGCATGCCATCAGAATATTCTCCGGAATTATCGATACTTATCAACGCATACCTGCATGCAACATCGTCATATCCATAATTCGGAGCAATTTCCTTTAACAAAGCCACCAACTCTTTAACACTGAATTTATGATCTGTATTTCTTAAATCAACATCATTCCAAATATTACTTATAACCTCTAAATCGTCACTCCCATTACGGAATGGACATGTTACAGCCATACGGTATTTAAACTCACCTTCATTCTTGATCAGGTCATTTATGTTTCCGTTTGGAGAAACAATATCCGGAAACGGAATCATCTCAGAAGGAGTTTTTGAAATGTTATTTATGTTCAATGCAGCCTCAAAAGTTTCTGTTCTGACATCCTCACGTTGACATTTAATATCGCCAATAGTTATTTCTTTAGAACGATCATCTACGTCTATTCCGGACACTACAACCCGCTTAAGATCAGAAGTGCTTGCATCAAAAACGTATGTAGCTCTGTCGATCACACTCTTCCCCTTGATTTGGGAACCAACCCCATCAAATGCCGAATCAGCTGTACCGACTACTTCGATAACTATATGCCCATCTGAAACAGTAGCACTTTTTACAACAAGCTGTGACACGTCAGGCGCAATAATCTTTTCTATATTGATTTTGTCGCAGATATCTCCGCTTCCGTAGTATATAAGTGAATCTCTGACATTTCCCCCTATATTTTCCTTGTAATATTCATAGCGTACTTCTTTACTTTCTTTTGCGGGATCCGGAGTACCCAAATATCCAAAATGCACATCTTTCACATAATCTACATTTCCCATAAGAATACTTGAAGTATTGCCTTCTGCATCTCTTACTCCGGTGTATTCCATTTTGCCCTGGCAAGTCTCACTATCTTGGTCGGTATTATCCGATTTTATATTCGGTCCTGTAAGCCTAATATTCGAATAGCTATACTCTCCGGTTACCTCAATCAGTCCGGCAAATTTAATCTTTTCTTCCGAAGCACCCATAATTTTTCTGGGAGTTGTTTCCGTATTTAAATGTGTAATCGTATCATCAATTATATTAACAATCTCTTCAGGAGAATCTTCGTTCATACGCGCACTTTTTTTATCAGAACGATGTTTTCCGTTTACCATTAACACACATACGCCAATCATAACAAGCACAATAAAAAGTAAAAGTGGATTCTTTTCTTTATTATTTTTCATAACGCTCCCCTTAAACATATAAAGGAGTCAAGACAGTTATCGCAAAAAACAACTGCTGTCTCAACCCCTTTATTAGAAAAAATATTAAATTCTCTTCTTAATTACTGTACTGCTGCCTTAAGCTCATCAACCTTGTTTGTCTGCTCCCAAGGAAGATTGAGGTCGTTACGTCCGAAGTGTCCATAAGCTGCTGTCTGCTTGTAGATAGGACGACGAAGGTCAAGCATCTTGATGATTCCTGCAGGACGAAGATCGAATACCTTACGAACTGCCTCTGTAAGCTTCTCATCTGAAACTTTACCTGTTCCGAATGTATCTACAAGGATTGATGTAGGCTGTGCTACACCGATAGCATATGAAAGCTGGATCTCTGCTCTGTCTGCAAGTCCTGCTGCAACGATGTTCTTTGCAACGTATCTTGCTGCATAAGCTGCTGAACGGTCAACCTTTGTGCAGTCTTTTCCTGAGAAAGCACCGCCGCCGTGACGAGCTGCTCCGCCGTATGTGTCAACGATGATCTTACGTCCTGTAAGTCCTGCGTCACCCTGAGGTCCGCCGATTACGAAACGTCCTGTAGGATTGATGTAGATCTTTGTGTTGTCATCAACCATCTTAGGATCAACGATAGCGTCGATAACCTGCTTTCTGATGTCCTCGTGGATCTGCTCCTGTGTAACCTTCTCATCATGCTGAGTTGAGATTACGATAGCTTCGAGACGGATAGGCTTTCCGTTCTCATCATACTCTACAGAAACCTGGCTCTTACCGTCTGCTCTGAGGTAAGGAAGAGTTCCGTTCTTTCTAACTTCTGTAAGCTTCTTTGTAAGCTTGTGAGCAAGACTTACTGCGTAAGGCATATACTCTTCTGTCTCGTTTGTAGCATATCCGAACATCATACCCTGATCGCCGGCACCGATTGCTTCGATCTGCTCATCTGTCATCTGGTTCTCTCTGGCTTCAAGAGCCTTATCAACACCCATAGCGATGTCTGCCGACTGCTGATCGAGAGCTACGAATACAGCACATGTATTTCCGTCGAATCCCTTTGCTGAATCATCATAACCGATCTCTTTGATTGTCTCTCTTGCGATCTTAGCATAATCAACGTTAGCCTTTGTTGTGATCTCACCTGTGATAAGCACGAAACCTGTGCAAGTAGCTGTCTCACAAGCAACACGGCTCATAGGATCCTCTGCCATGCAAGCATCAAGGATTGCGTCTGAGATGTTATCGCAGATTTTATCGGGATGTCCCTCTGTTACTGACTCTGAAGTAAAAATAAATTTATCCATTCTATTTTCCTTTCCTGCGCCTGTCGCGCCATAAACATTATTGTGCTCGGCAAGTACTCTGCACAAAAAAACCGCTTGTTTTGCGTGCACAAACAAGCGGAACTGATTGATTTTCAGATCCTCTTATTGCTCGGAATCCATAATCGGAATTGCACGCTCAGGTTGGCACCTTCCTCACTATGAGGGGTTGCCGTGGCTTCACAGGTCCTATGTACCTCCACCACTCTGAATAAGAGAACTTCGTATAAAATTATAAAGCGAGCCATTTTTGACTCGCTTTTGATATTACATTAATAAATCGATAAAAGCAATAGAATTAATAATAATATTTATCTAAAACATTTTCTTGCGTTATGTTATAATTCTACACGTTGCCGCCCCCTATACCGGCACAGAAAAGAAAGCTATTCGGATATTTATGTCCCAAACCGTCGATCCAATGCGTGGTCATCTGTACACCCTTTTCTTTTGCCGCTTCCGCAAATCTCTCTGCCAAAGGCATGCAATCATCGTCTTTTTTCCCACATATTACTTCTATCCATATGGAATTATCCTTCATAAATTCAAGCAGTTCATCCATGCCGGTTTCTATGACAGGTATCCATGGCGAAACCAAGACTATTCCCTCACATTTGATTTTTGCGCACTTAATACTTTTTAATATTTCATTACAACCTGCCGAAAATCCGCACAGAACGCGAGAATCATACTTATCCCATTGAATATCCTCAATAACCTTATCAAGCCGGATCGGCGCTTCTTCATCCCAACGATAAAGATTGCAAGAATCCAATATCCCGGATTGTACGTATTCTACCTGATATCCTTGATCGGACATACCTTCCCAACGCGCTCTGCACATGCTGATATTCTGCTGGTTTCCGTGCAGAACCAATGCCAGTTTCCTGCTTTTTACACTTCTCCATGTGCATATTGTCTCTGCTTTCGCTGATTCCCGCAAAAATCTTTCCTCAGAAAGTTTTCTGCATTTTTGAAAAATCGCTTCACTGCGAAGGCTCTCCAGATCACTGTCGTCAAATACCTCCGGCCTGTACCAAAAACCTTTTTCTTCTATCGCCTCTTTTAACCACGCAAGCGCATCTTCCTTCATCCCCGCCACTGCGCTAAGGCAATATAGATAGTTGTACAGCTGGCTGCTTGGACATTTTATTTTTTCTTTTTCGGTCAAAAGATATTTATATGCCTCAAGTGCATCGGAAGCCCCCAATATCTCCACTGCCCTGTCCAAAAGCTTCTCTTCCTGTAAATATAAATCGTTCTGCCAAACTTCATTTTGATCTCGCATAGATTTTCCTCCATAGATTATTCGTGTTGATCGGTTTCTTGGTCTTGTATGAATATCTATGAAGGTCGGAGCAACGTTTATTAAGAAAGGCCGCAGCAACTAAGCCACGGCCAAAATCGTTATATATAACTATTAAAACGCAACCGAGGTCTTCATAAGATATTCAGATTTTCTGTTCATTCTGTTTTTTCTCATAATGAAGCACCTCGCTTTCTATCAGATTTTTAATACATCTTTCATTAATATACAAAGCATAAGCTATGTCAAGCAAAAAGCTATTCGCCTTCTCCCGGATTTTCTGTTGGTACAGCTTCCGTCTTATATTGTTTTTTTACAATTTTTCTTATGAACACTGCTCTTATCAAAGCCCTGCAGATAATTACGACTGTAAATACTTTGCTTGCATTCTCTCTTCCTGCTATCACAATAACAACTATAAATAAAACTATTACATTATAGATTACCCATCCGGCATCAGGTGCACCATCAAATGTTGAAGCAATCTTATAAAAAGCCTTTAATTCAAAGAAGTATCCGACAAGTGTCGTCATCCCAAAAAATATAAGAAACCCCGTATGATCACGATAAGATTCAACATAAACACCGGACATTACAATATTAACTATCCATTCCAAAAATGATACTCCCGCAAATATCATAATGTCCCCACTCGGATGCCATTTCCCCTTTGTTGTATATGCATTCGCAAGATAGTATGAAAATGCAATAATAACAAGCACTCGCACAAAATCCAATGCATACATGAAAACAGGCATTATACATCCGTTAAACGCCTCATACATATGAAGAAGAAAGTTTATAGGCAAATAAAGCGCATAAATCAAAGGCACATATTTTAAATATTTCTCAAATTTTTCCATCCAATTCTCCATAACTTTCCCGTTAATTTTCATCATCATCTTCTTCATCTGCATCATCTGCATTCAAATCCGCAATTTTGCTAACATCCACTTTATTACCTTCACTGTCAAGCACCCTATGGCTATCGTTTTCGTCTGTTACATCCAATAAATTATCATTCCTGATTTCAATTTTTTTATATTTGGGTTCCAATATCAAATTACCATTAAGATCGTATAGACCACATTTATCACTATGTGTATCCCAATCATAATTTTTTACCATTATCTTTCCATTTACTATATCTATTACCTGATAACCTGATACAAGATAATTCAAATCTCTGTCCACAACTGCCGTTCCGCCCTTTTCAAGCGAATAATCTCTCAAAATCAAAACACCGTATTTTTCATAATAATCCGTTCTGATACTTTGATATTTCGGTTCTATTAGCCAATTCCCTTTTCCATCTGTAATTCCATAGCCTTCTTCCACACCATCATAAAGCACTATATACCGATCATCCACATATTCATAGCCTGGATGAAGCGCCCTCTTACCGGCTTCTTTATAATCAGAAAAGTGTGTGAATTCCGTCCAAGCACCTTCTTTTGCAGATAATAAATTATAGTATTTGTATGGAAGCACAATATCACTATTTTTCAGTGACTCACAATGTTTGCTTGAGTAGTCATCTTCAATACCACGAAAATCTACCAGCTGCGCCTTATCCGCAATAATCAAAAAAACGCCAAGACTTATTCCTGTAATAACAAACGCCTTGAGCATTCCATTTAATTTTTTAATGAAATCCTCTTCCATTGTTTCCGGCACATCTTCTGTCTCTGACTCCTCTAAAGATGACTCTTCTACAGATGTATCTTCTATAGCCGGCTCTTCTACAGATGTATCTTCAACAACTGCTTGTTTTTTTGCAAATTTAAATATAATCACTGCTCTTATGATGGCTCTGACAGCAACCATAAAAATAATTAAAGGAACCAAATCATGAGTTTCATTAATGTATAACTTCCAGCACCTAACTACCAATAATCCATTTATTCCCAACCAGCAAAAAATAATAAAATTCCCACACATTTTAGAGACACTATAAAATGCCCTAAATTCCATGTAAAAACCGATCACAGTTAAAAGACCAAATACTACAAAAAATGATTTATGAGAATAAGCTTCAACATATGCATCTGACATCATTACATTAAAAATCCATTCCAGGAATGAAGCTCCTGCAAATGTCATCAACCTTGCACCGGGATGCTTTACTATTTTTTCCTCATAGTCTTCATATGTTTTCATAACATAGAAAGAAAAAGCAGCAATAACAAACACTCGCAAAAGATCTAATACATTCATCACAAAAGGTGCAACAGCCCCTTCGTTTACTTGATATACATGTACAAAAAAATCCAGTGGCAAATAAAGCGCATATAATACCGGCATGTGCTTCAGATATTTTTCTGATTTCTTAATTATATTATCTATGTTAACCATTATATTTTTCTCCGTCATAAGTTATTAATTCATCTCTAGAATAACTTACATGTACCTCAATGTACTCCTTATAGAATGCCATTCCTATACCTTCTACTGTAAACGGCTTTTTTCCTTTTGGGATTATCACATAAGTCGTACCTGATTTAGGCTTAAAGCCTACAACATCACGCTCATCAAAGTAGTAGTACTCACCCTCTTCATTGATAAGATCCGTAGGTTCTGCAAAAAAACCATCTTCTTCAGTATATATCCCAATTTTATCGTCCATTGTGGTAAGTATATATGCATACTTTATATAAGAACGGTTCTTTTGTTCCTTGCTCTGATTAAACGCTATATCGATATCTTTATAAGCAGGCTCAACAGATATACCTTTGTTCATAGTAACCATTCCAACCATATTATCCATTGTGGTCACTTTAAACAAACAATCCTGTGGTTTATTATCTTTTCCTCTAATCGCACAAAAGAAAGACACGTCTTTATAATTCGGTTCTACTATAACCTCATTATCCAACGAAACTATACCAACTTTATCATCCATAGTAGTTACTCCGATTATATAGTTCGGATCTTCCTCATCTTTATTAATCTGATATACCTGCAAAGATTTGTAATTTATATCCAGTATTACCTCACCATTAAGCGCATTTACAATTCCTTTTTTTCCATCTTTTTCCGCAATCAGTATTCCGACTTTTCCAATCTCTTCATCCCCTGATACTAACTCATTATACCGCTCTGATATATACTCATTACCTTTTTCATCGCAGGTATACCACTTTCCCTCATTGTCTTGTACTATGAAATAATGTTTTGGGAGACCTTCTTTATCACAAGAAACATATTCTAAATCCTTAAAACCGCCTTTAATCTCAACATCGTTGCCTTCACCATCAAGCAATCTATAATTCCCATCAGGATACTTAAAATAAAACCAGTCTTTACCGTATTCCATGTCTACACAAACAGGCTCTACAATACAGTTGCCGTTCAGATCGTATAAACCATAGCGCTCATTCGGGTCGTCATTCGTTTTAACTATTATTTTTCCATCCCAAATATCTACATCATCGTACCATTCTTCTTTTAAAACCCGGTTTCCTTCTTTATCTATCAATGCATGGCCGTTAAGACTAAATATGCCATAGTCTTCGTAATAGTATGTTCTAATACGATACGGGGAAACAAATAACACTTTCCCATCTTTTTCCATCAAAAAATATCTTTCCTCTATGTGATCATGAAAAATTATTAAATTATCATCCACATTTTCATAATCCAGTCGAAAATCCTCTATACAAGCCACATCAGCAACAGAAACTTCTGTTAACACGCCATCTTTTGCAGATAAGTAATTATTGACTTTATATGGCAATTTAAAATCCATGTCATTCAAAAAACAAAATGAGTCATAAGTCATTCCATATCCCTTATACTCACTTACATCTCCTCGAAAATTCACCCATCCTGTTTTTTCCGCGATAAACAAAAATACAGCCCAAACCATCCCCAAGCAAAGATAAAATACCGCAAGCTTCATTAATTCTTTAATTTTCTCTTCCACTGTTATCATTCTTTAAACTCTCCAATTATAAACGGACAAAAAAATTCCCAACCTGCATTGGCTGGGAATTTCTCATGTCTGTTATATTCTAGTGTTTCCCTAAAAACACTATGTATTTTATCATATAATCTTATCAAACGTATCAGCAAGAGCAGGATAAATATTCTTGAACTGCTGATATCTTGCTTCGTACTTGGCAACGAGCTCAGGATCAGGCTTCTCAGTCTTGTCTACCTTAACGATAGCTGCTGCAGCCTCTTCTACGCTCTTGTATGCTCCGCATGCAACCATAGCGAGCATAGCGCCACCCATTCCGGGACCTTCTTCGCATGAAGGAACATCAACTTCTACGTTGAGGATGTTAGCGATCATTCTTCTCCAGAGAGGGCTCTTAGCACCGCCGCCGCAGATCATTGTTCTCTTGGGAGCTACTCCGATGCTCTTGGCAACTTCGTACATATCTCTTGTTGCGAATGCAACACCTTCAAGAACTGCCTGTGTCATATCCTCTCTTGTTGTATCCATTGTGATACCTGTGAAAGTAGCACGAGCGTTAGGATTGTTCCAAGGAGATCTCTCACCCATAAGATAAGGAAGGAAGAATACATGGTTCTCACCAAGCTTGTCGATTCCCTTCTGCTCATCAGCATAATCCTTAGTCTTAAGGATTTCATCCATCCACCACTTATTGCAGCTTGCTGCGCTGAGCATGCATCCCATAAGATGGAAGTGTCCGTCAGCGTGATCGAATGAATGAAGTGCATTGTTGCTGTCTACTGCAAAGCTGTCAGAAGACATGAAGATTGTTCCGCTGGTTCCAAGTGAGATATTGCACTTGTTGTTTCCAACTGTTCCTGTTCCTACAGCTGCTGCCGCATTGTCGCCGGCACCTGCTGCTATAACAACACCGTCTTTAAGTCCGAGTTCTGCAGCAAGCTCATGCTTTAACTCGCCGACTTTCTCAAAGCTGTCAAAGAGCTGTGGAAGCATGTCTTCTGTGATTCCGCAGATATCACACATCTCTTTTGACCACTTACGGTTCTTAACGTCCAAAAGAAGCATTCCTGAAGCATCAGAATAATCTGTGCAGAATGTTCCTGATAACTTATATGCAAGATAATCCTTGGGAAGCATGATCTTCTTGATCTTTTTGAAGTTCTCGGGCTCATTCTCTTTTACCCAAAGGATCTTGGGGGCTGTAAATCCTGCAAATGCAATGTTTGCAGTGTACTTAGAAAGAGTCTCTTTTCCGATCTCGTTGTTGAGATAATCAACCTGTTTCTGAGTTCTTCCGTCATTCCAAAGAATTGCGGGACGGATAACTTCATCGTTCTCATCAAGAATTACAAGACCGTGCATCTGTCCGCCGAAGCTGATACCTGCAACTTCTGACTTATCAACATCCTTAAGAAGATCCTTAAGTCCTGCAATAGCCTCGTTGTACCAATCAGCAGGATTCTGCTCTGACCAGCCGGGCTGAGGGAAGTAAAGTTTGTACTCCCTTGATGTTGTTCCATGAATCTTACCTGTCTCATCCATAAGCACGAGCTTAACCGATGACGTTCCCAAATCTACTCCAATATAAAGCATATGTAACCTCCTAATTAAATATATAAGCACCTCCGGCAGGCGCCGACATATTATTTACACTATATGATGCCCTTAATAAATAAAAATTCTCTTTTTACGGCATTATACATATCCATTATACCTATTTCCTTATTACTATTCACGCCATTTTTTGCTGTTACCTAACTAAATATTGTTATAATGCTCAAAGCCCTAATAAGCACTAATTCTGCTTATAAGAACTCATTTTTACCGTAACAATCTTATCTTTTACTATTTAATATCTGTAAAAAATCATTTCTCACATACCCAGAATCCATCTCACACATTTTGCAATTTCCCGTATATTTAGCGGGCAGCCACCCGACTCATATGTTATAAAAAGATTCTTCCCTGTAAAAATTCCATTTTTTCTATACTCTTCTATTTTTCGAAGATTATGAAATCTGTATTCTTCATCATCTATAAGTCCCATGTGCTCATGGTATATTTCCTGTCTGTTTTTCACATTAAGAATGGTAAAGTCCGGATAGGTTGTCCTTCCACTTTTGAGCCGAAGCTCAGCTTCATAGCGATAAGGAATTCCCAAATCATAGTACATATCAGCCAACATTGCTTCAGACTTAGATCTCACCATGTCACCTTTCTTAGTTGAATAAACCTTTTCTTCCGTTTTAAATTCATTTTTCTTGTATTCCTCTTTTTCCCATTTCAATGCATATTCATAATTGCTCATAAGCATAGGTTCAATAAGCGCCTTCCTCTCATCGCTCATCAAGGAATAAACACTGTCGGATTTATAAAGGATCTCTTTCCCGCTTGTCCCCTTACTAACTATCTTTTGCAATGCTTTAATTATTCTTTCAATCTCCTCAAGCTCGACATTCGCGCTTTTTAACTGCTTATCAATATATTCTCTTTGAGCAAGATTTCTTATAATCGCTTTGTCGCTCTTCTTCAAATATTTCCCGCAAGTGTCATTCTTCTCAGTGATTCGGTAATATTCCACAACTCCTTTGTTATGATTAATTCTAAGCCTTCCATGCGGTAAATCCATCTTAGCTCTCTTTCCAATAGAAACTACTCTTCCGAGCTCCTTTTGCCTTTCTTCCAAAGTTTGCATTATATCTTGAATCTGTAACATTTTTTACTCCTAACTTTCTTGGGTAACGGTTCACTATTCCGAGAATAGAAGCGCCTTTCCCATTCCTAATATTTTTTATCTATTATTATTTTTACCTGTTTTTGATTCCACAGCTTAATCACTTAACTGCTACCGATTTATCTGTGTCTTTCCTTTTCTTGATTTTCTTTCTTCGTGGCTCTTTCCAATTCACTAATCATAATTCTTTGGTATAATTTAGAATCCCAGATTAGAATCAATCCATATACATGATTTATCTGTGTTTTTCTAGGATTTTCATGAGACATACGGACGGAGTTCCAGATAAAAAATACTTAGCATAACTGCTTTATCTGTATTTTCAGCACTTCTTTATAGCTGATGCGATCAAATTCCCAGATTAAAACAGCACCATTTGCTTGTTCTATCTGTGTTTTACAGTAATTTTTCTGGAAAAAAATCATAAATACACAGATAAACAACCCACCTTACGGATTTTTATCTGTAAATTCTCCAATTTTCTCCGAAAACCTTCTCAAAATCACAGATAAATGTAGGCCCTTGCATATTACCCATCTGTGCTCCATAATATCTGCCCAAATTCTGACCGTATTTTCACTGACACTCTCAATGAAAGATCTTAAATAACAGATAATCTAAACTACTTGTGCAATACTTATCTGTAGCTCCACTGCCAAGTCCAACGCCAATTCCAGCCAAGTCCACTGCCAATTCCAGCCAAGCCCGACATCCCCACTCATATAGCGCATAGGCGCAAAAATTCCCAAATTAAAAAACATACGTTATCCCAAAACACCACATCAATCAACAAAAAGAAAACATGCCTGAACCGGCAAGATGTACGCTTTGAATTGAATTACCAAAATCAAGTCGTAACAAGAAAATTCGAGTAGTGCAGTATTTACCTACCGCACTCTGCTCTATAACACGTTCAAAAAACGTCTGAAAAACATTATATTTCCATTATCTATAATTAGCAAGCAAAACTTAAAATAGCAGAACACCTTTAATAATTAAAGAACGGGATCTTAGCTCACTAAGATAACAATGGTATAAAAATTCCCGACCAGCCAAAGCCAATCGGGAACGATCTCATTAACACAAATACTTCAAATACTAATGTGGTGTCTTGCTAACTCACATTTTATTAATCGTTTGCATTACCTTTAAAGATAACAATGCCTTTTTTCTTGAATTTCTTAGCGGGTGCCGGAGCATCTCCGGTTGCCGGTGCAGTAGCGGTTGCGGGTTTGCCGGCTGCTTTCTTCACAGAACCTGATGCCTCTCCTGCAACAGACTTAGCAGTTTTTGCAGCAGCCTCTGCGCTTCCGGCAGTCTTTGCTGTGCTTGCAGAAGTCTCAGTCTTCTTAACCGTAGTCTTCTTAACTACAGACTTTCTTGCGGGAGCTGCGGCTTTTGCGGCCTTCCTGGCCTCTTCGTCTCTTGCCTTTCTCTCAGCTGCCTTTGCGGCTTCCTGGGCAGGTCTCTTTGCAGCTTTTTCTGCTGCCTCTGCAGCTACCTGGGCAGGGTCTCTTAGCTTCATTGAAAGAGAGATTCTCTTCTTATCAACTTCTACATCAAGAACCTGTACATCTACGATATCTCCTACACTCACAGCTTCAAGCGGATGCTTGATGAATCTGTCTGTGATATGTGAGATATGAACAAGTCCATCCTGATGAACTCCGATATCTACGAAACAACCAAAGTCAATTACATTACGAACAGTTCCTTTAAGCACCATTCCGGGCTTAAGATCTTTCATATCAAGAACGTCACTTCTAAGAATAGGTGCAGGCATGCTCTCACGAGGATCTCTTGAGGGCTTCTCAAGCTCGCTGAGAATATCGGTAAGAGTGATCTCACCTACGCCAAGTTCCTCAGAAAGTTTCTTCTTCTCGCTCTCTGTGATCTTGTGTGAAAGAGAACCTGTAGAAACGCCTTCCTTAGCTGCTCCGTTATTGTCATTTGCCTTTGAAGCAGCATTATTCTTGCTCTTAGCATTTGTATCATCTTCAACAACAGCAAGATTGCTTCCCGCAAGTGCTGCTGCAAGTGCTGCACCCATAGCTGTATTGGTGTTCTTGATAACAACCTGCTTGGGCTTTTTCTTGGGTGCGGGCTTATTCTCGGGACGTGCAGCGGGCTTTTCAAGAACTGCTTTTGCTGCGTTCTTCTGCGCTGCGCGAACATCATCAAATGTTATTCCAAGCTTATCCATAAGCTTAAGTGTTGCCTCGTATGACTCGGGATGCACACTTGTTGCATCAAGAGGGTTCTCTCCGTCAGTAATTCTGAGGAATCCGGCACACTGCTCATATGCCTTGGGTCCGAGCTTCGGAACTTTAAGGAGCTCTTCCCTGCTCTTGAACTTACCGTTCTCTTCTCTGTAATCAACGATATTCTTGGCAATAGCCTTGGAAATACCTGAAATATACTGAAGAAGAGGTGCAGATGCAGTATTAAGATCTACACCTACTTTATTAACACAGTCCTCGACAACACCTTCAAGTGTCTCGCCGAGTTTTTTCTGATTCATATCATGCTGATACTGACCGACACCGATTGACTTGGGATCGATCTTAACAAGTTCTGCAAGAGGATCTTGCAATCGTCTTGCTATAGATGCCGCGCTTCTCTGTCCAACATCGAATTGTGGAAACTCCTCGGTTGCAAGTTTACTTGCAGAATAAACAGACGCACCGGCTTCATTTACGATTACATACTGAACCGGTCTATCGAGTTCTTTTATAAGCTCTACAATAACCTGTTCAGACTCTCTTGAAGCTGTTCCGTTTCCTACAGAAATAAGATCTACGTTATATTTATCTATAAGTTTCTTAAGATCTGCCTTGGCTTCCTCAACTTTGTTCTGAGGTGCTGTGGGATAAATAACCTTTGTATCAAGCACTTTTCCGGTTGCATCAACTATCGCAAGCTTACATCCCGTTCTGAACGCGGGATCCCAACCAAGGACAGTCTTTCCTACGATGGGAGGTGCCATAAGGAGCTGGGTAAGATTCTTACCAAATACTGAGATTGCACCGTCCTCGGCGTTCTCCGTAAGCTCGTTTCTGATGTCTCTTTCAATAGCAGGTGCTATCAATCTCTCATAGGCATCTCTTGTTATTTCTTCGATGACCGGAGTAGTCACCGGATTATCTTTTTTAATAAGTTTTGTATTAAGATATCTGAGGATATCTTCCTCGGGAGCCTGTATCTTGACCACAAGGAACTTCTCGGCCTCACCTCTGTTAAGGGCAAGTACTCTGTGTCCCAGAACCTTCTTTACAGGTTCGTCGTAGTCGTAATACATCTCATAAACGCTCTGAGCCTTCTCATCCTTGGCTCTTCCGACAAGGATACCGTTCTCCATTGTAGCTTCTCTTATATACGTACGATAGTCGGCGTTGTCCGAAATATCTTCGGCGATAATATCCATTGCTCCGCGGATAGCCTCATTTTCGTCTTCCACACCCTTCTCGGCGTCAACGAAAGCTTTAGCCGCTTCTTCCAAAGAGCCTGTGATCTCCTGTGCAAGAATGATCTCGGATAATCCCTCAAGTCCTTTCTCTCTGGCAATGCTCGCCCTTGTCTTTCTCTTGGGACGATAAGGAAGATACAAGTCTTCAATTGCAACCATTGTCTCAGCCGCAATGATCTTGGCCTTGAGCTCATCCGTCATCTTGCCCTGCTCCTCGATAGAAGCAAGAACCTGCTCTCTTCGCTCCTCAAGTCCTCTAAGGTACTTAAGCCTTTCATCAAGGTTACGAAGCTGCTCGTCGTTTAATGAGCCTGTTACTTCCTTTCTGTAACGTGAGATAAAGGGAATGGTATTACCTTCATCAATCAGCTTAATTGCGGCTTCAACCTGCCACTTTTCTACATTAAGCTCTTCTTTTATCTTTACAACTATATCCATACCTACCTCGCAGTATATATATGCTTTGCGCGCCGAATTTATGATAAAAACAATAACTTTCGATTAATTTTTCATAAATCACACACTTCCATATTATACCAAGCCTTGCGGACGTATTTCAAGAGTCCTTAAAATGTCGAAGCATTGTAAAATAAGGGGTTTTATACTAAAATTTAAGAAACTGACGAAACCTTTAAGAGGAGTAATTCATAATATAATGGCAGAAAACGACGACGAGAAGTACTACTATAACAACTATAACTACAACAAAGCGCATAACGAATTGGACAAGCATGTTTCGCTTGCTTCTTTTGCCAGAGTTCTGGGGATGTTTTCAATCCCGCTTTGCTTTATTTTTTATACCTCAATAATTCTGGGAGGTGTTGCGATCGTTCTGGCTCTTTTGTCCAAGGGAGCAATGAAGACATTTCTTCCGCAGGCCAAAAAAGCTCTTATATTCGGAACAATCGGAGTCGTCCTTGGTTACTTCGTTATGATAACCAGCGTACACACGATATTGACCAACCCTGAATATCGCCAGCAGTTAAACACTATGTCCGAGCAGATGAACGGAATTAGTTTTGATGATATGTTAAAAGAACTGGAATCGAGGTAGTTTATGAGTATTATCGGTGCGGTTGGCAGCGGATATGTGCCTTACAGATCTGCCGCCGCGCTCGGCACAAGTGCCGCAGCAGGCAGTAAACCAATATTGAATCCCAATGTCTCCACTGAGAAGGCACCGGGCAGGATATCATCTCCGGCAGAGTGCGAAACCTGCAAGAATCGTAAGTACCAGGACGGTTCGGATGAGATGGTTTCCTTTAAGAGCGCTCAGCACATCAGTCCGCAGTCCGCTCCTGCGAGAGTGCGCGGACACGAAGCAGAGCACGTAAGTAACGCCTATAAGGACGCCGCAATGAACAACGGCAAAGTCCTTCAGGCTTCGGTCGCAATAAAGACCGCGATCTGTCCGGAATGCGGCAGAACCTATGTCTGCGGAGGAACGACAACCACCAAGATCCGCTATGAAAATGAAGACAATCCATATGAAAAAGAACGCAAAGCAATGCACCGCCAGGGACTTGTCGGTGCAAATATCGACCTCGCGGGGTAAGTTGGGAGCAATTAACTAATGACTAATCTTAAGACATCAGCAGAATTAAAAGCTATCGCAAAAGAAAGATCTCTTGATAAATACGGCACTTTGATCTTAGCCAATATTATAATATTCGTTCTTCAAACGGCTATATCGGGCATTGTTACAGTATCCGACTCACGTAGCCTTATTATATTTGCAATAAATGAAATTATCATCTTTATAGTCAGCGTTCTACTGGGAATTCTGGTTTCGGGAAAAGCTTATCTGTACATGAATCTCATTTATTCGCAGACTGTTTCCGCAAGTGACGTTTTCTTCGGGCTCAAACAGCACCCTGATAAAGCGGTCATAATTCAATTAGTCTTTGTACTGGTTGACTTTATCTCAAGTCTTCCCATTTCGATTATCTTATTTATATTGACGCCTGATTCATCTAACTACGTCCGCTTCGCGCTATTTATCGCAATCGCACTCGGCATGATAGTAAATGTATATGTATCACTTACATATTCGCAGGCATTTTATCTTTTACATGATTATCCCGACAGATCGGCAAAAGAACTCCTTGCTTACAGCAAAACACTTATGCAGGGAAACAAGTTTAAGCTCTTCTATCTGCATGTAAGCTTCATTCCGCTTATCATTTTCGGATGCTTGACCTTTTTCATCCCTCTTTTGTGGATTTCTGTCTACAGATATGCAACACTGACAGCGTTCTATCAAGATCTGATCGCTGCATCAAACACAGGAAAGGTTGAAAATGGACTTAATTGACGCAATAAAAGCAATCGACAAGCCTCACGAGGACGATGTGCTTAACAGACTTTACACTACATGGGGAGAAAACCTCGACAAAGACAATGTTCTTCCCGAATATCCAAGGCCCCGCTTTGTAAGGGACAATTTTTTAAATTTAAACGGTATCTGGGAATACAAGATTGTCAGTGACATATCCGCAAACGTACTTCCCGCAGATACAGACGGCGAGATTCTCGTACCTTTTTCACCCGAGAGTTTTTTATCAGGTGTTGAAAAAAGACTTCTTCCCGACCAGGTTCTCTGGTACAAAAAGGTACTTCCACCACTTAAAAGGAAATATCAGAACTCCAGATTTCTCCTGCATTTCGGAGCGGTCGATCAATTTGCCGAAGTGTATATAAACTCCAGATTTGTAGGATCTCATGGGGGCGGCTATCTTCCTTTTACCATGGATATAACAGATTATCTGAAATTCACAGACGGCAGCGCACTTGAAACGCTTCTGAATGTGAAAGTAAGAGATACCAGCGACAGCTCCTACCACAGCAGAGGTAAGCAGACACTCAGAAGAGGCGGTATGTACTACACCGCACAGAGCGGAATCTGGCAGACCGTGTGGATTGAAGAAGTTCCGGAGACATACGTAAGAGAGCTTATCGTAACCCCCTCTCAGGATCTGAAGAGCGTAACGATTGAAGTTTCGACAAACAAGCCCTGTGACGTCAATATCACCATTCCGGAGCATGATGTGAAGATATCCGATAAATCCGGCAAACGCATTAACTTTGAACGCGAAGAGCTTTATTCATCGGACACTTACCCTTCTAACGAAGCAGGCGTAAAAGAATTTGCTCCGGAAGGCTACAAGTTCTCTTTTGAAATTGACAACGCTCACTTGTGGACTCCTGAAGATCCTTATCTGTATCCGCTGCATATTGAAGCAGGCGATGACAAGATTGAATCTTACTTCGCCATGAGATCTTTTACAATAGAAAAAGATGATAATGACAATATGCGCTTCTTCCTTAACCACAAGCCCTACTTCCTCATGGGAGTTCTCGATCAGGGCTACTGGCCGGACGGTCTCTACACCGCACCTTCGGATGAAGCACTTATATTCGACATAACTGAAATGAAAAGGCTTCATTTCAACATGATGAGAAAACATGTAAAAATCGAAGCCGCGCGTTGGTACTATCACTGCGACAGACTTGGAATGATAGTATGGCAGGACATGGTAAGCGGAGGCTCATCCTACGCAAAGCCCATGGTTTCCTATCTTCCGACTCTTTTCCCAAAAGTATTCGGAAGAATGTCGGACGGTCCCGCATATTACAAGACCTTCTCAAGACACTCAGCCGAAGGTCGCAGAGAGTGGCTTAACGAGATGCAGAATACCATCCGTTATCTCTACAGCGTACCCTCAATAGCTACTTGGGTGCTGTTCAATGAGGGATGGGGCCAGTTCAACGCCGCCGGTGCCACTGTTATGGCAAAAGAACTCGACAAGACAAGGCCTATCGATCAGGCCAGCGGATGGTTCGACGAAGGAAGCGGAGACTTCAGAAGCGTACACAACTACTTCAGACCTCTTTCAGTCGAAAAAGATCCCAAGAACAGAGCTTTTGTAATCTCTGAATACGGCGGTTTTACCTGCCACATAGACGGTCATTCAAGCGTAGACAGGGTATTTGGTTACAAAAAATATGATACCCTCGAAGCTCTGGGCGTTGCTTATTACAACGTGATAAATGCAAATATTATTCCTCTTATCTCAAAAGGGCTTTCCGGTGCGGTATATACCCAGGTCAGCGACGTTGAAGAGGAAGTAAACGGTCTTATGACTTACGACAGAAAAATGACCAAAGTTAACCCCGATCTTGATCCTAACGTATATAACAGGCTACACCGGGGATGACGGGTTTTTCTTCCAAATCAGACACAGTTATTGTAAAATAGTTCTATCTTTATATTAAGCACGCTCGACGTGCGGAAATGAGGACAACATGGAAAACATCAAAGCAGTAGTTTCTCTCGGACATGAAGCACTGGGTGTTACTACACATGAACAAAGAAATGCCACAAAGCTTACGGCAAAAGCACTCGCCGACCTTATAGAAGCAGGCTATCAGCTTGTTATAACTCACAGTAACGGACCTCAGGTCAGCATGATCCACAAGGCAATGACTGAGCTTCACAGAATGTATATCGATTACACATCCGCTCCCATGTGCGTATGTAACGCAATGAGCCAGGGATATGTAGGCTATGATATTCAGAATTCTTTAAAGACAGAGCTCACAAGCAGAGGAATCTCCAAACCTGTCAGCACTATCCTTACACAGGTTACCGTAGATCCTTACGATGAAGCTTTCTACGCTCCGACCAAAGCAATCGGACGTTATATGTCTAAAGAAGATGCCGATACAGAGATCAAAAAAGGTAACTTTGTAAAAGAGGATCCCGGAAAGGGCTACAGAAGAATCGTTGCAGCTCCGAATCCCATCGAGATCGTTGAGATCGATGCTATCAGAACTCTTGTTGATGCAGGCCAGGAAGTAATCGCATGCGGCGGAGGCGGAATCCCCGTAATCGAGCAGGGCCACGTGCTCAAAGGAGCTTCAGCTGTAATCGAGAAGGATGCTATCGCCGGAAAGCTCGCAGCAGACCTTAAGTCTGACAGACTTATCATTCTCACATCGGTTCCTTATGTTTACAAGAATTTTGGCAAGGATGATCAGGAACCCATCCTTAAAATGAACATTAAAAATGCAAAAGAGTACATCGAAGCAGGCGAATTTGGTGAAGTTGACATGCTTCCCAAGATCAAGGCAGCAATAGAGTTCTTGGAATCGAACCACGACGGTTCTGTTCTCATAACCTCTCTTGCCTCTGTTTCCGATGCACTTAAGGGAAAAGCAGGTACATTCATTACCTTCGAGTGAGCTCTTTTCCTTAATGGAGAAAATATGGAAGATAACAGAGACGATAACTTCGACTTCAGAGAAGTCAAAGATGAAGAATTGAATAACAAAGACACAAACGACAACACTTCAGACAACTCAACAGGCGAAAACAGCGACAACAATAACACCAACGCTAATAACGATAACAATGACAAGCCTGAATTTGAAGATGTTTGTTTCGTATGCAGAAGACCTGAGAGCAAGGCGGGCAAGATGTTCCATCTTCCCAACAATATATGCATCTGTGAAGACTGTATGCGCAAGACTATGGATACAGTCACTCAGTTTGATTATCAGAATCTTCTGAATAACCCCAATCTTATGGGGGAACTCAACAAAAACATGGGGACATTCCCGAATGTGGGATTCTTTAACTTAGGAGATGTGCCCGGTGACTTTAATATGGGCGGAATTCCCAACTCTCAGAAGATCAAGAAAAAGAGCGAAGCAAAATCCAAACCCATAATCGACATCAAAGATATTCCCGCGCCTCACAAGATCAAGGCTAAACTTGATGAATTCGTGATCGGTCAGGACAAGGCCAAAAAAGTCATGTCTGTTGCGGTTTACAACCACTATAAGAGAGTTGCCACAGATACCATGGATGAGATTGAAATTGAGAAATCTAACATTCTCCTCCTCGGACCTACAGGTAGCGGTAAGACTTATCTTGTTAAGACTCTTGCCAAACTTCTCGATGTTCCGCTTGCGATTGCAGACGCAACATCACTTACAGAGGCAGGCTACATCGGCGACGATATCGAAAGTGTTGTAAGTAAGCTCCTTGCAGCTGCAGGAAATGATGTAGAAAAGACAGAACACGGCATTATCTTTATCGATGAGATAGATAAGATTGCCAAAAAGAAAAATACAACAGCAAGGGATGTAAGCGGCGAATCTGTTCAGCAGGGAATGCTCAAGCTTCTTGAGGGTTCAAATGTTGAGGTTCCCGTAGGAGCAGGTAGCAAGAATGCCATGGTTCCTCTTGCCACAGTTAATACAAGAAATATCCTGTTTATCTGCGGCGGCGCTTTCCCGGATCTTGAAGACATAATCACACAGAGACTTAACAAGCAGACTTCAATCGGTTTTGATGCCGATCTTAAGGATAAATACGAAGACGATCCCAACATTCTCTCAAACGTGACTGTTGAGGACCTTAAGAAATTTGGTATGATCCCTGAATTCCTGGGAAGGCTTCCGATCATCTGCACATTGCAGGCTCTTACAAAAGATATGCTCATTCAGATTCTCAAAGAGCCCAAGAATGCCATTCTCAAGCAGTACCAGAAGCTTCTTGCGCTTGACGAGGTTGACCTTCGATTTGATGACAGCGCACTCGAGGCAATCGCTGAGAAGGCTTTGGAAAAAGAAACGGGAGCACGTGCTCTCAGAGCCATCATAGAAGATTTCATGCTTGATATCATGTATGAGATTCCTAAGGATGACAACATCGGACGTGTGACGATCACAAGAGACTATATCGAAGGAAAAGCATCACCCGTCATCGAGATAAGAGGTGAAGGCATACATCCTCAGTTTCCTGTGTTTAACAAAGAACAGGCAAAGCTAGTGTGATACGTCGTTTTAAGCAATTTCCTATAATATTAAAAAGCTGTGAAAATGATCATTTCTCATTTTCACAGCTTTATTTATTACTCTAATATATATTCTATATCAATCAGCCTCCGGAGCTCTCCTGAGAATCTTCTGATGTTTCAGATTCTGATTCTGCTCCCGATGAAGATTCACCGCTTTCAGATGAACTTCCGCTGTCTTTAGCAAGCTCTACAGTCACTTCCACTTCTTCGTATTCGGAACCGTTAGGTCTCATAACCGTCACATTTACGGAAGTTCCTGCCGCATAATACTGAAGCTTGGACTGAAGAACATCCATTGATTTGATCTCACTGCCATCAAACTTAACGATTACATCACCCTTCTTGATTCCTGCCTTCTCTGCTCCGCCTCCGGGTACTATCTCTGCGATACATACGCCGAGAGGAAGTCCGTACATCTGTGATACATCCGAAGTAACAGTAACACCCTTTATACCAAGGTAACCTCTGTTCTCGTTGGTTACTTTCTTCTTGGTCTCCTGGTTCATAAGTTCCTCAATCTTAGGCTTTGCTGCTGAGATAGGAATTGCATAACCCATACCTTCTACTGCTTCTCCACCGATCTTATTGGAATTTATACCAATAACTTCACCCTGGATGTTAAGAAGTGCTCCACCTGAGTTACCTGGGTTAATAGCTGCATCTGTCTGAATAAATGTCTGGAATACGCCCTCTTCGATCTCAACCTTTCTGTTGATGGCTGAAATAACACCTGTTGTAACAGACTGTCCATATCCAAGTGCGTTACCGATTGCAATAGCAGGCTCACCAAGTGTGAGTGCATCGCTGTCTCCAAGTGTTGCTACCTTAATGTTTGCAAGTGTTTCAGAAGGAATATCTTCAAGAGATACTGCGATTACCGCAAGATCCATCTCCGGATCGGGTCCCTTGATATCTGCCTTGATTGATTTCTGCTCGCCATCTGCATCAGCCATACCGTCTGAAAAGATAACTTCAAGTGAATCTGCCTCAGCTACAACGTGGTAGTTGGTTGCGATGAGCAGCTCTGAATCGTTCTGACCTACTATGATTCCGCTACCTGAAGCTGTTGCCTCTTCTGTCTGAACATATCCGAAGATATTTGCAGATCTCTTCTGGTTGTTATGTATAATTACCATTGCAGGCATTACTGACTGAACAACGCCTGTAACGTCTGTAACTGTAGCCTTTACTTCACCTGAAACTGTTGCGGCAACCTTATTCTGATCGTTCTGTGTAACAGCCTGAGTTGCTTCCGTGCTTGCTTCCGCGGTAGTCTGTTCAACCTTTTCGGTTGTAATTTTCACATTATGCTTATATGTATGGAAGAGATATCCTCCGATACCAACTCCGCTCAATATCGCAAATACAACGACCAAAGAAGCCACTACTTTAAGTCCGGTTTTCTTCCTCGGAGGTCGCTGCATTCCATTATTCATTACATTTCCTGTATTTGAATACTGGTATGAACCGTATGCTCTATTTTCGTTACCATAGCCATACACGCTTTTTCCTGATAAATCTCCATTGTATGTCTTATCATCTGAATAATTATAATTCGTGTAGTTATAACTGTTGTATGAGTTTGACGGTTTCACACCACTCTGTTCATTGGTTGCATCATCATACATAGTATCTACCTTCTTCCTTTTTCTATATTATAGATTTAAGTATAGTTTTATTATGTGTCGAAATTGTGTTTATTTTATTATAAAAAAATAACGTCAATAATCCTCTTCCAGAACCTGAATTTCCATATAGTCGAAATCAATCTGTTCTATAAATGCGTCTTTATTAAAACGGCATTTCGAATGAATCTGGAATTCTTTTACTATATTATCAAGCCAGATAGGCTTGGAAAGGTCCATCTCATAGCACGCCTTCTCAATAGCGTTCATAACTTTATGTGTTCTTGTATCGGTTGATTCATCGCAAACAACCATATCTTTTATCAGGTGATTGTCATCCACCAGTCTTACCCAAAGTCTAAACATCTTGTCTCCTGCTCGAATGCAAAATCGGTCGCATGCTCTTTTGAACATACGACCTGCATAAATTTATCATTCATCATATCCGTTAGGATTCTGACTTTGCCACTTCCATGAGTCCGCACACATATCTTTTATACCGTACTGAGCCTTCCAACCGAGCTCTTTTGCCGCTTTATCTGCATTAGAATAACACGTTGCAATATCTCCTGCACGTCTGGGTTTGATCTCATAAGGAATCTTAACTCCGGTAGCTTCTTCAAAGTTCTTTACTATATCAAGAACGCTGTAACCAACGCCTGTTCCGAGGTTGTAGATATTAAGTCCGCTTCCGGGCTCAAACTTCTTGAGCGCCTTAACATGACCAAGTGCAAGATCTACAACGTGGATGTAGTCACGCACTCCCGTTCCGTCAGGTGTGTCATAATCATTACCAAATACATTGAGATGAGGAAGCTTACCAACAGCAACCTGAGTAATGTAAGGCATGAGGTTGTTCGGAATTCCGTTAGGATTCTCTCCCATTGTTCCGCTCTTGTGAGCTCCGATAGGATTGAAGTAACGAAGAAGAACTACATTCCACTCGTTATCAGCTCTGTAAATGTCGGAAAGAACCTGCTCAAGCATTGACTTGGTCCATCCGTAAGGATTTGTGCAAACTCCCTTAGGACATTCTTCGGTGATCGGTACAAATGCAGGATCTCCGTATACTGTCGCCGATGATGAGAAGATCATATTCTTGCAATTATGTTTTCTCATTACATCAACAAGAGTAAGTGTTCCTGAAATATTGTTTTCATAATATTCCCAAGGCTTCTCAACAGATTCACCTACAGCCTTGAGTCCTGCAAAGTGAATAACTCCGTCAATCTTCTCTTTTTCGAAGATTGCATTAAGACCTTCACGGTCTCTGATATCTGTCTCATAGAAAGGTACTTTTTTGCCTGTAATTGCCTCTATCCTGCCGATTACTTTCTTGCTCGCATTGGCAAGATTATCAACAATAACAACATCATAACCGGCGTTCTGTAGTTCGACAACTGTGTGAGAACCGATATATCCGGCTCCTCCTGTAACTAGTATAGTCATAATATTACCTTCTTTCAGTTATAAAACTCGGGAAACGCCGGTTAAAGCGTTTCCCTCGTAAAATTATAGCTCTATTCCGTTTTTCTTGCAAAGTTCTCTTGCAGACTCAACAGAATCAACACCTGTCTTATTCTTGATCGGTGCGAATTCATGCTCTCTGACAACCTCGTAAGGAAGGCATGTATCAAGCATATGGATCATGTCGAGAACAAGCTGCTCGAACTTGCATCCGTTTGGACTCTCGGGTTTAATAAGTTTTGCATTCTCATCAATGTAGGGAATCTTCTTCTCTACAACGTGAAGAGGAAGTTCCTTCTGAGCGATCTCATAAAGAGCTTTCTCATTGAACATATAATTGAGAATAACTCCATAGTTATAAGCAGGATCGCCGTTTGCGTCCTTGGCATCCATCATTTCCTGTGAAAGCTCGTAGTATTCTACGATTGAAGGCTTACCATCTTCAAGACACATAACGCCTACTTTTTCATCCGGAGCGTTCTTTCTTACAACCTTGGCTCCGCATGAAACCTTAGCTGCAACTGTAGCTCCCACGAAGCAGGGATCTGCAATTCTCTGAAGAACGTTATCCACTGCAAAAATGTCTATCCATTCAATGCCCTCTTTTACGATGACATCACGAAGACCTGCTTTAAGGAGTGATGAATACCATCCGGCGTTACCGTTGGGAGAAGTTGAGATTCTTGACTTGCTCTCCATATAAACTTTTCCGTCATAGTCGGAAGCCGGTGCCATCTCCTGCTTAAAGAATGTGATCTTATCTTCAGGATAACCGAAGAAGTTCTTCTCCTTGAGGAAATTAACAGTCGCATCATTGTTCTTTTCACTGGTCATGATGAAAAGACGGATGTATGTACCATCGGCCTGCTTAACTGTATCAAGAAGATTCTCGATTATTCTCTGGAAAATATAAACGGGCTTGGTTATACCAATATCATACATTCCCTTTGGATTGTCAGAGCCAAGTCTTGTTCCCATTCCGCCTGCAAGGAGAACCGCAGCAACTTTACCTGCCTTAATGGTCTCAACGCCGAGCTTCATAAACTCATCTTTTCTCTTCTCAATCTCTGATACCTGAAGAGCCGCCAAAGGTGCAAACTCACCTCTTGCATCAGCATGTCCAAGATTCTTGCAATTGGCAAGTACTGAAAAATCCGTGTCCTCAATCTGTGCGATAAGTTCCTGTTTCTCGGAATCGCTGAGTTCGGAATAGTACTTAAGTACATGCTCCTGTCCATACTTCTGTAATTTCTCTTTTGCTTCTTCGATGTTCATTTTTAGTGTTCCCTCCGTTTTATAAACAACTAAATTTATTGGACGTCCCGTGCCGATACACCGGACGTCCACCCCTCTTAAATTTATTAAAACACTGATCTATTCAGTATTTTTTCTGATTAATTGCTTGCTGCTGTATTAGCCGGTGCTGCAGGAGCCGCAGGAGTTGATGCGCCTGCTGAAGCTGCCTGTCCTGCTGCATCAGGTGCAGGAGCCGGAAGTGGTGTTCCGGGTGTCCAACCTGCAGGATCAACAAGAAGACCGTTCTTATCAAATGTGCAAGATACATTCTCAAGCACTGCAGTTGTCTTTACAAGCATCTTTCCTGTGTTGCCGTCAAAATAACGCCATCCGTCAGGCTGCTGTACCCAACCTACTGTTCTATGTCCGTCTGTAGGCTCAAGATAGTAAACGCCGTCCTGAAGTGAAGCCATTCCTACAACCATCTTACCATCTGCGCCAAAGTAATATCTCTGTCCTTCAATATCGTTCCATCCTGTAACCATCTTTCCGTCAGGTCCGAAGTAGAACTTACCTGAAGCGATGTCTCCCGACCATCCTGTCTGCATTACGCCGTCAGGTCCAAAGAGATAATTAGCCTTTTCGATATTCTGAACTCCTGTAACAGCAACATGATCCTGGTTAAAGAAGAACTTCTGTCCCTGCTCGTTTGAATACCATCCTTTTACAGCTGCGCCGTCTGCTCCGAACATGTACTTACCTGTTTCAAGAGCAACCATACCTGTCTGCATTACACCCTGAGGATTGAACAAGTAAAGCTTGTCGCCAACCGGTGTAAGTCCTGTGTGCATCTTGTACTCTTCATCAAAGTAGTGAACGCCGTCTTCAAGAGGTACAAGTCCCTTCTGGCATACACCTTCCGCATTGGCATAGTAAACAGTTCCGCCGAGATTGAGAAGACCTGTTCTCTTTACAGCTGCTTCATCAAAGTAGTAACGCTTTCCTTCGATATCAGCAAATCCTGTCTTGGCAAGACCGCCTGCTGCGGGATCAAAATAGTATGTTCCGGTCTCATCCTGGAACCATCCTGTCTGTACATATCCGTTAGGATCTGTATGATACTTGGCACCGTTAAGATTGATCCATCCAAACTGCTTACGGAAGTTGTGATAGTAGAATGTATGTCCGCCCCAGCTGTTGAAACCTTCCTGAATAATTCTTGAGAAATAATCGCTGTAAAGGTGGTCAACGTCTACTCTTCCGGGAATTCCGGGATAGCTTCCGTGGCTACTTGACTGCCACATTACGTATTCACCCGGATAATCACAGGCAACGTCGTACTGAGCAACCCACTTAGGTGCTGAAACAACCGGCATTCTCTGCAAGAACCAGTTTCTGCTTGCATAAACCATTGTCTCGTATCCTGCACCGTTAAGGATTCCGCAGAATGTATCGGCAATAGCCTGAAGCTGTGCAGGATTAAGACTCTTCTGCACTGTATCTTCTATATCAATAGCAACCGGGAAAGTAACCGAATAAGGAGCAATCCAGGCAAGAACCTGATTTGCCTCCACAGCAGCTGCTTCCGGAGTTGTTGCATAAGAATAAATATAGATACCTGTTCTGATACCTGCGGCATTTGCACCATTGATATTATTAACAAACTGCTCATCCAGGCCCTTTTTCATCGTGCCTACGCGGATCATAGCAAATCTGACACCTGCCGCCTTAACCTGCTGCCAATTGATGCCTCCCTGAAACTTGGATACATCAATACCTGTAGCTAATTCCGGGCCTGCCGCTCTCACATTAATACCGGCAATAGGAGTAAAGAATAACGCCGCTGACATAGTGACAGCCCCCAGTGATGTAACAATTTTCGAAACTTTTTTCATTATAATACCTCGCTCCCATTTTTTTATCGCATTTAATCACATACTTAACGTTCTAATTATATTAGTAAACTCTTGCCCAGGTCAATGAAAAATGGGCATATTTACACATTATTAACATCTAATACATAAATACAGGTATCAGAACATTTCTGATACAAAAAAAAGTTTTTCACACTTTGTTTGTTGACATCATAAATTTCATGTGTTACTATGCCTATCGTAGTACTACAGTCGTACTATGCCAGATAGAGTAAAGAGGCCTCTTATTTATCAGAACAAAAGAGATACAACACAGAAAAGAGAGTAACCAAAGCAACAACGCGACTAGGCACTTTTTTGATCATGCTGATAGTATTAATAGTATCAACACAATTCAGACATAAAGAAATGAGACATAAATGAACTACTTGGGGAATTACTTTAAAACAATATATCAAAGAATAAAGGAAATGCACTTATGGGAAATTGGGGCGATGATACTTTTCACGATCAATATGTCAGGTATCTTCTACTTTAACTTATCTGACCTTCGCCTCTCGCTTGATCCTGATTTTGCAACAGTTGTATATCATCTTAGAGAAATCGTTAATAAAGGAAGTCTTGTCCTCCCGAACTGGGTTGCGACAACAAGCATGGAATTCGACTCGACTCTGCTTTTTGCAGTTCCGTTCTATGCACTTACCGGTAATGAGTTCTTATCGGTAGGCTTATCCGATCTTTTGATCGTTTTCATATATATTTACGCAATATGGAACATCCTGACAGCGCTCCATGTGCGTATCGGCGTAAGATTTCTCACGCTTGCCGTCATCATAACACCGTATAATTACGACTGGCTTGATTATTTCAAGATGCTGTTCTTTGCACATGCCAATTACAGCATTAAGGCTCTTGTACCGATCATGCTTGTGCTATGCCTTATAGCGTTTGACGACGGTAAGTTTGCCGATTGTTTCAGCAAATGGAAAAGAATTTCTTTCCTATTTATATATTTGTCACTACTGTTTGTGACATGCGCTTCCACAGGAATATACACCGTTGTATGCGGCGTAGTTCCGATACTGTTTATCAACGTCTTTTCTCTGTGGAAAAAAAGATATGCCTTTAAAGAAAGCGTATTCCCGGTCTGGGCAATGAGCGGCATCTTTGCCACCATGGGAATATTTACATATAAACTGATCTACACAGGTCACTCTCCTTCATCATCATTTGTAAAGATTGAGAATTTCTGGGACAATATGAAAGATGTATTTGTCGGAGTATTTCAGGCATTCGGAATTCTTTTTACCGGAAGTGTACCTTTATTCTCTAAGATGGGAATGTTCTACCTGTTAAAGATATCCTTTGTGATCGCGATGTTTATTGTCACTGCGCTTGTTATATATAAGTGGCTTCGCGGAGCGGATAATTACAACTATTATGTATCATTCTTCTCGGTAATACTTTTTAACATGTTGATCCTGATTGTTTGTGACATGCGTGCCGGTAATAACTTCATCCCTTACAGATACCTCTTCGTGGGTATACCGATTCTTTTGACCGGAATGGGAATCATGCTTAACAGGTACCTTGCCACTCACAACAACAAGCAGATCATGCCGATAATGTCGCTTGTTCTCCTTGCATGCTCATATATGCTTGTCGGTAACTTCAAGGTCACAAACGACAACCTGATGGACAAAGATTACATCGTCGATATGACGGACTACTTCTCCACACTCGATGTCGATACCGTTTTTATCGCCGACGACAAGGACACGGCGCTCATGTGCAAAGCAGTTGATGACAGCAAGAATTACGCCTGCTACAACAGCGAAGATGAGAGTATTACACTTGAGATCAATTATTATAAGGATGAAAAAGACTTTGATTATTACGGGGACAAAAATGTAATAGCCATTCCCTACTACAACAAGCTTACAGACTATGTTCCGGAGCATATCGCAGACGAATATGAATATGTCGGCGAGACAAGATGGCTTGCATGTTACGTATCTGACACCAACTTTTTTAAAGATGGTGAAAAGAATTCCTAAAAAAATGAATCGCTCGATGTTTTCTGCCATCGAGCGATTCTATATTTATACACACAGTATGTGTAATTTCCTGTTTATATTATTCTGCAACTGTTTCTTCAGCTTCGGTATCCATTGAAACATCACCTGTCTCTGTAAGACCATCCTGCTCCATGCTAACCTCTTCTTCAATGGCCTCATCTGCCTCAAAATCATCTGAGCCTGAAGCTCCGCCGCATCCTGTAGTCAACGCAACCGCTGTCAATACCCCAAAAATAATACTAAGTGTTCTCTTTTTCATATAGTCTCCTTTCTATGTACCCCCACGTACTTCTTTTTCCTTTGTTAATTTCTGTGTTACATCATGTTTGAATTATAACCGATATCGGCCAAATATTCAAATTTTGATTGTTAACTTTTTGTTGTCTTTTATTGTGATATAATAAAGTTCACTATTTTTATGCGAGGTTTTCGAAATGCTATATATTATGAGACATGGAAAGACAGATTGGAATAAAATGGAAAAGCTTCAGGGGAGCGTTGACATCCCTCTCAACGAAGAAGGAGTATCAATTGCTCGCAAAGCTCATGATAAATACAAAGAAATATCGTTTGACATCTGTTACTCTTCCCCTCTTGTAAGGGCAAAAGAGACTGCAGAGCTGTTTCTTGAAGGAACCGGCACTCCAATCGTGCTTGATGAGCGCCTCAAAGAAATGTCTTTTGGAGAATTTGAAGGAACAGTCGGATATTTCAATAATCCCGAGTGTCCTATAAACAACCTGTTTGTCGATCCCGTTAACTACGTTTCTGTCGGCGGTGCCGAGAGTTTCGAGGAATTGGGCAAAAGAACTCTCTCTTTCCTAAACGAGATTGCTTTCCCTCTGCACAAAGAAGGAAAGTCTGTACTTATTGTCTGCCACGGCGCACTGGGATGCAGCATTATCTCACACGTAAAGAATACTCCTCTCGCAAGCTTCTGGGACAACCTAATGGGGAACTGCGAATTGGTGAAGTTACTTTAAGATCATCCTTCTCTTTATTCTCCTCATTGATATCGACATTATCAACCCGTTACCTTTATCTAACATTTTTTGATAATAAAATAGCATTAACTGAACTAGACCATTTTATTTAGTTAGTGTATGCTAACATTATAAAATGTTTTATAGGAGGTTACAAAATGAGCGAAATATTTAGCGGTATTCCTGAAATTAAATATGAGGGAAAGGACAGCAAGAACAAATTTGCATTCAAATACTATGATCCCAAGAGAGTAATCATGGGCAAGACAATGGAAGAACACCTTCCTTTTGCGATGGCTTGGTGGCACAACCTTGGCGCAAACGGCGTTGATATGTTCGGAAGAGGAACAGCCGACAAGTCTTTCGGAGCTTCTGAAGAAGGAACAATGGAACATGCAAAAGCTAAGGTTGATGCAGGTTTTGAGTTCATGAAAAAGCTTGGAATCAAGTACTTCTGCTTCCATGATGTCGATCTTGTTCCCGAAGCGGATGACATCAACGAGACAAACAGGCGTCTTGATGAGATCTCAGATTATATCCTTGAGAAGATGAAAGGCACAGACATCAAGTGTTTGTGGGGAACAGCCAACATGTTCAGCAATCCACGCTTCATGTGCGGTGCAGGAAGCACAAACTCAGCTGATGTATTCTGCTTCGCAGCTGCTCAGGTCAAAAAAGCTCTTGATATAACAGTAAAGCTCGGCGGAAGAGGCTATGTATTCTGGGGTGGTCGTGAAGGCTACGAAACACTTCTTAATACCGATGTTAAATTCGAGCAGGAAAACATTGCAAAACTTATGCACATGGCTGTTGACTACGGCAGAAGCATCGGATTTAAGGGCGACTTCTACATCGAGCCCAAACCGAAGGAGCCCATGAAGCATCAGTACGACTTCGATGCAGCTACAGCTATCGGATTCCTTCGCCAGTACGGTCTTGATAAAGACTTCAAGATGAACATCGAAGCAAACCACGCAACACTTGCTCAGCACACATTCCAGCACGAGCTCAGAATCAGCGCTATAAACGGTATGCTTGGTTCAGTTGATGCCAACCAGGGCGATCCGCTTCTTGGATGGGATACAGACGAATTCCCTTGCAATGTATATGACACAACAATGGCTATGTACGAAGTACTTAAAGCCGGCGGTC
>JAEEGJ010003961.1_pt1 | contig 52705 bp, 51 predicted proteins | sample 8958761 | NCBI WGS metagenome assembly JAEEGJ01 (sample SAMN16246546, study PRJNA631951) | gut metagenome | biome: gut microbiome; feature: rumen; material: RS-attached | host: Bos | place: Iran: Karaj | collected 2018-10
AAGAGCAATTCCCATTAAGACAGGAGAACAGATAATCAAGATAAAAGCAGCCTGAATTAGATCAGGTAGAGGCATCAGGCTAGTGCCATTAAAGAGCCGATATGATACTATTCATTTCGGAGATTTAAAAATATCAGTCACAAGCTGGTAAATAGCCATCGAGGAAAATGAAAACCCCAAGCAGGAGCTTACCCTATGATAAACAAGAAACTGGCCCCCGTGATCCTTGCTGCATCAATATTGCTGCCTCAGCTGTGCTCATGCAGCCTCATTCCTGACCCTGTCGCACAGACAAGCCTGCCTACCATACCTGAGGAATCCTCCTCTGAAGTCACGACCACCGCTTCTGAGACGACTATTGAGACGACGGAGCCTTCAGCCGAGGAGCGTGTAATAGTAAAGACTCCTGACGGCAAGACCGTGATCGATACAACCTATGTCCGCACCATAGCTGACGTTACACCCGAGATGATGACCGCCGATTACTGGATCAGCGACGCCGACAACGAAGTCCTAATGACGCCTGATGAGATCACCGAATTCAACTATAACAACAGAGCCATAATAAAGGCCGCTGACAACAAAACAATAATGCCGCATCTGGAAGACTTCACTGACACCTTCGACGGCAATATCTTAAGGACTTTCCTTAATGACAATGCGAATTCGGTTCCCAAGGATCCTGCGAAAATATATCTTAACGGCAAGCCTACGACTGCCGAATACTGGCAGAACCTTGTAGCGCTCTCAAATATCGACGCCGTGCCGGATTCGGTCCCGGTAAAGTACGGCTTTACGACCAAGCGAATGACCGTAAGGATGTTCCCCACGGAAGACCGTGTTTTCGAGAGCGCGTCAGATCAGTACTTTGATTCGCTCCTTTACTCGGAATGCATGCCCTACATGCCTGTTGTCGTGCTTCACGAGAGCACGGACGGTGAATATCTCTATGTTGTTTTCGACAGCTTCTCCGCATGGCTCAGGAAAGACGCGGTAGCGCTCTGCAAGGACAGGAAAGACTGGGAAGCAAGGCAGAATCCGGGCCAGTGGCTCGTCGTAACCGAAAGAGAGATCAGGCTGGGCAACGACCCTTACAGCCCCCTTACAACGGACCTCGTCCTCCCAATGGGCACGCGCATGGAGCTTGTTCCCGCCAAGAACGCTCCGAAGACCATCAACCAGAGGAGCACTTACGGCAACTATGTGGTTAAGGTTCCTACAAGAGGCAGCGACGGGTTTATCAAGGATGAACTCGTTCTTATCCCGGTCTCGGATGACGTCAACGCAGGATATCTTCCTCTCACGTCCGCAAATATCGTAAGACAGGCATTTAAGCTCTTGGGCGACAGATACGGCTGGGGCGGTGACCTTCAGGCCAACGACTGCACGGGCATCACAAGAGAGATCTACCGCTGCTTCGGCGTGCTTCTCCCCCGCGTAGGCCAGTCAGCCTCAAAGGGCGTATACAAAGTCGATCTGACCAACATGAAAGAGAAAGAAAAGCTCGAAGTGATAAATAATCTTAAGCCCGGCAGCCTAATCTCCTTCCCCGGCCACATGACTATCTATGTCGGCACTAGAGACGGAAAGCCCTATGTAATAAGCGCCTGCGGCACATTCGTTGCGCCCGCGCCGGGCTCTGCTGAAGCAATACATCCCGAGAGTGTCATCCTCAATACGCTCTATGTAAGAAACAGGAGCCTCGTGACATGGCTCGACAAGTCGACAACGGCGCTGACTTTGAAAAAAGCCGCACCGGAAGACGCTGAAGCCTGAAGGCACCACGACTGTAATTGTTGCCCCTTTTTTTCATCAACAATTATATAAAATCGCCTTTTTATATAATTGTTGTCCATTTTTTGAGGCCACAATTACAGTAATTATATTCTGCACCGCGAAGACCGCTTACTTAACGATCTCGATATTATCGACGCTCTTATGCGACCAGTCGTTTGCAAGGTTCATGTTCTGCCAGTCAGCCCTGTGCGCGCTGAAGCTTATGGTCAGCGTGTCGCCCTTTGCAAGAGAGCCGCTTCCTACAGTTATCGTCAGGCACGTGTCGCGGTCTTCACCCGTCGCGGCTGAATATGTTCCCTTAACCTTATCGGTCAGGGCAGTATATTTGCCTGATGCAGAATTCATCGCAGCGTGATAGCAGTCGAAAACCATCTCCCCGCCGTCTTTCGTGAAGTAGTAATTGATCTTTATCTTCGACAGATCAACTGTGGTATTGCCGTTGTTCGTAATCTCCAGTGTGCCTGCGATCGCATTTGCATTGGAGTTGTTATTGTCGTAGTTCATCTTGATGCTCAGATCGCCTGCAGATGCAGTTCCGGAGCCCCCTGCAGCTTCAGTCTGCGTTGAAGCACCTGTCTCATTTGAAGGCACTGTTCCGCCTGCAGATTCACCTGAGCCGGTGCCTTCCTGATCAGGCAGAGTTCCGAATACCGGCTTGCCGTCATCAAGCAGCACCGCGCCCTTGCTGTATGAGAAGTCATTGCCGTTATCCCATGCGCCGTTGGGGCTTGTCATCCTTACCTGGATCTCCGACTTATATTGCGACTGTCCGCCGGGTCTTAAGCTGCCGTCATCGAAAACTACGGACAGATAGTAAATGTGGTTTTCCTCATTCCAGACCTTAAGTCCGTCGACTCTTCCCGACTGCATGTAATTTGTGGAGATCTTGACTCCTGATGCATCTCCGCCTGCCTTATATACCTCGGAGAGGTCGACATAATATCTGAATTCGAGCTTGTCGGAAGCTCTTGCGGGCCATGCAGTCTTGTTATATATGAACGCTTTTATCTCTGCAAAATCATTGCCCTGTACATTGAGGCTGCACTCTGCAGAATACTCGTCTGAAGGAACTTCCTCCACCGCGCCGAAATCGATAAGCGTCTTGCCGTGATACTTTGAATACATCGCTGCCAGAAGCCCCGTGAATCCTGCGTTATAGTCGCAGGCAACCTCGTTCTTGCAGTAATCGGTTACTGTATCCGTATAGCCGTCTGAAGCATCAGGTCCTCCGACCAGAGCACCGTACAGTGTATGCCTGAATTCGGAAGGCTCGTTCATGTTGTCGCAGTAAGAACCCTGACTAGTCCTGTGGTGTGGATGTGAGGGCGGATTCTCGCCAAAGCCTACGACGTAGGATCTCCCCGAAGAACCCAATGCATAATCAGCCTGAGATACTGCGAAATCCCAATATACCGATACCTTGTCCTTTGGACACCCGTCCCATCTGCTGTATACCGCGGCAACATAAGCCGTAGTTGTCGCATACCTTAAAGAACCCCACTGGTCGAGCCAAGCAAGACCTTTGGGAGAATAAGTTATCTTCTTTCCGTCCGAAGTGCCGCAGGACCAGAAATCCAGGTGCTTCTGGATCTCATCCTTATAGGCTTTATCGCCGGTAATCTTTGCGAGCATCAGAGCTGCGCCGATATGAACATCGTCCCAGCATAGCGCCCAGTCAAAATCGTGGCCCGCCTTGGTAAAACAGCTTTTCGCATTATCCAGATACTTGCTGTCGCCCGTCGCGGTATAAAGCCAGCAGCCGGCCCAGGAGAGCTCATCGTAGAAGCCGCTCCATGAATTATAGAAGCCGTTTGCGGCTGTGTAGCCTGCATCACTTTTCGCAGAATCCGAGAAAGCATAGAGGCTCTTTGCGTGCTCCAGGCAGAGCTTGGAATATTCTTTGTCAGTATCCTTGAAGACAATAGAAGCGATGGCCAGAGCGGCCGCTGCTTCACCGGTAACTGCAGAACCGGGATTATCTTTCGTGACCTTGTAAGAAGGCCTGTTCATGGTCATGACCTCACAGGGGCCCCACCATGAGTGATCGGCATTTCCGTCACCTACCTGATAGTAGAAGACCTCGTCTTCAGGGTGGCACTTGATGAGATAATCGGTGACCCACTTGATGTCTCCCAAGATATATTCATACTGGCCGCTCTCTTCATAGGCCTTTTTGTCTTCTATGACTGACCAGCCGAGCATGGCAGCGGAATATGCCATCGGCAGATTGAACTTCACGTTATCGCCTGCATCGTACCAGCCGCCTGTCAGATCCAGATTATTATCGGCGCCATCCGTAAGGGCGGAATCACCTCTCCAGTTGCATCTTGTGTTTTCGGGGAGCTTGCCGCTTCTCTGCAGCTCATAAAAGAGCAAAGACTTCTGCAAAGCTTCGCCGTAGTTATAATCTCCGGTTCCTTTGATGCCCTCATAGCCTTTTCCTTTTTCGTTAAGGTCCTTAACTGAATGACTGCCGCCGGAAACGCCATTGTATCCGCCGTTATCAGAAGGCTCCGCGCTCCCGGTCACGGATGAAGCAACAGTCTCTGATGTATTGTCAGATCCTGTTTCGGGTTCTTTATTGCAGGCTGTCAAAAGGACGGCGCCTGTAAGTATCAGCGCAATGGTTCTTATGGCTTTCTTCATATGCCCCTCCGAAAAGTGATAGCCACATTATAGTACAGACCGGCTTCTGCTGCCTTTGCGGCAATGCTTTCGAACACATATGCAAATCATTGTTTATCTTTTACTTGTACGATATACTTGCAAATATATAAGGGGGATAGGTTTTCTTAATTCTCCGACGTAACCTGACAGCCCGGAAACATTACAAAAGTGAGGAATAGATATGATTTGCTCCAATTGTGGAAAAGAGATCGAAGGCGGCAAGTTCTGTCCTTTCTGCGGAACCGCCGTAGAGACACCCGAAGCTCAGGCTGAGGCACTTGCAGAGGAAGCTCCTGCAGCTGAAGAAGCACCCGCTGCCGAGGAAGCTGCAGAGGCTACACCTGCCGAAGAGGCTCCCGCTGAGGAACCGGCAGCTGAAGGACCTGCATCTGAGGATGCTCCCGAGATCGAACAGACACCCGCTTCTGAAGAAGCCGCTGCTGAAGCTGCTCCTTCAGAGCCTTCAATATTAGAGCCTGTTGAAGCTATCTCATCCGAGGTAACCGAAACAGCTCCCATCGAGAATCCGACGGAAACAGTTCCTTCGCCCATCGATGCAGCGCCCGCACCCGCACCTGCTCCCGCAGAGGGTCCTGCTGCCGAGCCTGCAGCTGAGGCAGCTCCCGTTGCTGCTCCCGTTGAAACTCCTGTTGCAGCCGCTCCGGTTGAAGCAAAGCCCAAGAAGTCAAAGAAGCCTTTGATCATTGCGCTCAGCATCATCGGTGCCGTTATAATCCTGGCAGGCGCCGGCGTCGGCATCTTCTATTACCTGCTCGTACAGAAGTACAACAAGGCTTCAGATGCTTTCGATAACGGCGATTACGAACAGTCTTTGCAGCTCTACACAGAACTCAAGACTTTCAAATTCAAGGATTCGGAATACTGGGCTGAGTGCTCACAGGTCGAGCTCGACTACCAGAAGGTAGACGGACTCATTGAGCAGGAAGATTTCGACGGCGCCATCACAATCCTTGACGAAGTCATTGAATTCTATGAGGGCGATTCCAAGAGCGATGATGCACTTGCACTTAAGACTGAGTGTGAGACAGTCAAGGAAGCTTTCGCAGATAAGAGCGCAAAGAACTATTTCGAAGCCAAGAACAAGTTCACAGCGCTGACAACACTTAAAGACAAGTATGCAGTTCAGGTTAATCTCTGCGACGCACACCTGGCAGAGAACAACAGAGCATGGATGACTATCATCGCAAATCTCTACGGCATCCAGTCAAACGATCTCGCTCTCGCATACATCAAAGCGCCTAAGACCGATAACGATAAGTTCATCAGCGAGGCTTTCGATAAGGGAACAACAGACTACGATAAGATCACAAGCATTGTTAAGCCTGCAGATGATGAGCAGAAGGCTCTTCTTGAGACCGCGATCAAGGGTCTTAAGTACGATAACGCCGTTCAGCTTGTTGAGAAGCTGGATTTCGAGAAGGCCATGGCGATCTTCACTGAACTCGGTGACTTCCTTGATTCGAAGGCACAGTACGATTCAGCAAAGGGCAAGATGGACGAATTGAATAAGAAGTACGATGCTGCCCAGGCGCTCTACGATAACGGTGAATACTACAAGGCAATGGTTGCATGGAATGAGATCTCCGAATGGAAGGATTCTGCTGACAAGGCAAAGTCCTGCAAGCAGACAATGCCTGACAACGGCTCCATGAAGAAGGGCAGCGGCTCCATCTCCATGAAGATCAACGCACCTTCAAGCATCAATGCGCTCTTAAGAGTTTATAATTCCAGCGGCGAAGTAGTTGCTCAGACATTTATCGCTGCAGGAAAGAATACAACGATCAAGCTTGGCGCAGGCACATATACGATCAAGGTTGCTTACGGTACCGAATGGTACGGCGAGAAGGACCTCTTCGGTGCAAAGGGTGCTTACCTCCAGCTCAAGAACGGCACAAGTGAGACCTTCTCGCTTAAGAAGAACTACACATATACTCTGACACTCCAGTCAGGTACAAGCGGCAATGTCGGATCCAAGACGGTATCCGGCGGAGCAGAAGGAATGTAATAGTTCTGCACAAATTAAAACTTACGGGGCTGTCTCATATGAGGCAGCCTCTTTGTTATAATCGAGCTATAACTTGATAAAGGAGTTCATTCATGACAGGCCCTTCTCCCATTGATGATCATAGACTAAGATTCGATGATTTCGATAATTCCGATCTGTTCGCGAAAAAGCCCCGCCTCCCTGCCATGGGCTGGAACAGCTGGAACGCTTTCGGCAGCGGCAATACCGAAGAGCTAACAAAAGCAATGGTGCTTAAGATCAAGGAATTAGAGCTCGATAAACTCGGCTACTGTTATGTGGTGCTGGACGACGGCTGCTACCACCCTGAACGTATTAACGGTCATCTGACATCAGATGAGATAAAGTTTCCTTCAGGCTTTAAGGCAATGGCAGATCTCGTGCACTCAGAAGGCCTTAAATTCGGAATGTATAACGACATCGGAACGAGGCTCTGTTCGGGCGCGGAAGTAGGCATTTACGGTTATGAAAAGACCGACTGCGAAGACTACATCAAGTGGGACATAGATTTCATCAAGGTCGATAACTGTTATTACATGTGGGACAACGCTACGTTCGCAGATCCGGAGAACGCGAAATATTCATTTGCTCCGAATATAAAGAGCATTGAAGTTGACGGCATAACTTACGATGCCATTTCTGCAGAGATCACAGGCACGAGAGCTGAAGTTAAGGACAGCTATGTAACTTCCATAGGTACCTTTGACGGGACTGCGCCTGACCACTCACCTGCCGGACCGAGATCAAGCGAACTCATATTCGAAGTCAGATCTTCCGAAGAAGGGATCAAAGACCTCTTCGTCACATATGCCTCAGGCGCTGCAGAAGGCACCGGACAATGGCTCCAGGTCGCCGTCGGGGAAAAGATATATTTCGATGCACTCGTGGCTCCTACGGAAAATCAGGAGGCATTTACGGTATCCCCTGCCATTCAGGTGGAGCTTAAAGAAGGCATTAACAAGCTCCGCATAATGAATCACAGAAGACAGGAGAACACACTTGATTCATATGCCAGGATCAGGCGTGAATTAGAACAAGCCGGCAACAGAGATATCGTCTTCTCGATATGCGAATGGGGCAAGACACAGCCTCAGAACTGGGGACACAAAGTCGGCAACTCATGGCGCATCTTAAATGACATAACCTTCCAGGTCGGATCAGACGGCAATAACGGCACTGCCGCATGGGAGGGCGATTATACCACGTCCATTACGTCGCAGTATAACAAGGCGGTAATAATGGATGAGTTCGCGGGACTTACAAAGGGCTGGAACGATCCCGATATGCTGGTCATAGGAATGGACGGCATCGATAACATCATGTGCCGTTCGCATATGGCCATGTGGTGCATGATGAACTCTCCCCTTATGCTGGGACTCGACTTAAGAAGAGTCACCAAGGGCGATGAGATCTATAACATCATCGCCAACCGGGAACTGATAACGTTAGACCAGGATCCTCTGGGAGTGCAGGCCAAGCGCATATTCACGACATATGAATGCTCTGAGCCTGACAAGGAATATATCAGGGATAACGACAGGATCGATATCCTCGCTAAGCCCCTTGCAAACGGTGATATCGCACTCGGATTCTTTAACTTAAGTCAGGAAGAAAAAGATGTTCCGTCTGTCAGCACCGATGAGATCTTGAATAAGACAGGCGGTAAGACAGTTAATAAAGAACTTTTCGCCAACGCGAAAGAATACAAGATCAAGGACCTCTATACCGGCGAAGAAAAAGAGACTGTGAGCAAAGTCTTCGGCGCGGGAAAACTTGCAGCGTGTGACAGCAAAGTCATAAGGATCACGCCTGTCTCATGACCACCGAAAGCTTCATAAAAGAGCTCTGCCGGAAAGCAGGAATTCCTTTTGACGGCGTTTTCGAGCGCGGGCGCAAAGAAGGCTGGCTTGAAGCCGGAGACGAGGTCTTCAAAGACAGCCCCCTAACAAGAAAGAACGCCGCAAGGATCTGTCACATGTATCTTCTCAAGGTGATGAAGGTCAAGGATCTTGATATGAGCGGTGCAGCAAAGCTTAAGGATCTTTACGACTGCAGGGTGTGCGCGGATCACATAGCGCAGGTCTATCTGCGCGGCATAATGGACGCAAAGAATATAAAGCGTGACGGAGAATTTCTTTGGTTCGACTTGAACGGCGAAGATGATGACACCTATAACAGCAAGGTCATAGACCGCTTGTTACTTGTCCATGTTGGCGATCATGTGCATCAGGATATGGGCAATCCTTGAAAGACCGCCTGAATAATCGGCCTTATCCAGAGCATTATTTATCAGCATCGGATTATCAGTACCGATAACATCGACGTCGCAGCTTACGAGATACTGCACAGTATCATCAAGATCCACTGTCCAGCAGAATACCTTTATTCCCTTCTCGTGCATGGCGCGTACGAGCTCGGGTGTGACATAAGTCTCTTCGATCGTGATGTTGTCTGTATATTCGATGTCGTTAAGATCACCTACAGCGATGACCATGCAGTAACCCTTCGTGATCGTGGGGTCGATCTCCATTACGCGCATGAGCCTTGACGCATCCTGAGCTATTATCATTACGTTGTCGTGCATGCCGGTCTCATTGATAACGTTGATCACGTTTTCTTCGAAGTTCTTGTCAGCAGGATGACCTTTGAGCTCGACCTGAACATTCATGTCGTTTTCTTTCGCGAGCTCTAATGCTTCCCTCAAAGTGCATATGTGGACGTGCTCATATTCACCCGGCATCCAGGGACCGAGCTCGATCTTGGAGAGATCTTCGTATGTGACATCGTGGATCGCAAGGTTCCTTCCGGTGACTCTCTTGATCGACGAATCGTGATTGCAGACGATGACGCCGTCTGATGTCTGATGGACATCAAGTTCGATCCATTTAAGGTTCTCGCTAGCGGCAAGCTCGAATGCCGGCATCGTGTTCTCGGGTGCGTTAACATTATCTCCCCTGTGAGCACACACCAGAGGTCTGTCTACGCTCTCGAAAAGATAAGAATACCTGTAAGTCATGACGCCGATGATGGCAACCGAGACAACTGCAAGTGATACTACAAAGGCAACCGTCCTCTTCATCGAGAAGTGCTTAAGCTCACGGACTTCAGCGGATACTGTCTCTTTCTTGGTCTTGTCGTCCATGAATTTATAGAAGAGTACTGTCAGCGCAGCATTATTTATCGCAGGAGACAGGAAGCTCTTAAGGATCTGTCTTAACGCATAGGTATATGTTCCGACAGCTTCGGATTTGGCTACGACATTGCCCGTTCTGCGAACGAAGGACATCAGCTCCTCGCCGTTTACAACGAGTATCGAAGAGATCGAATTGATCGTAAAATTCAAGATGACCGTCAACAGGAACATATTGAATATGACTTCGATGACGTGCCCCTTGCAGAGTTTTCTGGATTTGGAGCAGCTCTTGAAGAATGATTCCTTCTGCAAAACAAATCCGTTGATAGAGAAGATATAAACCGCAAGGAATAAGATCAGGACCCAGTATAAGACGTAGTAAAGCACATTAAGCCACTTTGTATAATCGATCGTCTGGTTGACAAATCCCGGCAGGATGAGCTTAAAGGTGGAACCCGACAAAGGCAGAAGCTTTGTTAGAGGAACAAGCACCAGAATGAATACCATTATCGGCCAGTTCCTCGGATTAAGGGCTTTCCTGCAGGCTCTGAATCCTGCCATGAACATACAAGTGAGGTTTGTCTCATATCCTGCCTGGGCTACCGAGAATGTATGCAGAAGCCCTGCGATCTCGAACAGGGACAGGAGCGTTACTACGACCGCGAAGATAAGCATCATGATTATCGACAGCGGGTTTAAGAGCACGTGCGTAAGATTTACCGGTGCAATATATGTGACGCCGCTTACGAGCATCATTGCCTTTACAAGGAGTCTTTTAAGGATCGATGTCGTGGCGGCCGTGATTATCGTGCAGAAAAGGATGAAGAGCGCAGTCTCGACATAGTCCTGCGTAAACAAAAGCAGAACACGCTTAAAGAATCTTCCAAAGCCCTGAAAATACTCAACAATGCGGTTTTTCAGGAGCAGGAACACCTTATCGATCTTCTCCATCCTTATAAACCCTTCCCCGAATCGGTCTATATGAATGAATATACGCCTTTTCACCTCTAAATGAAATCTTTTGGTATAATTTCAAAGATTAAGAAAAAAGGTTTCTGAAGAAATAATGAAATACACAAAGATAACAGCTTTTATAACAGTTTTGGCTTTAATATTATGCTTTACGGGCTGCCGCAATAATACTGAAGGCACTTTAGCCCCTGAGACTTCCTCTTCGGCATCAGATACCGTAAATCCGCTTACAGACAACATGTGCGGCGGATACCTTGACGGATATGATACTTTCGAAGTCACTTCAACAGATCTTAATGACGGCGTCTGGGACGACATCATCTCAAATACCGACATAGGAGAGAACAAGTCTCCCCAGCTTTCATGGAAGCCCGTAGAGGGCGCGGCCGTATATGCAGTCTATATGTTCGACACCAATACCAACGGATATCTTCACTGGAGATCAGGCGGAATCACTGAGACAACACTGCCTCAGGGCTTTGCTTCCCCATTGGATTACAACGGTCCTCATATCGGCCACGGCTATACGCATAATTTCGATATCTACGTAATAGCACTTAAAGCGCCTACAGGAAGGCTCAAGGGCACTGTTAACGGACAGAATAAGAAGCTCGGAGAGTTCATTAAAGAGCTCGATACAGATGCCGAAGGCAATACCGGAAACATAATCTCTTACGGCAAGATCTCAGGCCTTTTCACCGACTCCAGATTCAGGGACGGCAAAACACCTGAGTCAACGCCCGTAATGTAAATATCAGACGATATTCTTTATTCCCTCGCAGATTCTTCTTGCAACAAGGGGATTGTTCATCGTGTAGAGATGGATGCCGCTGATATCATTTGCGAGAAGATCTATTATCTGGCTTAAGCAATAAGACATTCCCGCATCGAAAAGCGCTTCCCTGTTGTCCTCATAACGGGAGATTATCTTCTGGAATCTCTTCGGGAAAGAAGCATGGCACAAAGACACCATTCTCTTGATCTGCGCTGCATTTATAACAGGCATTACGCCGGGGATTACAGGAACATCGATATCTGCGATCTTGCACTCATCGTGGAACCTGTAGAAGATCTCATTGTCGAAGAACAGCTGTGAGAGGAGCACTTCAGCTCCCGCGTCGACCTTTTTCTTAAGACTCTTGATCTCGGTGACCACGCTGGGAGATTCCGGATGGCACTCGGGATAGCATGCCCCGAGGAAGCAGAAATCATCTTTATCTTTCAGATAGGAGATAAGATCGGACGAGTGCCTGAAATCATTCTTGGCCGGAATATTCGGGTTCGGGTCTCCCCTTAGGGCAAGTATATTCTCGATGCCTTCGTCTTTTAAGACTCTGGCAAACTCGTCGATCTCATTCCTGTCATAATGCAGGCATGTCAGATGCACCACAGGTTCGATCTTGTAGTCGTACTTTATCTTCTTTGCAAGCTCGATCGTACGGTTGCAGTTAGAAGACCCGCCGGCACCGAACGTGACGCTGATAAAGTCAGGCTTAAGCTCAGCCAGCACTTCGAGCGTCTCGTCGATGTTCTCGAGTTCAGTGTCTTTTTTTGGCGGGAATATCTCGAAGGAAAGACTCCTTTTCTTCTTGTAAACCTGTGATACTTTCATGTTTTATCCTCTGATCTGCTTTGCAGCCGCAACGAGGTTCTTAAGGCTCTTTACAGTCTCTTCAGTTCCTCTTGTCTTAAGGCCGCAGTCGGGGTTGACCCAGAGCTTGTTATCTTCGATCTTTGCTCTCATCTTTGTAAGAGCAGTTACGATCTCTTCTACGGAAGGAACGCGGGGGCTGTGGATGTCGTAAACACCCGGACCGACCTCTGTCTTGAAGTTGTTCTCCTTCAGTGAATCGAGGATCTGGAGATCAGATCTTGATGCCTCGAAAGTAATGACATCTGCATCCATTGCATCGATAGCAGGAATGATGTCAGTAAATTCGCTGTAGCACATATGTGTATGGATCTGTGTCTCAGGCTTAACCTTGCTGTGAACGAGTCTGAACGCAGGGATAGCAAAATCAAGATACTCTGTATACCAGTCGGACTTTCTCAAAGGGAGCTTCTCACGGAGAGCAGCCTCATCGATCTGGATGATATTGATGCCGTTTGCTTCAAGGTCAAGAACTTCGTCTCTTATAGCAAGAGCGATCTGGAGGATGCTCTCCTTGATAGAGATATCTTCTCTCGGGAATGACCAGTTAAGGATCGTAACAGGACCTGTGAGCATGCCCTTTACAGGCTTGTCTGTGCAGGATTTAGCGAACTTGGACCACTCAACGGTGATAGGTGCCTTTCTTGACACGTCGCCCCAGATGATCGGCGGCTTAACATTACGTGTACCGTAGGACTGTACCCATGCCTTCTCGGTGAATACATAACCGTTCAGGTTCTCACCGAAGTACTCGACCATGTCGTTTCTCTCGAACTCGCCGTGTACCAGGACATCAAGTCCGATCTCTTCCTGGAGCTTTATGCACTCTGCGATCTTCTGTTTGTTGAACTCGACATATTCTTCCTTGGATTTTAAGCCCTTCTTGAATTCCTGTCTGTTCTTCCTGACGTCGGATGTCTGAGGGAAAGAACCGATCGTTGTCGTCGGGAACAAAGGCAGATTAAGGATCTGCTTCTGGATCTTTTCGCGCTCTTCGAAAACAGGAAGCCTTACATAATCTGCGTCTGTGATAGCTGCAACCTTTGCCTGGACATCCTTATCCTCGCTGTCTGCACGGCCTTCAAAGAGGCTCTGGTTCTTCTTGAAGATCTCGCTGCTCTCATAGTCTGTGCCGGCGATCGAAGCGATCTCATTAAGCTCTGTGAGCTTTTCTTCTGCGAATGCGAAGTGCTTCTTATATTCGTCTGAGAGCTTAGTCTCATTAGCGAGTGTATAAGGAACGTGGAGAAGTGAACAGGATGTGCCGAGAACAACATTTGCCGCACCGATCTCACCAAGAATTGAAAGTGTCTTCTTATAGTCGTTTCTCCAGATGTTCTTACCGTTTACAAGGCCTGCAACAAGGATCTTGTCAGCGGGGAAACCGTTAGTCTTAACGAGTTCTAAAGTCTTTCTGCCTTCGACAAAATCAAGACCGATGAGATCAAAATCCAATGCAGTTACTTCGCCATAGATATCTCTGATGTCTCCGAAATATGTCTGGAGTAAGATCTTGGCTCCGCTCTTGTTTGCAAGGATAAGCGAATATATCTCCTTGAAAAGATCGATATCTTCACTGCCAAGATCCCTTACGAGATAAGGCTCATCGAATTCGATCGTCTTCGCGCCGACTGATGCAAGAAGTGATACGAGCTTTATATATTCGGCTGTAAGGACTGCATAAACGTCGGAGATCTTTTTCGAGCCCGTGAACTTAGCGAGCTTCAAGAATGTGAAAGGTCCGATAAGAGCAACCTTGGTATCAACGCCCAGTTCCTTTGCCTCAACGAATTCATCGAGGGGCTTGGAACCTGTAAGAGCGATAACCGTATCATCGTCGATCTCAGGTACGAGATAGTGATAGTTTGTGTTGAACCACTTCTTCATTGCAAGAGCCTTTACGTTGCCCTTCTCACCCTGATAACCTCTTGCGAGCGCGAAGTATGTCTCAAGCCCGGAAAGGCCTAAGTCCTTATATCTCTGCGGGATTACATTGAACAGGAATGCCGTATCAAGAACGTTGTCGTAGAAAGAAAAATCATTGGAAGAGATATATGTGATTCCTGCTTCCTTCTGCTTAAGAAGATCTTCTTTTCTGATATTCTTTGCAACGTTCTGAAGTCCCGCTTCATCAAGTTCGCCGTTAAAGAACTTCTCTGAAGCGAACTTGAGTTCCCTGTCCTTACCTATTCTCGGATAACCGATTACCGATGTGTTCATTTCAATATCCTCCATACTTGCGGTTTTTATTGATTGCGAGTATATGCCCACTGAACCGATAGGTAAAATACATATAATTGCCGTTTGTCTATAGATTTAATCTATGGTAAGTGCTAAAATCGAGAAAATTCCTATCTACGAAGGAGAGCTCCTCATGACACTCAAACAGCTCCAATACATAGTAACTGTCGCAGAAGAAGGCAATATCACCAGTGCCGCAAAGAAACTCTTCATTGCCCAGCCAAGCCTCACTGCCGCCATCCGCGAACTGGAGAATGAATATAACGTCACGATCTTCTCGAGATCCAATAAAGGCATCAAGCTCACGCCCGAAGGCGAGGAATTCTTAGGCTACGCAAGACAGGTATTGGACCAGACGGAACTCATCGAAGAGCGTTATGCCGGAAAAGGATCCGGCAAGCTCAAATTCTTCGTATCTTCACAGCACTATTCCTTTGCTGTCGAAGCCTTCGTGGAACTCCTTAAGGAAAGCGGTGCGGACAAATACGAATTCCATATGAGAGAGACACAGACATTCAACATCATTGACGATGTTGCACACTTAAGATCTGAGATAGGGATCCTTTACTTAAATAAGTTCAATGAAGAAGTCATAAGGAAGACGCTTAAAGATAACAACTTATCCTTTACGCCCTTATTCAAAGCCAAGCCTCACGTCTTCATAGGAAAGAACTCCCCTCTGGCGAAGAAGAAATACCTGACTTTAGAAGATCTAAAGCCTTATCCCAGGCTCTCTTACGAACAGGGCAGCCATAACTCTTTTTATTTCTCGGAAGAGATCTTAAGCACAGTCGACTGCGACAAAGAGCTCGTCGTCCTTGACCGTGCGACATTATTCAACATGCTTATAGGTCTTAACGGCTATACGATCTGCAGCGGCGTGATTAATGAAGAATTAAACGGCCCCAATATCATTGCCAAGCCTCTTAAGGTGGACGATTACATGGAGATTGGATATATACTTCCTATGTCCATAAGGCCGTCGCACATGACGCTGGAATATATAGATATCCTTAAATCACTGACAGCGTGATCAGTCTACGATCACATTCTGTCCGCTCCATATGAGCTTCCCGGTCTGTGCATCGACTTTAGCACTATATGTAATTACCTCGCCTGCTTTGGAATATTTGATCTTCCAGATAAGCGTTGCTTTTTCTCCATCTATGTCGATCATTAACTCTTCACTGAAGATCTTTTCATAATCGCCGATAGCAGCAATAGCAGCATCCTTATCGACAGCCGGATCGGTAGAAATATCGATCGGAACATAATAGTTAATAAAGCCGTTTGTGTTTCCTTCCAGGTCAGTTGTTAGAGTCAGCATAATGCCATTGACAGGGACGGAATTATGGACCTGGTTAAAGACAAAATAGTAGCATGTATCATCCTTGATGATGTGATCGATCTTCAATTCTTCGAAAACATTCTCGCATCCTATGAGCTTATGGATTCCGTGTATTGCGAGCAGTGCATCTTCAGGAGAATCGACCTTAAAGTCTATGATGGATCCGATGACCCTGGTCACATACCCTTTCTTATTCACATAGATCTTGCAGTCTTCAATGATGTCATTGTAAAAATATATCTGATCGGGTTCATCATTGATATAAATGTCATCTGGAGTGAGATGGTCATTAGCGGTTTTAATAACTCTGACTTCGAAATCCTTCTCCTTCTCTTCACCGTCAACAGTTAATGTTGCTGTGAGAGTTACAAGGCATGAGCGTTCAGCAGGTCTTATTACTGTCCCGTCCGGCTTTACGACACTCTCGTCACTGCTTTTCCAGGTTATGTCAGTTGAACCCATTTTTGCCGGGAGTTTCAGATCATGCCTCACACAAAGAGCCACGTCACCTTCCGCATAGCCTATCGCGAGATCACCATAAGGACTCTTGCCGGTATATTCCGGTTCAGTCTCCACAGTGGTCTCTTCCGTAGTCTCAGTTGTCGTCGTAACGGTAGCAGTTGTTGTAGTTTCAATTATCTCAGTTGAAACTTCACCGCTTTCTTCTGTTTGAGATGAGCACCCGGAAACACCTAACACAAAAGCTGCGGTCAGCAGACAACACATAATCTTTTTGTTCATCTTCAGTTACCCCATGCCATCTGAAATGCCTTCGCTTACCACTTAAAGAGTAGCATGCGGGAACTGTCTTCAACAGGGGACAAACTCTATGATGTTTACCGCTAAATTATGCTTCTGCTCACTTATTCAGCAATCGATGGTAACTGCCTTCTTTTATATGTCTTCCGTCATTGGCAAGCTCCATGCAGGGCAAAGTGCAGGACCCCTTCTTTCTGTCCATTCTGAGGATTGTAATGCCTGTAAACTCCATGTGCAGTAATGCACAGACATAAGGGAACGGCAGATTCATGATGTGTGCGATCGCCACACTCGACGAACCGCCATGGCAGAAAAACGCGACAGTGCGGTGGTATTCTTCTTCGATCAGGTGTTCGTAGTAAAGACCGTTTCTCTTGTAGCCATGTTCTTCAAGCCACTCATCGATACCCATGCTAACAGTTTCAGCACAGCCAACGACTTTATTATCTTTGAAAAATCTATTTGTACACCAGTCAGGGCTATTTAAGTCCATTCCGAGTCTTGCCATCTCATCGGCAATATCCCATGGATGTCCGTCTGCGAAAAGCTTTTCTCCGGTCTTGCTTCCCCATGTAACTTCACGCATAAAGTCAACAGTCTTAACGGGCAGCCCCAACAATTCAGCAGTAGGCTTTGCCGAATTAACAGCTCTTCCATTAGTGGAAGACCATATCTCATCTATGTTTTCATCCTTAAGTCTTTGGGCAACTATCTGAGCCTGCTTAAAACCGGTCTCTGTCAGAGTGTCATGCTCGTAATCCGGTTCGCCATGACGTATGAATATAATTCTCATTTTCCGCGCTTTCCTATTTTTCTTCTATGACAGATGATATCAGTCTTACAGCCTCATTGACACCGTTTTCTGAAGCAATCTTAGAAGAGAGCTCATCGGCATTTCTCTTCTTAACGTCATATGTGCTGTTAAGTTCTTCAATCGCAGCAATGATGGTCTGTTCGGAAAGGTCCTTTGCCTTGACATGCTTTGTCGCAACATCTTTCTTCTCTAACTGCATCGCAAAGCCAAGCTGGTCAAGAACATGCGGCACCGGAATGGACGGAACACCATAGATCATGGATGCCGCAGTGGTGCCAAAACCACAGTGATGGATGACACATTTTGCATGACGGAAAAGCCAGCTGTGCGGGATGCTTCCGACGGCGATCATGGAATTTGGGAGTTCATAGTTTTCGAGCGTTTTCTTAAAGCCTTGAATGACCGCCCTCTGCCCTGTTTTCTTAAAAGCGTTTACGAACATATCGAGCTTGGCCTTATCAGCAGCGGTCTCAAATGACATCGCGCCTAATGCAAGGACTATCGGCTTCTCACCGCTTTCTATAAATGACTTGAGCTTCTCATCCGGAGTATATTCCTCGTTCTCATCGTACCAGTATCCGCAAATGACGTTCTTTGCTTCCCAGTAAGGATTTCTGTCGATCACATACTTGCTTATCGGAATGAGATTGAGCTTATCCGACATCTCTTCATCTGCAGACTTAACCGGCTTTAAGCCATAAATCTTGCGAATCTTGTTTGTGGGCTTTGCTGCCTGCTTTGAGATAAAGCTACCAATAAGCTTTTCCGTGAATTTCTGCTTTCTGAGTTTCTCACCGATCATCTCGGTCTGGAGCGTTACATTTACCTTCGGAATGCCAAGAACGCCTGCCTCCACGGCGCCCATCTGGCTGTGGGTGACGATAATAAGATCCTTGCCCTTGCAGATCTCATATACCTCTTTGGATGAGCCCTCGATTATCTTCATTATGAAGTTCATCGTCTTAAGGATGCTCATCACAGCATTCTTTGATCTGCCGCGGATAATGCTCGTCTCTTCCTCAATATCTATGTCAGGTCCGACAGGCTCGAAATGAACTCCGAAGCTCTCCACGAGTTCTCTCCAGCACGGGTGCGTACCCAAGGTAACATCGTAGCCGGCCTTCATCAGGCCCTTCGAAAGATAGATATACGGCTGGACATCCCCTCTGGTGCCCATCGTAAACATCGCGATCTTCTTCACGCCATGAACCTCCTTGTCATGAGGTTATGGACTTCATCGTAATATGCCTTCTTGCGCTCTTCCGTAAGGTCGCCGTTAAGAAGATATTTGAATGTGAGCATCGTCATGTAGGAATAGTATTCCTTTACTATCCATTCGACGTCTTTCTCCGGGATAATGCCTGCAGCACCAAGCTTTTTAAATATATTCAGCTGTATCTCATAAGGGTCCGTGAACAGGGTCTTCTCATAAAGTGCTCTGATCTCTTCGTTGTGGAACTGCTCTATCATCATGAGCCTTAACATAAGGTTGCAGAACGGATCGAAAAGATAACTGTCGATCATGTATGAATCCGTGACCTGAAGACTTATGTCTTCATTCTTCCTGCCCTTCTTCCCGGGCATCTCAGAGATCTCATCAACATGCGCAAGAAGTCCTTCTATATGTGAGGTGAACTTCTTGATAAGCGAATCCAAAATATCTTTTTTATTCTTGAAGTGATAGTAAAGCGTGCTTTCCTTGATGCCTACTTCACCGCATATATCTCTGATCGATACGGCCTCATAGCCTCTTTCCGAGAACATGTGAAGCGCAACATCCATTATCTTATCCCTGGTGTTCATAACAAGACCTCTCTAACGATTGTTAGAGAGATTTTATCTAACGACTGTTAGATTGTCAATGGAAGGTTTTATTCTATATCGGAAGAACCCTTCTGTGATTCAAGTTCCTTGATCTTCTTGGCCTTAGCCATGAGCTCCCTGTTGAGCGTCATGTTATAGCGTTCGATGTCTTCGACACGCTCCTGATGCTCGGTATCATCCGTGATCTCCAAAAGGAACCCTCTCTTCTGATTGCCGTCGTAAAGATCACCGACGTGAACCAGGTAAATGAATTTATCCTTGTGGAACGGATGGTCGATAGACATCTTTTCTGTCGCATACTGCTCGATCCACTTATCGAAGGATTCGCGGAGAGTATCGTCAGTGATCACATGGTCGGCCGGTGTTTTCGCGAGCTCGGGAAGGAAACGCTTGGCAACGTCAGAAGAACTCAGATATTTCTTGTTGAAATCAAGAGCGATATAACCGGTCTTCCCCTCGTTCTGAATGGAGCTTAAGACGAGATCGTCAACCTGATAAAGGCCAATGTGGTTCATGATAAGGAGGAATCCGATCTCATCGACCAAGTCAGCTAATGCCATCCACTCGATCTCCTTCATGACCATACGTCCGATGAAGTAGCAGAAGATCGAGAAGATCTGCATGAATGCTGCAATGGCAAGATCTCTTTTGGAGATGTTGGGCTTCTTAAACCAGCCGTAAGCAAGGACCACCAATGTCGCGATCAGGAAAAGGCCGATCATAACATAAAAGAGAATATGCAGAGGGCCGTATTCCTTGATAAGGATCGTTATCCCGTACCTTTGCTCGATAGTAACGCTCTTATAGAAGACCTGGCTGTATCCTGCCGAAAACGCGAGGCAGTAAACTGCAGAAGCGATAAGGATCAGGATGAAGTTGACAAACCTCGGTACCTTTATCTGGCAGATCGAAAGAACGATCATCATTCCGACGAGCGGGAAAAAGCATCCGCCGACATAAAGTCCCTTGTAGACTATCAAGGCTTCCCTTACATCCTTTGATACAGCAAGGAGCACGTAACAGACATGAGACAGCAATGCCAGGAGATAGACCAAGGCATAAAGCACAGGATAATAGCTGCGCCTGTTCCAGAAGAAAAGCACACAGCACGCCAAAGAAAGCACACAAATGATAACGTAAAAATTCAGGACCATTGTGCGTTAACCCCCTAATACAAACTCAAAAAGACACCTACAATAACTTAAGTAAAAAGGAATAACAACAGTCGGATTTCTGCGATTATCGCAAATTATAACATAAGAAAAAGCAAACTATTTTTTGATTCTTTTCGTCAAATCACAGAGATTTTGACCGATTTACAGATCAAAAATACTAATCTGCTTATCAGGAAGATCATTCATGAATCTGAAGCACTCATCCATATCGCTGATGATCCCGTTCTCTCTGCACATTCTTCTAAAGATCTGCATCAGTCTTTTGGCATCCGGACTGGGCACATTATAGGCGTTACCGAATGTATGAATATATTTTTCCTTAAGACCCGGGAAATGCTTATCAAGGGCAGCATAGAAGTATTCCCTGTCGCCGTCTCTTAAGGTCACGCCCATGTCTGGACATATTATGCCCTTTACACCTACACGCACACATTCATTGACTATGGCAGTGATATTCTCTTCAGTGTCATTTATGAACGGCAGAATGGGTGTCATCCAGACTATGGTCGGAATACCGCGCTTATGCATTTCTTCAAGCACTTCAATGCGTCTTTTTGTATTGCAGACATTAGGCTCCACTTTGCTGCAGAGATCATCCTCGTAAGTAGTCAGAGTCATCTGCACAACGCACTTCGCTTTTATATTTATCGCATCGAGAAGATCAATGTCATCAAGTATCCTGTCTGACTTGGTCTGTATGGCAACACCAAAACCATATTTGTGTATTACCTCAAGGCACTTTCTTGTAAGGCGCAGTTCCGGTTCATAATGGTTATATGAATCAGACATATAGCCCGTACCTATCATGCATTTGGTACGCTTTGACTTTAAAGCCTGCTCCAGGAGTTCGGGTGCATTCTGCTTGATCTCCACATCTTCGAACTTGTGAGTGAACTGATAGCAGAGGCTCCTGCCGTCACAATAAATGCAGCCGTGCGTACATCCGCGGTAGATGTTCATACCGCTGAACCCGTTCTTTGTATGGAGTATTCCCTTTGCATCGACAAAATGCATTTTTGCTCAGTCCTTTTTCTCCCTGTTGCGTATCACGTGGGATACCATTACGGCATCAGCAAAATCCTCATCCGTTATGCCGAGTTCTTTTATGTCAGAAGCAATCGCATCTTCATACATCCCGAGGACTTCAGGCGCACATTCATCCAATATGACATAAGTGCGTGCATAATCGAAGACCGCAGGTGCTATCCTCGCATTTATCCAGTCGATTATCACAGGTTCCGATCCGTCAAAGGGCAGCATGATATTAAGGAAATGCATATCGAGATGGCATATGCACTCGCCGTACTTCGCGGACAATCTCTCGATTACAGGAAAGATCTTCTGCCTATCATCTTCACTTAATCCGAAGCCTGCTGTCTCGATGAGTCTCGGCATCTTTACACCGTCAAGTTTAGCGCGGTGAACCTTACGGAACATATCTGCAAGAATACCAAAACCGCCTTCAAAGCCTGCTAAGATCTTTTTCTCAAGGGTCTCGCCCTCAACAAGGTCCATCTTAACGGTGTAAAGATCGCCCGTATCGTAATATCTGATATCGCAAAGCCCTGTCTCATTTACGACAGACTGCTGCGCTTTCTCGAACTTTATCCATTCAGGATTATATGTAGGCCTGTATACTTTGTATGCATACCCGCGATAACTGTAGACATCAGCCTGCGCGCCGTGCCCTATTACAGTCTCTGTTCCGTCAAATATCTTGTTATCATTCAGCATATTCTTTAAGCGCTATATATTCTCGCTTGTAGAGGCCGTAATCTTCGATTGCGGTCTGATGGAATCTCTCATATTCCGAGAACATCTTAACAGCTTCTTCGAGAGGCACCCATACAGCTTCATATCCTGCCTCCTTCTCACCTTCCGTGAGATCCTGTTTGCCAGTGTCTTCGATATATTCGCAAACAAAGTAGTGATTAATGTGTCTCCAGTCCAGGAAAAGCTCTTCGATCTCAAGATATTCTTCTGTTGCCCTGACCTTCATTCCGGTCTCTTCAAGGATCTCTCTTTCGCAGCACTCTGCATAATTCTCATCTTCCTCAACACCGCCGCCGGGTATCATGTATTTGTTGTTCTTACTCTCGTAACTTAAGAGCACTTTGCCGTCATGTACAACAATACCCCTGCAGGCATGGCGAAGTCTGTTGACATATCCGAGATAGTCATCATTGATCAGTTGTAAGTTTTTCATATTATCCCCCTTAACTTAAAACAACTCCGGTATCTCCGAAGGTTCGGAAAGTATATACTCCGCACCTGCATTTTGCAATTCTTCTTTTGAGCCGTAACCCCATAAAACACCGGCACTCATTAAGCCATTAGCTTTCGCGCCTTCAATATCGTGATATCTGTCGCCGACCATCAGGATCTCATCCTTGCCCGTTGCGCCCATCTCATTTAGGAGATTTGAGATAACATCTGCTTTCTTGCTGATGCGTCCGTCCATTGTGGCAGCGCCGACATGGTCAAAGTATTTCATGAGATCGAAATGCTCTAATATCCTTACAGAAAACTCATACGGCTTGGATGTTGCGAGAGTGATCGTGACACCCTTATCTTTCAATGCCTCAAGCATCTCCGGAATGCCGTCGTAGACCTTGTTCTCAAACAGTCCCGTAACGCTGAAATATTCCCTGTAATACTTGATCGCCTGAACAGCCTGTTCGTCAGAAAATCCGTAGAACGTCTTGAATGAATAATCCAACGGCGGACCGATAAAAGGATAGAGTTCAGATCTGTCCTCTACGTGGATATCATACTTCCCAAGCGCATGCATAACGGAATTGGTAATTCCGACAGCGGGATCTGTGAGTGTTCCGTCCAAATCAAACAAGCAGTATTTAAAACTCATATAATCACCCAATAGTGCAAAGCTTTCCTTTGAGTATGTAGCCGATCTTCTCATAGCATTTATTCGAAGCAACATAGTCAGCATCCGTATAGAGCATAGGAAGGTAGCCGGAATCCTGTACGATCTTTGTTACCTGATAAACAAGATGCTCAGCATAGTGCTTCCTCCTATATTCCTTGAGCGTATATACCAGGCCTATTGAAGCCATCGCCTGAACAGGATGCCAGTTGCAGCTTGCGACGATCTTGCCTTCACCATTTTTCCATGTATACAAAGAGCCTGTCTTTATTCCGTCTTCAACATAGAGCTTGTACTGTTCCCTGCTCTCCTGATCGATATTGAGCTCTGTGTGGAACATGTCGAAAAACTCGATCATCACATCAGCATCTTCATCCGTACATAGGTGCAGTTCACCGTCTATGACAGATGACGGAGCGACCGGAGAAGGACAATCGTAAGCAAAAAGGTTTGTCGTTATCTTAAGTTCCAGACCTTCTTCTGCAGCTCTCTTAATGAAGTATTCTGCAAGTTCATACTTAATGTTGAAATGGTGTTCGCCATCCGTAAATGAATTCTCTTTGGCGATCTGATATGCGCGCTCCATATCAGCTTCAGAAGCTCCGTCAGGAGTCCATATCCATACCGGATACGGTTGGCCGCTAAAACAGATAATGAGCTTCTCGTGATCAGTAAGGCAAAGTTCCAATTCGCCTCTGATGATCCTCGACATTACCGAGAATGTATACTTATCCTGATCTAACAGCTTATAGTCTCTCTCGTCTGCAAAGTTATCCATACTTATACCTCACGCGTTCCACTTATAAAGTCCTGCATAGATTCCGTTCTTAGCCATGAGTTCATCATGGGTGCCGCTCTCTTCAATTCCGTTCTCGGTAAGAACAAGAATGCGCTCTGCATTTCTTACCGTGGACAGACGGTGAGCGATAACGATCGTAGTTCTGTTTTTCGCGAGCTTCTCCAAAGATTCCTTTACGATATTCTCGCTCTCGTTATCCAAAGCACTTGTTGCTTCATCGAAGATAAGGATCGGCGGGTTCTTTAAGAACACTCTCGCGATCGAGAGCCTCTGCTTCTGGCCGCCCGAGAGCTTGATTCCGCGCTGTCCGATATCAGTATCGTAACCGTTAGGAAGCTCCATTATGAAGTCGTGAGCATTCGCAAGCTTGGCTGCTTCGATTATCTCTTCGCGTGTTGAACCGGGCTTGCCGTAACTGATATTCTCTATAACCGTGCCCGCGAAAAGATATACATCCTGCTGCACGATCCCAATGTGGTCTCTCAGGCTCTTGAGCTTAATGTCGCGGATGTCTTTCCCGTCGATCTTAATGGAGCCGTTAGTAACATCATAGAATCTCGGGATAAGGCTGCAGAGCGTTGTCTTGCCGCCTCCTGATGAACCGACCAGAGCCACATAAGAACCAGCTTCGATATCAAGATTTATGTGGCGCAGAACTCTGTGGGCACCGTCTTTATATTTGAACGATACATCGTCAAATAATATGTCGCCCTTTACGTCAGTCAGATCTACAGCGCCTTCCTTGTCCTTGATATCAGGTTCAATGTTAAGGATCTCGGTAAATCTCTCAAAACCCGTATAACCGTTCTGGAACTGTTCCGTGAAATCAACGATGACTCTGATAGGCTCCGTGAATGTATTGATATACAAAAGGAACGCAATAAAATCAGGGATCTTAACCAGACCGTCAGAAATCAGAACAGCACCGGTAATGATGACGACGATATTTACCAAAAGGATAAAAGCCGTCATTCCAGACTGGAACAGGCCAAGATAGAGATAGCTTTTCTTCTTGGTCTTCAAGAAAGCATCATTGCCCTCCTTGAACTTTGCCATCTCGATCTCTTCATTCGCAAATGACTTAACAACTCTGATACCTGAAAGATTGTCTTCAGTCCTCGAGTTGATATCTGCCACCTTTTTTCTGTTCTCTTTGAAGGTCTTTCGCATCTTCTTGTTAAGGAAGAAGACATAGATAAACATGAACGGCAGAATAACAAACGATGCAGCCGTCAGATATTTGCTTATGCCGAACAGTATGATAAATGCGCCGATGATCTTGATGAGAGAAATTACGATATTCTCAGGCCCGTGATGCAGGAGCTCGGTTATGTCAAACAGATCGTTAGTGATCCTGCTCATGAGCTGTCCTACCTTCTGGTCGTCGAAGAACGAGAAGGACAGTTTCTGGTAATGCTCGAAGATCTCGGCACGCATGTTATATTCCATCTTTGCACCCATAACATGACCGATATTGGTTATGTAGAAGTTGGATAAGAACTGGATCACAACAAGAACGATAAGGAGGATTCCTAACTGGATTATCCTCTCCTTTGCACCTTCTTCAAGATAGATCACCTCTGAAGTAATGTAACGGACTATAAGAGGAACAACGAGCGCTATAGCTGAAGCCACAACAGCAAAGAACATATCCAGAAGGAATGTTCCCATATAAGGCTTATAGTAGCTTAAAAGCTTTTTCAGATTCTTTAACATTCTATCTTCCCCTAAAATGAATTTCCGACCATTATACGCTTATTCTATGATTCCGCCATGGAAATAGCACTCATAAATCATATTTCCCTTAAAGCTTATAGTCTCATAACCCTGAAACCATTCAAAAGAGCCGGTGACATCACACTTAAAAGTATAATCACCATTCGTATATGAATCAGGTCCTCTGTAAGGCTTATCGGCAGGGACATTAAGCAATGCTTCCTTAAGGAAATCACCGCTGAAGTTATCTCCCGTCACCCTGCCAACGTAATTCATGCTCCAGTAAGGTTTATCCGATATCCACAACGCTTCTTCTCCGGCAAACTTATTGCCGCCTAAGTAGGTATCGTAATACATCAGGTCATCTTCACGGTAGATAAGATCATGTGACTCCGGCCTCGAAGAAGCCGTCTCTGCACCCTTCCCTGCATATGTAGCCTTCTTGGCTCTGATAAGAAAATCGATTATCCTGTTATCCATCCTGTTCCTCCGGTAAGAATTAATCCCTGTTCCCGACTTGATTGGATAATACTAACACAAGTGCTGCCCCGTTAATGGGACAACTTATCGATTACGGAAGAATAGTCTTTATCTATCAGGATGACCTTCTCACCTGCAGATTCAAAACCATTGATATATTTCAGATTCTCTGCCTTTATCCATTCGGGAGTTAAATATGTTTCATCCAATCTCTTCTCAACATCTGAGGCGTGATCTTTTATGACCTCGAAATTTGAATCGATGTATTCTTCTGTCAGCGCAAGACAGATAAACCTGATATTCTTGAGATACTCTTCATCAAGATCCTTACGCCAGTCGAAAGGAATATAGCAGCCTTCGACAATAAGATTCTGATCATTCTCAACAGCTGTCTTTACCATCTCCCTTGCTATGGGCCACAGATAGTCCGTAAGCTCGTCATCGTCCTCAGGTGTGAGATCAGTATTTCTGCTTCTTATGAGGCCCATCTTCAGATGGTCGATCGATATGTACGGATAGTGATGTTTCTCTAAAAGCTTCTGGGCCAGTACGGTCTTTCCGGTATGGGAAGCTCCGGTTATCAGGATTACCATCTTCGTTCCTCTCAGCATCAGTTATTTATCGTCATTCTAACACAAGTAATGCCTCAAATTTTTAGCGCTTCTTACGGAGTTCAAAAGCAGGAATATGTGCTACCATAAAACCATTAAGGGGAATGGGAATTTTATGAAACTGAATAAACTCTTACAAGAGATCGAATCTCTGGGTATCGATCCTAATAACATCAACATCAGTACTGACAGCCGTGGTGCATTTGACGGACGCTATAATCTGGTCAAACGCAAACCCGGCTTCTGGGAAGTCTTTTACGGAGACAAAGGCACAAAGGTCAATGCTCAGCGTTTCGAGACAGAAGATGAAGCATGCAATTATTTTCTGCATATACTGCGCTATAATCTGGATAAGCAGGAACTAGCTGACAAACCGGCTTATTGGCAAGGATACAGGAAACGTTCTTTCAGTTTTTCATACTGGTGTACCTTCGGTATATTTATCTTCAGCATACTCATGGGTCTGTTTTTCCTCGGCTATCAGATCTATCAAGGTGATATTAACTGGATGTTCTGGTATTGGATCGGATGGATAATAGTCTTCGGAATCATTGCCTTCGCCTGGCTGGACAACAGACGTTACGAATTATTCGAATATATATCAAAACCCGTGATTTTCGGCATATTCATAATATTTCTGGGATTCGTCATGGTTTACGGAGCTATATATCTGGTTCCGGAGATTATGGCCGGTGATATGAATTCATTAGGAACACTGATAACCTGTGAGATCTGTTGCGGTGCTGGTATAGTCTGCTTCTACATATTCTTCATAAAAGAATACGTAAATAAACTTATAAATCACATAAAGTCAAAGAAGATGGACGATCCCGGAAGTATTAAAGATGATCGTTTCGATGACGAATACGACTCTTTCGACGACGAAGACGACTCCTTCGATGCCGAAGATGACTCCTTCACTGATAAGTACGAGTAATTCACTGATCAAGAAGGTATTCTATTACCGCTTTTAATACTGCCTGATTAGTTTCCGTATACGGCTTGAATATTATGCCTGTATGTCCGTCTTTGCCGTATTCGAAAAGCCTGTGTTCAACATCTTTTTCCATGAGCACACGGTCAAAGTAATAAGTCATCTTCTTCAGGACATCCTTTGAATTCGTAAGAAGCGCTGCCCTTGGGATTCTCTTTATGTACTCGTTATTCTCTGCTGTCAGATATTTATATCTTTTATCCTGCTTATACCCCTTGGGGAAGATCATCTTACGCATTCCCCAATAAGCTACGCTGCTCTTATAGAAATGCATCAGTCCGCAATCGGTAATGAGACCTTTGTATCTGTAACTGCGCTCCTGAAGGCCGAAATCAGCTCTCATCTCAGCAGATTCGCTTAGCATACACTCTGTAAACGCCAGAACGCCGCCTGAGGAGTGTCCGGCGATATAAATCATGTCCGTATCCCCTTCATACTCTCCTGCGTGTTCTAACGCAAATCTGACGCCTTTATCGATATCTTCGATCTGATCGAAAACTGTCCACTCGGGATATGCCAGCCTGACGTTAAGTTCGAAAACTGCAAATCCGAGCTTTGCCATGTAATTTCCAAAGAGCCTGTTCATCGCTTTGTCTTCGGAAATAAAACCGCCTCCGTGGATATCGATGAGGATAGGCTTTTTCGAGCCATCCTTACGCAGATAGATATCCATCTTATGAGCAGGATCGTTATCGTCGATATAGCTGACGTCTTTTATCTCGGTTACTTCTTTGGGAAGGCGCGCAAGATCCAGCTTGCCGACATCGGTCTTAAGCGCTATCTCTCCGGATTTCTTCATTATCCAGTTGATCATCTGTCAGTCCTTCTCCGAAGATCCTTTTCCTTTGGAAAGCTTATATAGTTCTTCTGCAGCGATCCTGGTCTTTGCTACGATATCGCCTTCCTTTGGGAAGCAGAAATACAGACAATCATTAGTACCGATCGATACGATATCGCCTATCTCATACCAGAAATAATCGGAGTTAACGCTGTAGGAAGCATTGGGAGACTGTTCATAATGGAGCTTGCCGTCACAGCCGTCCAGAACAAAGCCGTTCGCATCGTGATGGAGAGTTCCCGTTCCGACCATGTAAAGAGCCTTGGAATCTTTAAGTATCGCTATGTCGCATGGAACATCAAGCTTATATGTCCCGTTCTCAAGTTCTTCCTTAAACTGCTCGCGCTCCCATGAGAACCAGTCAGGCACATGAGTAAACTTCGGTTCGACATTAACGCCTTTAAGTCTTCCCAAAGTATCGAGCTCATATGTGGCTCCGCACTTCTTGCACTTTAATGTGATGCCGGAGCCTTCTGTCTCACCTTCGGTCATGCAGTGCGGGCACTTATAGAGGATCCTGTTAAGACCGTCTGCTCTGAAGGGCTCGTCTATCTCGATCTTGTTGTCCTGCTGCCACTTGAAATAATCGAAGGTGAACGCTTCATCAAGAACCTCATCGATCTGTCTTACCTTAGTATTGGCAAGTTCTTCAGGTGTGAAAAGACACTTCATCTCACAGGATACTTTAACGTCTCTCTTCTGTAGATTGTTATAAAGAGGATCCCTCGTAAATGCGCCGTAAGTAGTGATCATGACAACGGGGTATTTGAGCTTCTTCAAGAGCACGCCCATTCTTCTGGGGATTCTTGTTCCTGTTCCGTCCAGTGAATAACCCGCTTCGGGATACATAAGAACGCTTGCCTTGTTAACACTCAGCGCATAATCCATGTCTGTGATAAGGGACATGTCGGATACAAACTTTCTTGTCGGAATGCACCCCAAAGATCTCATCAGACCCTCTTTGCCGACAAGCGCATCTGATGTGCAGACAATGCTGAAAGGCCTTCCCTTAAGCACCTCAAAAGCAATAGCAAGATCCGTGAAGCTGCAATGGTTCATAAGGATCATCCACGGGCCGTCACCTGCCTTCTCCATGCCAATCTTCCTGCAGGTAAATCCTACCTTCTTAAGCTCGCCTTTAAGGCCTGTTCGAGCTACAAACGCAAGGAGCTTCGAAGGCTTCTTCGGCTTCTTGTGCTCCCACGAAGGGAGATTCATTACTTCGTCATAGGACAGGTGTTTGGTCTTGATCTTCATGCTTGCTCCCCGCTTCCTTCATGTTCTTCGGGCTTTTCTGTCTTTTTCTTCTCCTTGCGGAATGCCCAGTATTTATTCAGTATAAAGTTCAAAGGAACTGTAATGAGCAATCCCAGGATCGGTGCTACAGCCTTGGGGATACCCATCAGGTCCACGAAAACATACAACAGGATATTGGATAACACGATTCCCGTAGCCGCATAAGACAGGTATGTCTTAAGAAGACTCTTAAGGATATTTCTCTTCTCGGAACCTTCCGTAAATACCAGTTTGTTGTTCCAGTAAAAGGACCACAAAACGCTGATGATAAATCCGAGGACACTTCCGACAATGTAGTCATATGCGAAATTAACAGGCTTCATGAGCCATATAACGAGCATGTAAATGCCGTAACTTATAAGAGTATTGGTGACACCTATAAGTCCGAATTTGACAAACTGGGTAAGCCCCTCAACTTTTGCATCCGAGAGCTTGATATGGAGTATCCCTAAGATCTTTTCGATGAGCTTCTTCACTGCGGTTTCCACTCCAGATACTGGCGGATCTGTTCATCAATAACTTTCGATGTATCTCCGCCCTTTAGATATTCCACAGTCCATTCGACGATCTTATCCATCTCTGTATCGATATGCCATCTGTTATGGATATTGAGTTCTGCATATATCTTAGAACTGTCGAGTTTAAGGAATCCGGCCTCGTGCGGGCCGCCGTCAGATTTATTAACCCAGGAGGCTTCATTAAGGCCGTTTGCTTTTGCAGCTTCATTCCACTTGCTGCAGAAAAGGTCTACGAGTGCTCCCGTGGTAACGCAGTCACCGTCATCAGGACCGATGTTATAGCTGTCGGCTTTTGTTATATCGTTGTACTGTTCAGCGGCAACTGTGAGATAACTTACTACAGGCTCCAACACATGCTGATAGGGACGCGTCGAATACGGATTTCTGACGATTATCTGTTCACCCTTTTGAACGGCACGGATGCAGTCAGGGATTATCCTGTCAGTTGCAAAATCGCCGCCGCCCAACACATTACCTGCACGGCAAGTCGATATGGCAACTTTTCTTCCGTCCTTCATGATTCCTGTCTCTCCGCCGAAGAAAGAATTCTTATAGCAGCTCGTGACTAATTCAGAACAGGATTTGGAATTGGAATACGGATCGAAGCCGTCAAGGACATCATCTTCCTTATATCCTCTCTCCCACTCAAAATTACGGTAAACCTTATCAGTCGTAACGTTTACAAACGACTTGACTGAATCTGTTATGCGTACGCACTCAAGAACGTTAACCGTACCCATGACATTGACATCATAGGTATATACCGGATCCTTGTAGGACTCACGCACCAGGGGCTGGGCTGCCATGTGGATTACGATCTCAGGCTGAACTTCCGTGAACACCTGCTTCAGATGCTCAAGATCTCTTACATCACCTTCATAAGAATGGATCCTTTCAGCCATTTTGCTTATCTCAAAAAGGCTCGGATCTGTCGGCGGATTCAATGCGTAGCCGTAAATATCAGCACCAAGGTTGAGCAGAACACTGCACATCCATGTACCCTTAAAGCCTGTATGGCCGGTGATAAGGACCTTTTTGCCGCGGTAGAATTCGTTAATCATTATTAGTATCCCTCACATATTGAATCGTTTTTTCAATTCCTTCTTCGAACTCAACAGTCGGAACAAAGCCGGTATCTTTTGTAAGTTCATCTATATCAGCACATAAATACATGACCTGCTTATCAGCATACGGAACTGCACCAAGAACAGGATGGACAGGAGGATTTACCTTCTTATCCATTACGTAGATGTAGTCCATAAGTTTTCTTGTCGTTCCGCTACCTATAACATATATCTTGTCGCCTATGCCTTTTTGAGCAATCAGATACATCGCTTTTGCGGCATCAGCGCTGTAAAGATAATCCCATTCCTGTTCGCCCTTTGTAAAACGAGTTTCTTCGCCTCTGATCATCTTTCGAAGAGATGAGATAACCATGGAGTTCTCGCCGTCATATGGGCCGTATACGCTTAATATGCGCGTCCAAATATGCTTTATTCCGAGTTGGGAACAAAGGATCCTTGTAAGCTGCCCTGCACAAAGCTTTGCAATACCGTATCCGTTCTCGGGGAATGTGGGAGTATCCGGCTTAAGAGAGCCCTCTACTCTGCCGTATTCAGCCTGTGAACCCGCACCGATATAAGTCTTGCATCCTAAGAACGATGCCAGCTTTACAGCAGCTAAAGCACACTGTACATTCCGACTCTGAAGATCTGTATCATTTCTTGAAGCTCCAGTTGTTCCGCTCCATGCAAAATGATAGAAAACATCGTAAGGAACATCAGGCGCATCAGCTTCTTTTATGTACTCTTCGTAATCACTAAGGCTTAATTCCAGCACTGACACTTTGCTGTCCTGAGGAAGCGTAGCAATGCGTGAAGAACCTTTCCTGCAAATTGCCAGGACTTCATCCCCGTTCTTGATGCACTGCTCGATCAATGCATGCCCGATAGCTCCTGTGGGACCTGTGATCACTACTCGCATACAGACAACCTCGAAATACACATAATCACATACCTACGGACTTTTTAAATAATGCAGACAATACCGTTTGTCTGCCAATAGCGGTATCTTCTTCGTTTTCCTGAATATCGATGCAGGTAAAGCCACTCAAATCAATCATCTTTTTCATCGAATCAGCAGTATAAAAATTGATATGTTCATGCATCGTCATAAATGGATCTTTACGCTTCTTAAAATAATACTTTACAAGCTTGAAAAAATTAAAATGCGGATTAAAAACCAGTTTAAGATTCTTGGAAATTGAATGCTTATTTCCGCTAACAAACGGATTCTCACTAGGAACCTCAATGTAATAGATTGTGTTATCATCACCGATATCTTTTAATGTGCCCATTAATGACATTGGATCTGCAAGATGCTCAAACAACATATTACACATAATAAAATCGAATTTATAATCCGATAGTTTTGTAAAATCCGAAATGTTCTCAACGCCTTTTACAGTAGGAACTCCGGAAATATCGAAAACATATTTGTTCTCAGTTCCGATCTCATCAAAAAACGTCTTTCCTTCATTTCCTCCATAATCCAAAGCACTCTTGATGTTCGTTATCCCGTTATCGTTTAGAATCTTGCGGATGACTCTTTTTTGCTCATTTATACTTGTTGAATCATTATTCAAGAGGTTGTTGATTTTTTCAGTATACCAGCACTCAGATTTTTCCCTGGTTTTTTGATATTCCGAATCTCGATAATTTCTATAAAGGGCCTGCTCTTCTTCAGAATTGATCCTATATTCATAGAACGCAAATGAACACTCCTTGCAAAAGCACAGTTTTGTTTTATAGTTTTCTTTTTCATTTGGAGCAATTCTGGCCATAACAAAATCAGACACAATAGTATCAGTACTTGAAATGTTATTAGATCCACAAATCAAACAATTCATAATGCTTAATTCCTTTCTCCGGCATCCTCAAAATTAATTCGTTCTTCTTCCACTACCAGCGGACGGTGAATTACACGTGTGTTGATATTAAGGATATATTCGCCTACAAGTCCTATGAAAAATATCTGCAGACCGCCAAGAAGGAATACACCGATGACGACAGGAGCAGATCCTGCTTCAAAGCCATACCAGTCAACGAGCTTCATGACAAGATATACCAACGCGATTACGATGCTTACAAAGGAGCAGAACAAACCGAAGAAAGTAGCAAGTCTTAATGCGATCTTAGTATAGGATGTGATTGACAGCATTGCTGCGTCGTAAAGCGTATAGAAGTTATTATGTGTCTTGCCTGCTCTTCTCTTGGGCTGTTCATACTCGACCTGGATCATGTTAAATCCTGCGCCGTATTCAGCAACGATTCCTCTTACGAACGGGATCGGATCATCAAGTTCGCGGAGCAGCGAAATGAAAGTCTTATCATACAGACCAAAACCCGTGAAATGTTCGATCATCTTTACAGTGGACATTTTGCGGATCATACGGTAATAAACAGTTCTTAAGAAACGGATAAATCCGTTCTCTTTACTTGTAGACTTTACAGCGCTGACGATCCTGTGACCTTCTTCCCATTTCTTAACAAATGTCGGGATCATCTCGACAGGATCTTGGAAGTCACAGCACATAGTAACTACACAATCACCCGTGCACTGGCACATACCGTGGAACGGTGAATTGAACTGGCCGAAGTTGGTGACATTGAAAATGGCCTTGATCTTCTTGTTTGCCGCACAGATCTGACGGAGCTTATCTCTCGTTCCATCCGTGGATGCATTATCGATAAAGACCAACTCGTAATCATATTCGCTGAGCTGGTTTTCGAGGACATCGACTACAGCTTCACTGATCGGAATAACATTTTCCGTCTCGTTGTAGCATGGGATCATTACGCTGATTTTCTTCATGGATGATTACCTCATTTATTCGGAACTGATTCTTTAACAGCATCGAATTCTTCTCGGTCGAGGAACGGGAACATATCGTCGATCGGAGGAGATACAATCTTGCCGTCAGGAAGGACCTTTGACGAGAGCTTAGGTGAGAAATTCTGCTTGTCTGACAATACGACCTCGCAAAGAACAGGGCCGTTGCCGCTTAAAGCTTCAATGGTTTTCTCTTCTATCTCGGATGAATCGCTGATCCTTACAAATCTGATACCGTAAGCTGCCGCAATCTTCTCAAGATCAGGGAAACTCAGACCGTTACCGTCACATACGCCTACCAGAGGCGGAGTAAACAGGTTTGTCTGTGTCTGCCTGATCGAATGATATCCGTTGTTGTTCATGATGAAGATCTTCAGGTTAAGCTTGTTATAAACAACAGTCTGAAGCTCCTGTATATTCATCTGGAATGAGCCGTCGCCGTCAATGCAGATCACTCTCTTTCCTTCCTCTGCCACACAGGCACCGAGAGCTGCAGGGAAACCATAACCCATTGCAGCACAGCCGGAATTGGTAAAGAGCCTCTGGTTGTTCCTGATATGGAAGCCCTGAAAGGTTACGACACATGCAGACCCGTTTCCGCAGATAACCTTCTCATCATCTGATAGAACATTACTGAATCTGTCGATGAATACATAAGGATTTACAGGGCTCTTGATGTCATCATAAGAAGGCAGACAGGCAGGATATTTAGCATCAATATCTCTTCCCCATTTGACCCATGCTTCATGGACCGGATTAGCTTCATATGAAGAAGCATTAATGGACTTTATGACATCAGTAAGATCCGCATGAACCTTCATGTCAACTTTAACAGTCGGCTTGTTAAGTTCAGGCTCGTCGATATCGACTACGATCTTATATGCTTCCTTAGCCCATTCCTTGTAGTTGTAACTTATCATTCGAATGTTCATTCTGCATCCGATGACAAAGAGAACATCTGCATTCTGGACAACGAAGTTTCCGCCTCTTGTTCCGACCGTTCCAGGTCTTCCGCAATAATACGGATTATCATCCGCCATAAGATCATGAGCATTCCATGCAGTTACGACCGGGATCTGAAGTTTCTTTACAGCCTTAAGGAATTCACTCTTGGCGCCTGCGACATTGATGCCTGTACCTGCAAGGATAACAGGGCGCTTTGCGTTATAGAGTTTATCGAGGATAGCCTTGGTCTGATCTTCGCTGTAAGCCGGATTCTCTTTTCCCTGGAGAGCTTTTTCTTCTTCGCTTCCTTCAAAGCGGCGGAGTGTGTCCCTGTCTACTTTTGCAGCCTGAACATCAAGAGGTATGTCAAGCCATACAGGTCCTTTGCGGCCGTTGTTTGCAAGGAACCATGCCTTCTCCAGATGATAAAGGATATCATTTGGCTCGGTTACCATAACGGCATATTTGGTCATGTTCTGAACGGAACCGATTATAGGAAATTCCTGGTCACCAAGCTGGCGCAGAGGCACGTCGGTCGACCACAAAGTTGTCTCTCTTTTTACCTGGCCGGAAAGTACGAACATCGGGATCGAATCAAGATATCCTCCCATAACGCCTGTGATCGCGTTAGTGCCGCCTGGGCCGGAAGTAACACAGCATACTGCAATCTTACCCGTGAGACGCGCATAACCTTCAGCTGCAATTGCAGATCCCTGCTCATGGTGGTTATAGATCGAAGTGAGGCCTTCCTTATGTCCCAGCGCATCATTTAAATGCATAGCGCCGCCGCCCGTAACGGTAAAGACATGCTTAACGCCCTTCTCAACCAAAAAGTCTGCAATCAGGTGAGCAATCTTGATCTCCATTTACTTCTCCTTCTGATCCGTGACAAAGTCATACAGATCAATGACTTTATCAACATAGATCACATGCTTATATTCAATGATATCATCTTGGACTCCAAATCCGAATCCGAAGGATACGCCCGCAAAATCCACTCCCAGCGCTTCCGCACCGGTCGCATCGTGCTTCGAATCACCTACCATGAGGACTTCGTCTTTTCTCACTCCAAGATCCCTTATGCAAAGTTCGATGATGTCTGATTTTTTGAGTTTGCCTTCGTCATCAGAACCGTAGATGATATCGACCTGTTTATCGATACCGAAATGTTCAAGAAGCGTCATCGTATAACTCTGCCTCTTATATGTGGCAATGGCAGTTCTTATTCCGCTGTCTCTGAGCTTTGCGAAAAGATCGAATGTTCCGTCATAAGGCTTTGCACGGCAGAGATTTATCTTGCTGTAACGTTCTCTGAATAGCGAAGCAGCCTTCTTAAGATCATCTCCGTGAATACCGTATTTATCCTCAAATGACCATTCAACGGGAGGTCCTATGAATGTCCTTAACACTTCCGGTTCAAGTTCTTTAAGACCCATTATCTCAGCCGTTTCCTTAATGGACAGAAGTATTCCTTCTGAAGTATCAAGGATCGTACCGTCAAGATCGAATAAAACCGCCTTATATTTTCCCATCGTCACGTTTCCTTCGTGTTGTAGTAGGAGGATGTAAGGAAGTTGACCCTAAATTCGCCGGAGAGTTTTTCGAGCTCACCGATAACATATTTATTGAGTTCAGAAGCCTCAGCAGAAGTAAACTGATATTCCATATCAGGATTGATGTAGTTCGGTCTGTCATCTGTCGCGTAGCCATCAAAGCCTGCAACAAACACTTCTTCCGCACCAATCTTCTTAAGGACTTTAAGAAGCATCAGGAACGAGTTGTCGATGATCTGCGCATTGTAGTCAAGAAGGCTCGAATACTTGATCGTATAATCGAACGTATAAGTAGAACTGGTTACATTCGAAGTAGCCATGACCTTTATGCCGGCAGCATTTCTTGCAATGCCCGAAGAGAGCTGTACAAATCTCTTTTTGTTGGTAACAAAGCATATATCCGGCTTTATCATTGACGGAATGTAATTGATCGATATGACAAGCGGCGCATTTTGTTCAACAAAATCATTAACCTTATCAGCTTCTGAAGTAACACTTGTACCGGGACCCAAAACGAGAAGCTTCCTGCCCGCCGTTTCCTTTTTCAGTCTTTCGAGATCTGCGCTGTCATCGACTTCGATCTCCTGATAATCACTGTAGAGCTTCTCGATAACTGATTCGTCGTACATCAGTTTCTTGTCGAGAGGTATACGTGCAAGGATCTTATTAACCTGCATAACCGACAGTGTTCTCTTCTTCATGAGATAACTGACATAATTCGGATGGCAGTCATTAGATGCAGCGATAAAGTAGAACATCGAATAACCCCAGGGTGTCTCTTTCTGGAAATTGATTATCTGTGAATCACAGGCTTCCAGGATCTGGGAAACACTGTAGTTCTTTTCTCTTCTCTCGTTAAGATACATTGCAAGCAATTCCAGAGGACAGTTACCTGCGCTCTTTCCCATTCCGTAGATCGTACCGTCAACCAGAACGGGTCTTTCAGTCTGCATTAAGAGAAGCTCGATGCAGTTTGCATATCCCAACTGGAAATTGTTGTGCGAATGATAACCGAGCTCAATTGAAGGATCCAATCTGCTGTCCAGGATGCCTGCGTAATGCATCAGGGTATCGCTGTGACAAAGTCCATAAGTATCGACCATTGAAACAGCAAAAGGCTTTATATCATTTGCCATATCAATAAGGTCATAAAGCTCTTCATCCTCGTAACTCGTGATCGATACGAGCTGCGCAAAGACCTTATATCCGAGAGCCTTTATCTGCCTTACATACTCCATTGCTTCTTTGCGCTTGTGCTTCTTGAAGATAACTCTTATGGCGTCAATGCAGCTTTCTGACTGAGGGCAGACACGGCTGATATCAAGTGTTCCGAAATCGATCATTCCGACCGTCATCGAATCACCTTTATAGAGATCGCCGTATGTCCTGGTCATAGACTTTACATCCGGAAAGATCGAACGGTCAGGATCATATTCCCTGTTCTGGTTTATGAAGCCAAGCTCGATAAAATCAACTCTCGCGGCAACGAGCCTCTCAAAGATATTGACGATAGTGTTCTTGCCGAACTTCCAATCGTTCAGATATCCGCCGTCTCTTAATGTGCAATCGAGCAAACTGACCTTGTTCATCTTATTTGACCGCTTCCTTTATCGTCTCCGCCATGTAATCGATCATCTCATCTGTCATTCCGGGATATACACCTACCCAGAATGAATTCTCCATAATGTAATCCGTGTTTGTCAGGTCGCCGACAATGCGGTAACCCTTCTTCTCTGCACGCATCTGATCGAAGCATGGATGCTTTGTCAGGTTGCCTGCGAAAAGCATTCTCGTCTGAACGCCCTTTGATTCAATGAACGGAACAACCTTCTTACGGTCGATGCCTTTCTTGCATGTGATGAGGAAACCGAACCAGCTCGGATCAGAGTTCTCACATGCTTCAGGAAGAATGATCCCTTCCGTTCCCTTAAGGCCTTCATATAATCTCTTGAAGTTTTGCTTTCTTCTCTCGACAAACGAAGGGAACTTCTTTATCTGCGCACAACCTATCGCAGCCTGCATATCGGTTGCTTTGAGATTATATCCGAAATGAGAATATACATACTTGTGATCGTAGCCTACAGGCAGTTCGCCGAACTGTCCGTCAAAGCGGTGTCCGCAAAGATTATCCTTGCCTGAAGGGCATGCACACTCTCTTCCCCAGTCTCTGAAAGATCTTGCGATCTTGTTCAGAAGCGGATCGTTTGTATAAACCGCGCCGCCTTCGCCCATCGTCATGTGATGCGGAGGATAGAATGAAGATGTTCCGATATCGCCTACGGTACCCGTAAGATATTTCTTGCCGTCAAGAACATATTCACTTCCCAAAGCATCGCAGTTATCTTCAACAAGCCAGAGATTATGTTTATCGCAGAAAGCCTTAACAGCTTTAAGATCGAAGGGGTTGCCCAATGTATGTGCTATCATGACCACTTTAGTCTTATCGGAAAGCGCTGCTTCAAGCTTGGTAACATCAATGTTGTACTGAGGGATCGTTACATCTACAAACACCGGAACAACACCATACTGGATTGCAGGTGTAACAGTTGTAGGGAATCCTGCTGCAACAGTGATCATCTCATCACCCGGCAGGACCTGTCTTTCTTTAAGAAGCGGTGAAGTAAGCGTCATGAATGCGAGAAGATTTGCAGATGAACCGGAGTTAACAAGACTTACAAAACGCACACCGAGATACTTCGCAAATTCCTTCTCGAACTGCTCGGTATACCTTCCGCTCGTAAGCCAGAATTCCAATGCCGAATCGACAAGGTTGGTCATCTCTTCACTGTCGTATACACGTGAAGCGTAGTTAATGCGGTCTCCGGGAACGAATTCCTTCTTCTGTTCCTTGAAATCGTGATAGTACTGTTCTACCAGTTTCAATATCTCTTCTCTTGCTTCTGCCTCGTTGTTCCAATTACTCATGCTTATACCTTCTCGTTAGTCATTCCTGATCATCATTACCATTTCTTCCAAAGAGCAGTGCCGCTCTCCCACATCTTCTCGAGAATATCCTTCTCTCTTGCATTGTCCATGCACTGCCAGAAACCTCTGTGCGTGTAAGACATCAACTGACCTTCCTCTGCAAGCTTGGTGAGAGGATCCTTCTCGAAGATCGTGTCATCACCTTCAATATAGTTGAAGATCTCAGGCTGCAGGACCATATAACCTGCATTGATCATGGCGCCGTCAGATAAGCTCTTCTCACGGAATGAACGCACTGAATTATTCTCTGCAATGTCGAGAATGCCTTTCTGCTGATCGATAACAACAGCAGTTAATGTGGCGATCTTGCCATGGTTCTTATGGAACTCGACGAGCTTTTGAATATCGACATCACAAACACCGTCACCGTATGTCAGCATGAACGGTTCATCACCGACATATTTTTGAATTCTCTTGACACGTCCGCCAGTCATAGTGTCATATCCGGTATCGCATACAGTGATCTTCCAGGGCTCAATAGCCGTCTCGTGGATCTGCATCACATTCTTTCCTTCGGAATAATCGAATGTAACATCACTGCAGCGGAGGAAGTAGTCCGCAAACCACTGCTTTATCATGTGCTGCTTATATCCGGCGCAGATAACGAAATCGTTAAACCCGTAATAGGAATACTCCTTCATGATGTGCCACAAGATAGGCTTTCCGCCGATCTCGATCATAGGCTTAGGCCTGAACTGGCTTTCCTCGGTAATACGGGTTCCCTTACCGCCTGCTAAGATTACTACCTTCATGCGTTTATCCTTTCTTTCTTGCAAAATGCTTGAAGAAAACTGCATCCTCATATTTCAAAGCAACAAAGTTCTCCGGAGGCCAGTATTCTTCCTCATCAGGTACCGGATTATTATCACGGTTCAACGTGACAATATAATCCGTTGTATAGTCGTTTATTCCGTTGTTATAGACCTGGACAGCTCCACGCACAAACTCAAAAACCGGAGTAACTGCTCCGATTATCAGGCAGAATATAAGACCGGCATATAACAGATTTGTCCTTTCAATAAACTCATCTGATTTCTTCCTCTTCTTTTTTGTCTCAGCCATCTTAGGGCTCATGAGAGAATTGGAAGTCAGGAACTTATAGCAGAACACGTACAGCAGGAATATAGGCGGTATCGATGCCCTCATTCTCAGATCGGAATGAACTCCGACATCGACAAACGGATATATCAGGAGCTGCAAAACCGTGATGTAATACAGGAAATTTTTCTTGTTGTCTTTCGCGATCAGCATAGCAAAAATCGCGAATTCAAACAGAATGAAGATAACGTACAGAATATAAAAACTGCTGTCCCACGTAAGGAAATATGCAAAAGCTTTTCTCGGCGTTTTATTGCTCATAAACGTATTCGACGTCAAATATGTGCCTATCAACGGGAAAACGATCAAAGCAGCACAGATATTAGACGGCGAGAAGACTTCACCTGCAAACTTAAGTCCTTCCTTAGCCTTTATCAGCTCCACCAGACGCTTTATGCCAAGAGCTATACAGTAAACCAGGTATCCGATAAACGGGAACGGTCCGCAGAACAGACAAGCCATTCCGATAAATACATAATTCGACAGTTTCTTCTCGTGAAGCAGGAGCGCCGTGCAGATCCACGGAATGAGAGCCTGGTTAAATACCCATCCTACACAGGTAGTCAGGGAAGAATACTGGAATCCTGCCCACCACTCCAAATGCATATCGGCAAAATCCTGATAAGTCTCCAGTACGAGAACTCCCAGAACATCCATTCCCGAGAAAAAGATAAAACCTATGACGGTCATGAGAACCTGCTTGGGTTTTGTTGCATCCAAATGCATAAGGACCAACAGGAACAATATGCACATGCCGATTCCGAAATATATCAGGAAGCATATATTGCCGGTAAAGAAGGCCGCTTCTGTGCTTCCGCTAATAAGGTAAACAAGCTTTGCCGGAATCGCTGCAGGCAGCCACATTCCGATATAGTAACAGAGCGCGCCGTCGTACTTGTCATAATAGATCGGCCAGTCACGCACGATAACGTCTCTGAAGATCGCATTTCTCCACAGATTATCAGAGCTCTGCGCCCAGAGTCTTCCGATTCCGCAGAATATAAGATAGACCAAAGTGATAACTATGACCGTGATGAGAAGTTTCTTCGAGATAACCAGCTTCTTATCACTCAGTGGGTCAGCATCAGTCTTATTTGCTTTCTTTCTGAAGATCAGTCTGTTAAGCCTGCTGTTGTCATCTGCACTTCCGATGCAAACAAAGAGCGCTATACAGGATAAGATGATCCAATACCATTTAAGCCATCCGATAAAAAAGCAGAACAAAGGCAAAGCAATGTATATAAGGGAGATCAGTCTTAACCTTGAATAAGAAATTGATACTTCCCCTTTATTCATCCTAAATGTCCCTTCCGTCCGCTCGGTGATAGTAATTAATGCCGTGGCCAGAACAGGCCCTGTAAAGCATAATTGACAATATTATATCATTTTTCTTATTTTAAAACTAATATAAGCGGCATCAGCCGGCGTACAAGGAACCTTAAGAGGTTTATGCTGTTTATCTTTTCGCGAAAACCTTAAAAAATAAGGTGTTTTCATAATTTACCGCGACAAAATTCGTTGGCGGCCAAGCCTCTTCATGCGGCAGCGGGTTGGAGTCCTGATCCAACGTGATGATGCAGTCGGAAAGATAATCGTCTATTCCCCTGTCACGCACACGTGTTACACCTCTCCAAAGCTCGATGCCGGGTGTTACGGCGCCAAGGGTCAGAAGAAGCACAAGTGTCACGTAAAGGATATTGACTCTGGACACGAATCTCTTAAAGAACGTCTCTTTCACACCTGTCTTTTTCGCAGGTATCAGAGCAGAGTTATTAAGCAGATAGTGATAGCAGAATACAAACATCATGAAGATCCCGGGAATAGACGCTCTCATCGTAAAATCCGAGTGAATGCCAAGGCCGAACAAGGGGAAGACCGAGAGCTGGAGCAAAGTAACGTAGAACAGATAATTACGTTTGTTAGACAACAAAACCAGTAAAGCATAGATACCGAATTCGATCAGCAGGAACAGAAAATACAGCACATAGTTCTCATATACCCATGTCGGGGGTAAAAAGAATGTCTTTGAATTCTGGCTGCTCATCATGGTATTGGATGTGAAATACGTTCCGACGGCCGGGAAAATAAAGAGGATCGAGCATATGTTGGAAACCGAGAACAGTTCCTGAAGATAAAGCTTCCCATTCTTTGCTTTTATCATCTCCGCAAGACGCTTTATTCCGATCGCAACACAGTAGATGAAAAACCCGATAAACGGAAACGGTCCGGCAAACAGGCAAGCCATTCCGATCAGGACAAAGTTGGATATGGTCTTCTCATGAAGCAGCAACATAGTGCAGATCCATGGGATAAGAGATTGATTGAATACCCAGCACAAACATGTTGTAAAAGACGAATACTGGTAAGATCTCGCCCACCATTCGATGTGGTCATAATCAACCTTAAATTCTTTGCCGACGATATCCATGCCGGAAAAGAAAACAAATCCCAAAATGATGAAAAGCACATTCTTTGTATCTGTTTTTTTGAAATACATCATGAGCAGCAGGAACAGTATGCTTAGACCGATCGTATAGTAGATCAGGATGAAGATGTTTCCGACTCTGAAACCTACTTCCGAATCAGATGTCAGCAGGAAAGCGATCTTCCCCGGAATTGCAGCCGGAAGCCAGGCGCCGATGTAATATGAGAGCGCTCCGTCGTATCTGTCGTAATATACCGGCCAGTCATGAGTTATCAGATCTCTGAATATCGCATTTCTCCACAGATAATCATCACTTTGGGCCCAAAGCCTTCCGACTCCGCAGAAGATCAAATAAGCACAAGTTATCAATACGATAAGGGTCAAAAGCTTCGCGGATATCACAAGGTTGTCAGGATCATCCGGCTTCTCAGGAACTGCCTTCTTTTTAAAGAATCCGCCTATCTTGCCGTTTGGGTCTGCTAACAGCATGCACAAGACCAAAGCTATGCATGTAATGACTGCCCAGTACCATTTAAGCCAGCCCAAAAAGAAACAGAATAAAGGCAACAGAACGAATATCAGAGCGCACCGTCTTAGAAAAGGATATGAAATTGACAGCTGCTTTTTATTCATCCGGATGAACCCTTCCGCTTCAATAGACTGACTTATTAGTTGAAGAATATTTTAATGCCAATTATAGCTTATTTTTCAATATTTTTTAAAGTCAAAGCCATCAGCTCAGCCCTTAAGCCTCTTTACGCGTTCATCCACATTTTTCATGAACTCTTCTTCTGACATATTGGGATCTCTGGTTTCAAGTATCAGATCACACGGAAGGTTGCTGCATTCACCGCATGACTTAAACCCGTTTTCGATCCTGGAACAATGATAGATCGGGCATTCTTTGCCTTCAGGCGCATGAAATACCTTGCCGCATAAAGCGTTGCAGCCTTCACACATTTTCCCGTAACAGTAGCATGCGCTGCAGTCAGATCCGCAGCAGCTTATCAGATCACTCATCACCTGATAACTCCTTTTGCTTTTTCTTGCTGAAGCTCCCCAGCACTATTCCATAAGCCTTATTCAGAAGGTCCTTCAGGACTTCATCAGGAACTATGCCATCTGCTTTTACCGAGTTCCAATGAGTCTTGTTCATATAGTAACCGGGTATTATGTCCTCATACTGCCTGCGCCAGAACTCGCCTTCAAGAGGTTCGAGCTTCAGCGTGATGTATACAGGCTTGTTATCGTCATCCCTGCATATTGCGGCAAACATCTTCCCGCCGATCTGGTAGCGTATCCAGTTCCAGTCAGGCTGCAAGTCTTTGGTTACGCCGGGTTTACCGAGCAAGTACTTATCTATCCAATCGTATTTCATTTTACGTTGTCTCCGTGATTTATTTCCCGCAGTAAGCCACAGCATCTGCCTGGAACAGAAGTCCTTCTTTGCCGCCCACATGTGCAAACTCAGTCTGGATGGACTTGCGCACAGGATACTTGCCGTTGAATCTTTCTTTGATGATCTTCTCCATTACCGGAATGTTCCACACATCTCTGAAGAGGCAGTCCATCTGCACTACAGATTCGAGTGTGAGTCCGACCATTGCAAGCCTTTCCTCCATATGGTCGAAAGCGCCGTTGATCTGTTCTTCGATGGTTCCGCCGATATTACCTACACAGTAACTTAAAAAACAAAAGTCACCTGCTTTGATCAGTCCCGAATGTGCCCACTGTTCACTTATATCGTATCTTTCAATTTCTGCCATTTTCGTATCCTCCATACATCTTTATCATTGATTCTGCCATTGTTTTTAAATTGTCGCGGAGTTCTTCCGGCTCAAGGACTTCCACCTTATCGCCGAATGTAAGCATCCACATCGTAAGATTATCCATATCGGCGTAGTCTCTTATCAGAAGAAGCCTGCCGTCATCCTGTTCTTCATAGCAGCCGGGACCAAATTCCTCGACAAGTCTCCACTTCATATCCGGCTCAAATAATGCTTTAAGGATTATATTCCGCGGAAATTTCAATTCTGAACTGAGATCCGGTACCGGTGCATTCCTGCAGGGAAAATCTTTATCTGTCTCCTTGACCTTATCCATGCGGTTAAGCTTAAACAGCCTGTAATCCTTGCGTTTTCTACACCATCCGTATACATACCAGCTCGTCCATTTGAAAACTATGTAATACGGTTCTATCGAGCGCTTGCTTTCTCCTGACGGCGCGTAGTAGTAAAACTCGAGCAGATGCCTGTTTTCGATCGCGTCCTGAATAGTCGAGATCTTCGGAGCAAGAGTATCCTTATACCAGGATGAAAGATCGATCAGGATCGAATCTCTTCCTGTTATGAGTTCTGATGATCCTGCCTGAATCTTTTCCATCAGCTGACCGTAATAACTGCTTCCGCTTACGCTGTCGAGACTTCTAAGGCCTGCAAGTATCATTTGCATATCTTTCGAAGTAAGAATAGTCCTGTCGACTTTATAGCCTTCCGCAATGCTTATTCCGCCGCCCACACCCTGACAAGTTCTTATCGGGATGCCTGCATATAACAGTTCATCTATGTCACGGTTGATAGTCCTCCTTGATACTTCAAATCTCTCAGCAAGTTCCGGCGCCGTTACCTTTTCTTCCTGCAGCAATACTGACAATATTCCGATAAGCCTGTCTATCTTCATATGTTTTCCGCTCCGAAATGATCTTAACAAAATAAACACGACAACTGTTTGTCATGTTTATTCTAATAAGTCGAAAACATTTTTGAAAGTCTGATTTTCGCCAACTGCAAACAGCATATAACAGTTGACAACAGTTATACACTGTTATACACTGTTTGCGGAGGTTGACAATATGCGCATTATTTTAAACAACTCCTCAATGGTACCTATCTACGAGCAGCTTATGGATCAGATCAAGAACGAGATCATAAGCGGCAGTCTTGCAGAGAACGAGATCCTTCCGTCTGTAAGATCCTTGTCTGCCGAACTGCGGATAAGCGCTCTTACAGTAAAAAAAGCTTATGACAAGTTAGAAGAAGAAGGCTTTGTCGTTACTGTACACGGGAAAGGCACTTACGTTGCTGCGACTGACAAGCAGCTTGCCCTGGAGGCCAGGAAAAAGACTGTCGAAGATGACTTCGCAGCTGCCGTTCAGAAGGCCGGCTCGATAGGTTTGACCAAAGACGAGATCATGGAGATCGTGAGGATCTTATTGGAGGAATAATGATGGTCATAATAGATAACCTTGCAAAGAATTACGGCGGCTTCCGCCTTAATGTCTCTATGGAAATACCGAATGGTACCGTTACAGGCATTATCGGAAAAAACGGAGCCGGTAAGACCACGATAATCAAAGCAATACTTGGTCTTATAAGGCCTGACGAAGGACATGTAACTATAAACGGTATAGAGTCAACTGCTTTAAGCGGCGCGGATAAAGCCGGGATAGGTGTTGCATTGTCCGATTCCGGATTTAGCCGTTATCTTGATCTAAAGGACGTTATATGCATTTTAAAGAAAATGTATCCGACGTTTGATGAGGATTTTTTCAGAAAGAGCTGTGCTGCGCAAGGGCTCGCCCTCGATAAAAAATTGAAGGATTATTCCACCGGCATGCACGCAAAACTCCGCGTACTTACCGCCATCAGCCACAAGGCTGACCTGCTCATCATGGATGAACCCACAGCAGGACTCGACGTTGAAGCACGTAACGAGATCCTCGATATGCTTCGTCAGTATCTTTCTGATAATGAGAATTGTTCTATTCTTCTTACCTCACACATCTCCTCAGATATCGAGAGTCTGTGCGATGACATCTATCTTATAAACGACGGAAAAATCATCCTTCATGAAGACACCGATAACGTCTTAAGCAATTATGCCATCCTTAAGGTAAATGAAGATGATTATGAGAAGCTTGATAAAAGCTATATTCTCAGCACCAAGAAAGAAAACTTCGGGTATGTCTGCTTCACGAATGAGAAGCAATTCTATGTTGATAACTATCCGGATATCGTCATTGAAAACGGTAAGATAGACGATTTGATTTTAATGATGACTGGAGGAAAATAACATGCTTGGTCTTTTAGTTAAGGATCTAAGGATTACACTTACCAGAAAATATGCCCTTTTGATCATACTGTTCATAGCTCTGATCATGTCATTGAGTATGGAGGGACCTTTCATTATCGGTTATCTCACGATGATCGCGCTGATGCTGGCGGTCAGTACAATAGCCTATGATGAAATGGATAACGGATACGCTTTTATGATGACTATGCCGTTTAGCCGAAAGGCATACGTCAGAGAAAAATACCTGTTTTGCCTTATTTCAGCTTTAATTGCGTGGTGTATCGGAGCAATAATCTACTGCGGCATATACTTATACCGCAATGATGTATCAGCCATAATGGAACAGCTTCCTGCGCAATTGGTTCTTATACCGGTTTTTTTCGTTTTGCCGGCTATTATGATCCCGCTGCAGCTGAAGCTCGGTGCGGAAAGAAGCAGAATAGCCACATATATTATATTCGGCTTAGTCGCAGGTATTATCATCACGGCTAAAAGGCTGTTCGACAATGCAGATCTCCCATTGGATCCGGAAATAGCTCTGAACGGTTTTTCACCCGTTTTAGCTCTTATCGCATTAGTTGCATTGTGTCTGCTGATTGTTTTTATCTCATATCTTTTCAGTGCCAGGATCATGCAGAAAAAGGAATTTTGATATTCAAATTGCTTTAATTCACAAAAAATAACCCGTAAACAATATCGTTTACGGGTTTATATTTTGTATCAACCTTCTAAAAAAAGTCCAAAAGTATTATGCCGGTTGTTGCCATTTTATGTCCGGCTTGATTCCCTTTTTCACGCAATCATCGAGATACAGGTCTATCAGATTCTGGTATGGAATGCCTGTCTCTTCAGCAAGCTTTTTAAAGTAGTCCACAGTTGTTGATTTGAGATTAATTGTTACCTGACGCTTAAGTTTTTCTGCATATGGATTCTTTCTGGGATTGAGTTTTGAAATATCATAGTTATCTCTCATAATTCGCCACCGCCTTGAAAATAGTAATCCGCTTCATTTTTCGTTGCTCTGCGTGCAGAAATGATTCTAATCACTTCTCCCTTGCTTCGGCAAACCCAATTCCATGCTTTTTAATGTTTACTTTATTTTTGTTTTCATCCCATTCAAATTTCATGATACGAGACTTTCCACATCATAATTATATTATAATTATATTCCATTATCAAGGCGCATCTTAACCGACATATTGTCTTTACAATCGATACAGCAAAGTACAATTCAGTTATCTTCAGTATCAGTTGCTTGTTCGCTTACTTTGATATCGTCATCATCTAAAAACCGCTGTTCGAGAATTGGCCTGTCGTCATATCTAGCGATAATTCTCTCAAACTCTAAATGTCTGACATCAATGTCAACATCCATTTCTGATACAATCTTAGGGTCACCTATCAATTGAAATCCCCGCTTTTCCAAGAATTTCTTTATATGGAAATACCATATTTCAGGCTCGCCCATTTTCCCTCCAAGAGATACCAGCTTATTATCCTTATCAAAGAACCAAGGATTACGTCCGACATTATCAGCTCTATATTCAGGCGGGCAAAAATATTCGCTGAACAACAAATAATCCTTCATGAGCTCTTTTGTCGGCTCTGGTGATACTGTGAGTTTTTCTAATGCGATCCATAAAACTCCCATAAAAACACTTCCTTTCTTTATGTTATACCAACGGTATATCGAAGTATACTATATACCATTGGTATTTTCAATGATATAATCCAAATTAATTCACAAGATCGGAGCATTTTTATGAAGCAGACAATCTTACCTGACAGACTTTTATCCTGCCGCAACAATCTTGGACTGACGCAATCAGAAGCAGCAAAGATTATTGGTATTACACAGCCTGCGTATCAGAGATACGAGGCGGGCGTAAGAGTCCCTTCTTTGCAAGTTGTTAAAGAAATAGCTAAAGCATTCAATGTTTCCACAGCATACTTATACGGGGAAAGCGATCAGGCACTTCCTGATTATTTTGTAATCGACAAGAAAGACAATCAATTACTATTCTCAATAATTGAACAATGCAAAGGCCTTAGCAATAATCAGCTTGAGGAGATATTAAAGAACATCGCCAAAAATAAAAACCCGTAAACGTTATCGTCTACGGGTTGATCCTTTTGGCGGAGACGGAGGGATTCGAACCCTCGTGCCAGTTGCCCAGCAAACGCATTTCGAGTGCGCCCCGTTATGACCACTTCGATACGTCTCCAAACGCGCCTTATTGTAATAGATTAGCTCTGATTATTCAACCAAATATGCAGTGTAACAATGTTACAGTGCGCCAAATCTAATGTTTTTCCTTAATTCTTCCTTGGCTTCCTCACCACAGAGATAGCCTACGAGAGCAAGACCAAAATCGACTGATGTACCCATAGCCTGGCTCGTGATTATGTTGCCGTTGACTACCACTTTGGAGTCTTCGATGACATTGGCGCCACCTTCTCTCAATGCTTCCCAGAAACCGGGATTACATGTGGAATCCTTTCCATTAAGAAGTCCGAGACCTGCAAAAACGGTAGGAGCTGCGCATATTGCAGCAATGCCTTTACCCTGTTCGTTGAACTTTACGATCTGTTCTTTCAAAAGCTCACAGGCATTGAGGTTATTGGTTCCCTTAACGCCGCCCGGAAGCATCAGGAGGTCGTATTCATCGAAATTGATATCGCCGATAAGCTTGTCAGCTGTGATCTTAACGTTTCTGGAAGCTGTAATTTCGAGTGAATCCATAATGGAAACGACATCAACATCAACCTTGGCTCTTCTCAAAAGGTCAACGGGCGTAATAGCCTCAACCTCTTCACTGCCGTCTGCGATAAATACTGCAACCTTTGCCATATCTGTCCTCCGATCCTTAAAGGCCGAAAATGCCCTTAACAAATATCTCAATTCCAATGAATATCAGGATGCAACCGCCGATAATAGTGGCGATGCTCGATATCCTGCTGCCGATCTTCTTGCCGAAGATCACCCCTATTAAGCATATCACAAGCGTAACAACGCCGATTATAAAAGATGCGGCAAATGCTCTTAACACGGAGTAATCAGCGATCGTAAAACCGACTGAAAGCGCATCAATCGATGTGGCAATACCCTGGACGACAAGTGCGCCCCATGTAAGCTTTGCGGGCTTATCCTCCTTGATCTCCTCATCTTTCTTCTTGCCCTTGCGCTCCATTATCCCTTCGATGACCATCTTGCCGCCGATAAAAAGCAGCAGGATAAGCGCGATCCAAGGAATAAACTTGCTGAATGACGTGAAAATTTCTTCCAATGTAGTAACCAGGAACCAGCCGATAAGGGGCATCAGGAACTGCGCAACCGCATAAACACCAGCGATCTTGAGCATCCTGGTCTTTCTCAAGTTAGGCTCTAAGATACCGTTAGCTATGGAAATGGAGAATGCGTCCATTGCAAGGCCTATGCCCAAAAGCACCGAATTGATAATTAACTGAACCACTTTGTTCTGTCCTCTCCGCCCGGGCAAAAAAATAACCCAAGGCCCTTAATGCCTTGAGTCTCGCAATGGAAGATTAAGCCAGGTGTAACCAGTATGTTGACTTAAACAACGCTAATATGGCGTCTGCTACTCCCTCAATGGAAACGATACTATCAACACAGCTCCAAGTTAGTCAACACTAATATTCATGTGCATTTATCTTAAACGCCATGTTTTTCGCGAAAAAAGACAGAAAACCGAGGGTTTTCCATCTCAAACCACAAAAAATCGCCTGTTTAAGACAGAAAAGTCTGTTTATCGTTTATATTATAAATAAGCACGTGCGCAAAAAATGTTGTATAATAAACAGCCGCACGAAAAGAAACGCTACTTGAAACATCAGGAGGCCAATATGAACGAATACATTAAGCAGATTTCTGACAGAATCAGAGAGCTTAGAGACATCCTTGACTTAACTGCCGAAGAAGTTGCAGCAAACATCGGCGTAAGCACGGAAGAGTATTTAGCATATGAAAATGGCGAAAAGGAGATCCCAATCAGCCTTCTATACAAGGTGGCAAGCGTTTTCAAGGTGGACCCGACTGTCCTTATGACAGGCGATGTTCCGAGAATGGATGACTATACAGTGGTAAGAGGCGGCAACGGAATCAAGGTCGAGCGTTATCCCGGCTATTCCTTCAGTGCCCTTGCATTTAACTACAAGAACAGACAGATGGATCCTATGATCGTTACCCTGTCCAAGTCTGAGACAGCTGAGCTCGTACGCCACGGCGGCCAGGAGTTCAACTATGTGATCGAAGGCGCGATCAAGGTAGTCGTAGGAGACAGAGAATTTACTTTAGAGGCAGGAGATTCCATTTACTTCAATCCTGAAAAGCCTCACGGACAGAGAGCCGTGACGGAGACTGCTAAGTTCCTCACAATTATCAACGAGTGATTTAGCAGTACTACCCCAAGGCAAACTAAATTGAAGTAGAAAAGGAATGTATACCCATGGACTTATTAAACAGATTTGTAAACAGAATTGATTTTGACAGTTATCAAGACTTTAAAGAGAATTTCAAGATAAATGTTCCGGAGGATTTCAACTTCGGATTTGACGTTGTTGATGTATATGCCAAAGAGGACCCTGATAAGGAAGCACTCATCTGGTGCGACGATGACGGCAACGAAAAGCATTTCACATTTAAGGATATCAGCGAGAAGAGCAACCGTGTTGCAAACATGTTCAAGGACTTAGGGATCAAGAAGGGCGACAGAGTCCTCATGATGCTCCGTCAGCGTCCTGAAGTATGGTTCACAATGGTAGGTCTTCATAAGCTCGGCGCTCTGGTAATCCCTGCAACATTCCAGCTTCTTTACCACGACATCGTTTACCGCTGCAATGCAGCTGACGTTAAGATGATCGTTTGCGCTGACGATCCGCAGATCATTGAGCATGTTAATAAGGCCCGTCCCGACTGCAAGACAGTTCAGTACTGCAGTGTTATCGGAGAGGCACCTGAAGGCTGGAGATCTCTGACAGATGATATTGATAATGCATCCCCTGTTTTCGAGCGCCCCACAGGTGACGAAGCAACACATGCATACGATCCGATGCTGATCTACTTCTCATCCGGCACGACAGGTGAGCCTAAGATGATCCTTCACGACTACACCCTCCCTCTTGGCCACATCGTAACAGCCAAGTACTGGCAGCAGGT
>JAEEGJ010003963.1_pt1 | contig 52676 bp, 45 predicted proteins | sample 8958761 | NCBI WGS metagenome assembly JAEEGJ01 (sample SAMN16246546, study PRJNA631951) | gut metagenome | biome: gut microbiome; feature: rumen; material: RS-attached | host: Bos | place: Iran: Karaj | collected 2018-10
GACCGCCTTCGGCAAGTACTTCGCCGAGATCGAGCGTAAGGAACCTATCAACCTTAGGGGCTTTTGCCGTCACATGACCGAGCACGGCAAGATCGCCTCCGAGCAGATGTGTGAGCTCGTCATCAAGCAGATGGTCGACTGTATGAAGGAGCTCGTCTCCCAGGGTCAGCCCGTCAAGCTCGACGGCCTGGGCACGTTCTCGCCCTCTGTCGACGGGCAGAAGCTCGGCAAGAACGACATCACTGATGCCATCGCCGGTGGTCCGGCATCGATGATCAACGGCATCCACCTGAACTTCCAGCCCGAGAACACGAAGGGTGAGAAGCTGACCTCGAAGGCGCTCAAGGAGTACTGTATCTTCGAGTGGGGCTACGTCGTGAAGTCTATCAAGAAGATGATCTCCGGCAAGGAGAAGCGTTATCAGGAGAAGACGCCGATCGCCACCTACGGCATCTCCATCGCCGAGGCTGATGCTCCTGCTACTGGTGGTGGCGAAGGGGGCCAGGGCTAGCCTCTAGTATCTAAGAGAGTCTGCTGACCGGGGTGATGCAAATGCTACACAGCCAGTCCATGAACTGGAACAACATCCATCACACAGCCTTGAATGCAGCCTGCAGCAGCTCTCTTTCCCCCTCGCGCAGCCAATAATAAAAATCAAGCCGTGTCCCGGCTTACCAAAACATAGAAATAATTGACGGTTTCTGCAATTATTTGTTTGCATCCTTCCCTTGAGGGAAGGCCTTGGTTGGGTGAATGTCTTTTTGCTTCTTTTTCTGCGCCAGAAAAAGTAAGGACCCAGCAGGGTGTAACCCTGCAAAAATAATGTTTAATCTTAAAATTTACAATTTAATGAAACGCGAAACGATCAATAAAATTGCCAATTTTGTCCTGACGGTCATTACCGCCTTCGTCTCAACCTTCCTTATGCAGTCTTGCATGAATTTCTAAATTCATAGAATTATGAAAGAACTTAAGCATGACGCAGTCAAACTGCTTATCATTCATTGCAGCGCCACTTACTGCGACAAACCTTTCAGCGTTGAATCCCTGATAGCGACTGGTATGGGACGCTTCGGCCAGCCCTCTTATCACTATTACATTCGTCGCAATGGCGCTATTGTCCCGATCCTTCCGGAGAATGTCCGTGGGGCTCATGCCCGCCATTACAACAGTTGCTCTCTCGGCATTTGCTATGAGGGAGGTCTGGATGAGAAAGGCCGTTCTGTCGATACTCGGACTGAGGCACAGAAAGCCTCCATGTTCGCTCTGCTCAAGGAGCTGACTGCGGAATATCCCGATGCCCGCATCATTGGGCATTGTGAGCTGCCGCACGTCGTCAAAAAGTGTCCGTGTTTTATTCCGAGCACTTACTACACCTCTCTCCAACCCGGTTCTAATCGTATTAATCCTTAATTCTAAATTCTTAATTTTCTATGCATCTACCTCGTGATGATTTGTTGATTCATGTACTAGGACAAAGTGATATCATAGCATTATCCCTGACTTGTGATACGAGTCAGGGATTTTTGTATCATGTATGGTAAAAATATACAAAAATATCCTAAAAATGAGAGAGTTTCATGTATTATTACGATTATAATAATTACATTTGCAATGAATGAAGAAAAGAAGGTTGTTCTATCTTTTTGTAGGCCTGTTGGCCATATTGTTTCTGTTTGTTTATGTCAGGCATCCAATTATCACCGGTAGTTTGACGAAACAGACTGTGTATCTGTGGTTCTTGAACAGTTTTCACATCAAAGACGGTCATCGAGAACCTACGTTCATGCTGATCGACGATGATTCTGGGATGGGCATCTTTAAGATTCATGAAATCTGTGAGCGGGTAGGAGTTAAGGCAACCTTCGCGGTCGTTCCAGCAGTCCTTGATAGTATTCGTATTGACTCTCTGAAAGCTTGGCATCGAGACGGATATGGCATCGCCTTACACGGCTATAACCACGGACGGTGGAAAGAATGGACCACTGAAGAGATTGTGGATGATATGAATAAAAGTATCGCCTTCTTGGAGGAAAATGATATAGCCTCGTCTGATCAAATTCATACAGTGGTGACTCCAGGTTCCTATAATACTCATGCCATTCGCAAAGCCATTGACAGTCAGGGCATGAAGATGGTCATGGGGGCTTGTATCGTAAATCCCGATACCACAACCTTCCAATGGGGCAGATTCTTTATTACCCAAGAAACGAATATGAACCATGCTCATGATATCTTGGAACGAGCCAAAGTTGAGAAAGGCTTTATCATCTTTGGCACTCATTCTTCGAATCCTGATGAATTCTCTGCCGAGAAGACCGAAACTATTCTCCAAATGGCTATAGATTTGGGCATTAAACCTTACAGATAAATAATAACAAAGAATGATACAAACCATCCGATGACACAGATATGGATGAAATGATCTTTGATAAGTGACTTCGTAGGACTGCCACTCTGATTGTAAACAATCATATTTTGTAGATAACGAAGTATTCCTGCTAACACCCAACCTGCGGTAAAATACAAATAGCGAGTTCCCAATCTGGCTGTTACCTCTTCAGACATGGTGTACATGATATAACACACCATGGTAATGGCTGCCACAATGGCTGTAGCCTCGTTGATGAAAGCCTTATTATAACCAGTAATTGAAACACGTGGCTTTGTACCTGTCTGTTCATAGATGCTAAAATCATCGTATCTTTTTGTAAAGGCCAAAAGAAGAGCCAACAGGAATGTCATTAAGACCAACCAATGAGACACCCAGGTGTCTGTGGCAAAGCCTCCGGCCAATACTCTTAGGACAAATCCAATTGCGATGATGGTTACGTCAATAATCGCATAATGCTTCAGTTTGAGGCAATAAGCGATATTCATCAACCAGTACCCACCTATTATTATATATAGATATGTTAGTTTCGGACTATTAACAAGGACCAGTATACAGAATGACATCAGCGCACATAGCATCATCGTGATGTAGCCATTAGTGATAGATACCGCTCCTGATGCTATTGGCCTCTTGCATTTTTGAGGGTGTTGGCGATCCGCTTCTGCGTCATGCAGATCGTTCAGGCAATAGATCGAGCTACTGATGAAACAAAAAGATAAAAATGTCAGGAATGTTGCCATCGTTTGCTCCTTATTGAATAAAGAGTTGCTGAAAAACAAAGGCGCAAAAACAAAAATGTTTTTTACCCATTGGCTGGTTCTGATCAGTTTGAGATATTGTATCATGAGAATACTATTTTAAATGGAACATGCTTGTATACTTATTATATAGCAATAGCCATTGTGGATGGCAAAGAAGACGGCGCAGACAATCAAAATCATCTGGAAAACTCTCTGTGTGAGTTTGTGAGTAATAGCATTCAGGCCAATAGCAATGAAAATCGGAACGAAAAACAACCAGTGTCCACAGAACAACTGAAGTTCATTATTCCCATAGCCACAGACGAAATGGATAATAATATTGTATGCAAAAAAACTGAGGCAGATGTTACGTAACAGAGCCTTTGATTTGATAACACCCCATAGGGCGAAAAGAAGTAGGAAAATGATCGTGATGTGGTAGAAGACGGATGGGTAGGCGGGTAATGCCTCGGCATTACTGGTATGTACCACTTGATCGGTATAGTGGAACAAAAATGGATCAGCAAAGTAATGGTTCCAGATGGTCGACAGTTGTATGTTACTGTCATGGACAAACTTGTGGGTATCGTTTAAGATGGCTTCCATGAGTGGGATATGCTTCACAAAATAGCGGTAGGCTAATCCTATCATGGTGATTCCAAACAATGGGATAAATAAGAAAGTTGACTTGAATGTCGAAACGATAGCCTGCCTAATATTGCCTGCCTTATCCCATAATTTGACGAAGAAGAAGTAAATGCAATTAGTCAAAGTGGTTCCAGTGAGTATGGCAAAAATCAGATTGTCTGAGAACATTGTCGACCTCTTAGTCATGGCCAATAGAATGAGCAGCAAAACGAAATAGATGGTTAAAACATATGTCTCTGCCAATCCCGAAAGTAGCATGATGTGAGCACATGTTGAAAAGAGAACGATGGATATCAACGATGAAACCTCTCCAACTAATGCCTGTTTGCAAATCTTATAGATGAGAAGATTGCTGCCGGTCATGATGATGGATGAGAATACAGCAAAGACCGCCCAATGTAATGTTGATGGTAAAATGGCATCAATTAGTAGAACAGGGAGGTTGATTATTACATATAGTGGATGGCGCAGATTCCATGAGACGATTTTGTTCAGCATTAGTTTTGGATTTCTTCCTTCTCCGATATAGAAATCACTGTCGTATCCCATCAGTTCATGATGATTTGAAAAATCAACGCAAAGTGAAAAATATAACGAAAAACAGAGGAACCATAATAAAGTGGAGAAAAAGATAATTCTCTCCGTCTTCTGGTGTGGTATAATCAATTTGAGTAGATCTTTCATTTTTTGTAGAATTTGTATTTGCTAATAATATATGTGATAGGGTTGAGCATAATGGTCATAAGCTTGAAATGTTGCGTCAGCCAAGTCAATGAGATACAAAGAATAATGGCATAACAGAAAAGCAATATCTCATGACATGGAAAAATGTTGTTTGAGAATAGTGGTCGTAGGGCAGTTACAATAAATATGTGGTACATGAAAATGGATAGGGTGTATTTTCCGTATTTCGCGAAGACGGGTTTGCAAAAGATTAGTCTCATAAATAGGAATCCTATCAAAGTCGCAAATGAATATAGGAATATTCTGGCCATAAAATAAAGAATAGGAGGAGCCGGTATGTTATCATAATAACTTCCAAAATAGATGACGCTACGGATGTCTTTGTTAATCATAAAATAAACAAAGACAAAAAGAAAAAGAATAGATATAAATGCTATCCATGTCTTTACTTTCGTGAAAGCAGCCTTGATGGTTGAGTCTTCGAGGTAGTATCCTAAGAAGAAAAAGAAACCCAGGGTGAAAAATCTGATTGATGTTCCGTCAGGGATCTTTATAAATCCTATGCCAAGTCCCATTCCTATAAAGGATAATAGGATCATCCATTTATTGTGGGTAAGCCAAGACTCATTTGCTACAAGTATTATCATGCGCCAAAGGACGATACATGCCAAGTACCATAGAATTCCTTTAGGAATAAAGATGTCAGGGAACAACGAAAAACTTCCTCCGTTAAAAACGGGCCTAATACATCTTGCAAATTGGAAAACAAAGTAGGTTTCAAGAATGTAAATCATTCCAATGAGGTATTTTCTTTTGTCTTTTATATGTGAGAAATGGCCCGAAATAAATACAAACAAAGGCATGTGAAACAAATAAATGAAATTATACATTGCCTGATTAAAGGGGTTGTCGTCAACACATGTTTCAATCATGTGCCCATAGACTACAATGAATATCAATTGAAATTTCAGAGAGTCCCAGAATGGATTCCTTTCTTTTGATTGTTTACCCATTTAATTGGTGATAGTAAAATATTTTGAATCTATATGAGTTTTAAATAATAAACTATCAATAGTTTAGTTCTTTCTTTTTTGAATAGATGTTTTAGTGAGAAAATGGTGTTGAAGAATGTATAGAATTTAGTTCTGGGTATTTTTGTTGATAATTTCTCGACAAGTGATGTGTATTTATTCTTTACTCCTCCATAGCATGCTTTTTCAAAGAAATCGCCTTTTTCAGTATCTAATGATTCTATATGTTGTATGTACCAACTCATAAACGCATCGGTAGCCTTTATTTGTTGAATGGCTATATGAAAGTCTCCTTGATTAGAAAGATTGATGTCTGATACCCTAAAATTCATGCAGTTTTTTGAAATACATGCAATTCCGTGATCTGCCATAGAAAGAGCTGTAGCATCGTCGCTAAAGTGGGCATGAGGAAATGATATGAATCCTCCCATGGCCATGAGAGCATCTTTTTTAAATATGTAATTCGAAACGCAAGATATTGTTAATCCTTTTGCCCAACAAAGTGTGAACTCCCTACTATTCATATATTCTTTTAAAGGGAATTCAATGTCTAATATTTGCCCTTGCTCTCCAATCTTTTTTACTCCAGATCGAAATAAGTTAACGTCGGGATATTTTTTTATTAATGTGGTCGTTTCTAGGAGGAAATTAGATTCATATGTGTCATCATCTGTAGCTAAAACAATATAGTCATTCTGAGCATATTGGATACATTGATTCCAGTTGGCAACTAAATCTGTTCCTCCAATATTTTTATCATTCTCTTTATATATGATTCTGTCATCATTATAACAATCCACAACGCCTTTCAGATTCTCTGGTGAAGCATCGTTCACAATAATTAGCTCGAAATCCTTGTATGATTGATTTAGGATGCTCTCAATGGCTAAATGAAGATATTTGGCCTTATACGCGGGCATGATGAATGAAAAAGAAATGGATTCGTTCATATCATTTATGTGGTTTTTATTATATTCTGTGTGCAAAGGTAGTCTTTTTTTATTAAAAACTTGCATTAATCAAATTTTATTCGTAATTTTGTCGCAAGAAATGTTAATATGATGTATTCTATAATAACTATTAATTATAATAATGAATTAGGTCTTCGTCGAACAATTGAAAGTGTTGTTCGGCAAACTTATGAAGATTATGAATATATTATTATTGATGGTGGGTCAACGGATAGCAGTGTTAAAATTATCCAAGAATACTCAGATAAAATAGATTTTTGGGTGTCAGAAAGAGACCGTGGCATTTATCATGCCATGAATAAAGGTGTAACTTATGCTCATGGTGATTATTGTATATTTATGAACTCAGGGGATTGCTTTTATGATGAAGCAGTTTTGTCCTCTGTCGCCAATTATAACAATAAAGAGGATGTCGTTGTTGGGTATGCTGCGATCAAAATAGGGAATGGTATAATTTCACCTCCTCCAAAAGGCGAGTTCACATTTTATCATCTATATTCGGGTGCTATACCCCACCAAGCAACTTTTATCAAAACTGAGTTGTTAAGGAAATACCCATATGACGAAAGCCTTAAAATTTCTTCTGATTGGAAATTCTTTGTTCAAGCTCTTATTTTAGATAATTGTTCTATTCGATATTTGGATGTTTGTGTGGTTAGATATGATACGGATGGCATAAGTTCTGCAAATCCTCAGATGATGAGACGAGAGAAAGAAACAGTTATGTCAACCATGTTCCCTCCACGGGTTCTTGCTGATTATCAACATATGAAAGAATCAGAATGCTTGGTACAAACCATAGCTCCTCAGTTGCGTCGACATTATAAAATAGATAAACTTTTATATAAATTTGGATCGTTGCTTCTTAATTATGTGAAGAAATGAAAATGGATTATAGTATCAAAGTTTCCATTTTGATGCCAATATATAAGGTGGAACAGTATCTTGAAAAGACACTGGATAGCGTTTTTACACAAACATATCCGAATATAGAATATGTTTTTGTGAACGATTGCTCCCCAGACAATAGTTTACATGTTCTTGAAGATACAATTGCCAGATATGGAATAGATAGAGACAGATATGCTATCGTCAACCATCAGCAAAATGAGGGTATCGCAGTCTCAAGAACAGATTGTATTGCTAACGCTAAGGGCGACTATATATTCTTCGTGGATAGTGATGATTGGATAGAAAATAATGCTGTTGAAGAGATGGTTGCAGTCACAAAAGGTGGAACTGTAGATATTGTCGGCTGCGACTATATGAAAGATTTTTTGTCTGGTAAGACAACGTTTCATCACGAGGATTATGCAGAAACTTGTAGAGAGAACCTTTTGAAATGTTTGAATTACGATATTGCAACGGTATTGTGGAAACTTCTAATCAAGAGAAAACTGTTTGAGAACTTTACAATTACGCCTCATGTTGATATTGTTGAGGATTACATTATGTCTGTAAAGCTCTATTATTATGCTCAGAGTTTTGTGGCGATTCCTAAAGCATTCTATCACTACGTTCAGTATAATCAGGCTCGTGTCTCTCTTCAAACCCTATGGAGTGTGAATATGCATATCAAAGGCGTGCAAGAGGTAGAACAATTCTGTCGTGAAAAAGGACTATATGATGATTATGTTCATCATAAATTATTATTGAGGAAATTCAATATTAGAAGCAACTTTATTTTAAACAAACAATTATTTGACAGTAATTCGTATCAAATTACTTTTCCGGAAGCAAAAGGCGTATGGCGTGAGATGACATATTCAAGAAAAGAATGTTTTAGATTTTGGTTGGCTGAACATGGCTTTTCTTTTGTGTTGAATCTAATAAAATAGATTATATGGAACAGAGTATTAAAGTGTCAATTTTGGTGCCTTTTTATAAGGTTGAGAAATATGTAGGAAGGTGTGTGGAATCTCTATTTACACAAACTTATCAGAATATCGAATATGTGTTTGTTAATGATTGTACGCCAGATAAAAGTATGGAGGTCATCAAGGTGTTTATCGCAAAATATGGTGTTGCGCAGAAGTGTAAGATGATTATCCATGATAAGAATCAGGGAATTTCAGCATCTCGTAATGACTGTCTGGACAATATGACAGGGGATTATTTCTTATTCATTGATAGTGATGACTATATTGATAAGGACATGGTTGAGTTATTGGTAGATGCTGCAGTTAGGGAAAATGCAGACATTTCAGGCTGTGGTTATATTGAGGAATATGCAGATCATAGTGTGGAACATCCTCAGAAATATACTAACGATCATAATGAAATGATGCGTGCAATCACGCTTCTCACCATTAAAGGCGTGATGTGGAAATTATTAGTTCGTAGCTCAATTGTAACTGAGCATAAAGATGAGGTTCGTTTTATTCCAGATAGGAATATGGTAGACGATTATTTGTTCTGTTGCCAAATATTCTATTATGCTCAACGTTTTGCAGGAGTTGACCGCTGTATGTATCATTGGATCCAATATAACCCCAATAATTATACCCATACCACCATCTTTGCTGTTGAGAGTCAAGCAGCTGCTATTCGTAAGACTGAAGAGTTTTATCGAGAGAAAGGAGTTTTTGAAGTCGTCAAAGATGAGCTGTTGCAACGAAAGTTTATCTCTAAGCTACCCTTATTGTTAGATGCTAATTGTTATGATGTTAAAAGATGGAGAAACTTATTTCCGGAGAGTAATGATGTTTGGCGAAATATGAAATTCTCATCACGTAATAGGTTGTTATTTAGGTTTGCTAATTCACCATTGTATTGGCTGGTTTCATTTTTCAGTCACATTATAAGTTGAGATAAGAAGGCCTATTATTTACTATGATTGTCCTTTCTCATAAAAAGCAATGTCGTCTCTTGTGCTCGCAAGAATTCAATATGATATCCTTCAGATGTAAAAAGATTACAAATATAATGAATACCATTTCCTTTCATATTCCACGCATGGTCATGACCTATAAAATAGAACTCGGATAGATCAAAGATGCTTAGTTCTCTAAGATGGCATTCAACTTTTTTCTCTGTATTCATTTCTTGTTTTGTTATAATGATGTTGTCTAGCATTTTCTCATTATTGTCTGATGAGTGTTGGATATAATACATAAACTGTGGAGCGCAAGCGCCTTGTACAACCATTTTGTGATCTGAATCTTTCTTTTCAAGCCATTCAAGGGTGATTTCTCGGACATCTGACTTCATTTTTCTGTTATATAGACAGAAAGATAAGTTGAAAATAAAGATTGCCAAGACAATGAATACGCACACTATTGATAATCTATATTTATTATTATGTAGCCTTTTTAATATGTTTATTAATCCAATTGATATGGTAAATAATAATAGAGGAACAAAGAAAAGGACATAGCGTTTATAATTGATGATATTATAACAACCGAGATGACCATCCCACCAGTTATATGCATAGAAAGAACATGCACTTAAAATAAAAAAAACAATATAACATACAAATGATGCAATTATCGAAGAACTCATTATGGATAGTTTAGATTTCAGGTACATAGAGATAAACGTAATAGCAATTATACCATATACAGTTATTTGCATGATTTTTACGGAAAACCAACTAAAAGCTAATGATGATGAAAAAACCCATTTAATATGCTCGTGGAAAGATTTGTAAAGAGAATAAGGTATGCCTCCAAGAACATTTCCAACAAATACAGGGCTGTGTGTGACACTTGACGAACCTTGGTTCCCCATCTGTATACTGATAAAGAAAATGTATAATGGTATAATGGAAACAATAATTGTTGCTATGCCTAAAATGATGAGCCTATAAAATGATATATAGTTCTTTGATTTAACGAATAAATAGCAGAGAGAAAATGATAGCCCAATGATAATAAAAGCTGCTCCATATTGACTGTATACCGATAGAGATGCAAAAATGAAAAAACCGATGAGCGAATGCCATGATGCTATGTCTTGTTGTGACTGAGCGCAAGTTGTATAAAAATATAGCATCCAACACTCCATGCATAGCATCAAATTGTATTCACCACATTCTAATGCATAATAAGCAATAGCAGCAGTGGATAAATATAAAGATAGGCCCATAGCCCCCCATTTGTATCCAGCAATACGTCTTATAGCTAAATAAAATCCTAAAGATCCTATAAATGTAGTAATAACGCCAGCCAGCCGAAATCCACTCTCGCTATCAAAAAGTTGAAGCCAAAAAAACATAAGGATATTATAGAGCGGTGGCTGATATGTAATGCAGATGCGTTCGTACATATTATTTCCTGTCTGGTCAACGGGATTAACAGGTACGGAGCCAGTCATGTATTTGGAATAAAAATACTCAATGGCTTCATCGTACCATAGCCCAGATGAGGTAAGCTGGGATATATATATAAGTCCGAAAAATATAAAAATGGATACAAGGATCCACACTTCTTTATTTTCGAACGTCCTTTTTATGCTCATTATGTCTGTCGAATGTTTTTGTATATTAATCTAAAATCACTTAGTGCTTTCCAGCCAATTTTGACGATACGCTTAAAGTTAATAGAGTTTACTCCTCCTTGACGGGGCCTAAATGTGATTTTGTACCATGCAATATTATATTTCCATTTTGTTGCAATAGCAGAAATAGCCACATTGCAAAGAAAGAAGTCTTTGGGGATAACTTTCAGAATTGCTTCCAACTTTTCTGTTCTCATTAGCCGGAATGGGGTGTTTGCATCAATTACCCATTCGTGAAAAATGAGCCAAACAACAAACCTCAAGGTCTTAGTAACAAATACACGTGAAAAACCATCTTCTCGTCCTTGTCGATGGCCTATTTGAAAATCATATTTTTCTCTGTTTTCAAACATCTGCCAAAATTCTTCTGGGGACGTTTGCCCGTCGCTGTCTGTTTGAAAGATATAGTCGGCGCCGTTTTCAATAGCATATCGATAGAGATAGAGGACGGTGGCTCCATGCCCGGAATTAGGCTTGTCAATAGGTGTTAGCAAGGGGAATTGTTCTTGCATTCTTTTCATGATAGCAAAGGTCTCATCCTTACTACCATCGTTTGCGATGATTAGTCGAGCATCACCAAATTCGTCACGACATTTCTTAACAACAGGATACCACTGACGGATTGTGCTCTCAATGTTCTCTGCCTCATTGTAGGCTGGCATAACAAAGTATAATCTATTTGTTTCCATATGACTTAAATGTAAGATATTTATTTAGTAGAAATTGGAAGAAAACAACAAGAACGATAGATAAAAGTTTTGAGAGAATAGTGTGGAAATGAAAAGTCTCTATGCACAACCATAAGATTAAGTTACTTAACAACATTCCGCACAAGCCTATTGTTAAGAACATCGTGAATCTTTGCTTTGTTTTATCTTTTACTTTGAAGTTGTAGTTCCTATTTAGTACGAAACTTGTGGAAATCCCGCATAATACACTAAAGCAATTGGCAACAACGTAGTGCACACCGACATATCGCACTAATAGCGTATATATAGTGAAATCCAGTCCTGATGAAATGCTACCGAAAACCCCATACAATATAATTGGCCGAAACCTATTAAATAGTCTTGAAATGGTAGCTACAATTAATTTATATATATTCATCTTGTTTTTTCTTCGCAAAAATACAAATAATCTTTGTTATTCACAAATAATTTCATCATTTTTTATAGATAATATGCAAATCATTCTATGCTGGATGATATAGTTGGTTATTCTTCATTCCTCTTTCTTTATATAAAGCATCGAAGTAGTGCCTTCCCAAATGGTTTGAACATGATAGCCTTCTTTTGTGAACAGGTCGTATATGAGTTGTATTCCTTCGCCCTTGTCCATCCCTTCTGCAGTACTATTTCCTATATAATAAAAACTAGACAAATCAAATACTCCAAGTTCCCGTAAATGAGGTCCAACTTTTTCTGGAACTCTCATGTCGTGTTTGGTTAGAATGATTATATCTCTTATATCTTCATAAACAGGAGAATGTTTGACGTAGTACATAAAAGTAGGAGTCACCCATTCTTGTACAACAACATTATTTGTGAAATCTTTTCTGTTAATCCATTCTTTTGTTACTTCTCTATCGTCGGATTTGATTTTTCCTTTATAAGAACTCCATACAACGTTTATTATGAAGATTAACAATATGAAATATAGGCATCCTTTGATGATTCTATAATGTTTTCTTTGCTTTGCACTTTTATATAGATTTGCCATTCCTATCACTATCGTGAATATTAATAGTGGGACAATAAAAAGTACATAGCGCGTTTGATGTATAATATTATAGCACCCAAGTTTTCCGTCCCATGAATTGTAAGAATATAATGAGCAAGCACTCAATAAAAAGAATAGGATATAACAAAATGAACTTGCAAAAATAGTGGGTATCAATATGTGTGACCTCTGCTTTTGAAACATTGATGTAAAAGTGAGGATTAAAGCTAAAAAAACTGCTGATAACATGAAATACTGAGAACGCCATCCCCAAATCAGAGCAGTAGAGAAGAACCATACAATTTGTTCATAGATAGATTTGAAAAAAGAATATGGGATTCCTCCAAGCAAACTCCCAGCAAATACAAACGTGTGATCAACTGCGTCTGTTCCTTGATTCATTATTTGTATGCGTAAGAACAGATATAATAGTGGGATGATGGTTATGATAAAGGTTGCTACTCCAACTATAAGGAATCTTTTGAGTGAAGTGTATTTTTTTTGCTTGATATAGATATAGCATAGAGATAGAGACATCGAGATTACAAAAAAAGCAGCTCCATATTGACTATAAACCGAAAGCGCTAAGAAAAGAAAGAAACCTATTAATGAAGGCCACCGTGTCTGTTCTTTCATTGATTCTGAACACACGACATAAAAATATAGTGCCCAACATTCCATACACATCATTAAATTGTACTCACCACATTCAAGAGCATAGTAAACAATGACAGCTGTTGATAGATATATAGTGAGTACGACAGCTCCCCATCTATAGCTAGCTAAACGGCGTAAAGCGTAATATAATCCTAATGCCCCGGCAAATGTCGTTAGCACTCCTGCAAAGCGGAAACCACTCTCACTATCGAAGACAAGAAGCCATAAATACATTAGGATATTGTATAAGGGAGGCTGGAAAGTCATGCATATTCTTTCGTACATATTATTATTTGGTAGGTTATTTGGATTTATAACACTAACAGGTACCTGACCATAACTGTATTTTGAATAAAAATATTCTATTGCTTCATCATACCACAGCCCAGAAACAGTTAATTGGGATATGTATAATAATCCAAATCCTATCAATAATGGAGTAAGAAGCCATACTTCACGTTTTGTGAATAGATGTCTTAAAATGCACATTCTTGTTCTGTTTGAAATATCAAAATATTATACTTATTCAAATGATTTAATAGGATTAATATGAACGGTAAAAAAGTTACATAATTGAGCTATCATGATGAGGTAAAGTGGTGCTGCAGGAAGAATGAGCCTTTCCCATACATTCTGACATGCATATAAGATAATGAATAAATGACAAACTCCTAATGTGTAAATGACTAAAGAGACCCATGGAAATGTTTTTTTATTATTTATCCATATGAAGAGTGCTATGGGATAGATGATTAATAAGAAATAGATAAAATTGAGTTTGATTCCAATGATATCAGTTGTATTCTTCCAAAAATGAATTTGAGTAGAAAGGAACTTGTCATTAGCCGCTCTATGAGCCCTTTGAATAAACCTTCTTATATACGAAACAGAAATCATATTGTCTGTAGTTGAAACAAGATCGGAAACAGCCTTTAGTCCAAACTTTTCAATGGCTTTTTCTGATTCGTCATACAAGTCCAAGTCAGAACCATTAGCGTATTTAATTCCATGGTTTACTATTGTTTCCCTAATAAAATCTTGGAACGCATGGTTTTGTGTGCCTTCTGGTTTTATCATTCCATCCATCCGAGCGATATAATATTTATTAATAACACCAATTCCGCTTGGAGTAAATAAACCGTATTGTTTTTTAAATCCATATGAATATAATAATATACATCCTATAGATAGACACATTCCTAATATACCCGATAATGCGACCTCCTTCGTCTTTCTATCCTTAAAGAATAATACAATCCAAGCAACTAAAAACACTGGCAGTATATAAATTTGCGCAGGTCGAAGGAATATGAGAAAAAGTGACCAAAAAGAAAACCATATGTTGTGAATGATGGAATGTCTTTTATATGCTATAACACCACAATACATTAAAAATATAAATCCATAGATGGCAAATGGCTCAGTAATAATAAAACAATTCCAGGTAGCGATGCACGGGTATAATGCATACAAAGCAGTAATAAAAAGGGTAATGTTTTCATTGCTTATAATCAATCTTGATAGTGCATAAAAATAATGAATTGATAATAAGAAAACAATATGTTGTACAATGATGCCCATTATTAAGTAATGCTCTACTCCAAATATATACTTTAATATACCAATGAATATTGGATATATAGGCGTACGCCACATGTCAATCTTAAATGTGGAAAATGATGACCATGCTGTAATATAACTTTCTGTGTCGTAGTTGAATTGATGCCCATATATGATTGTGAGCAATATGCAGTTAATTACTGAAAAAATATATATGTATATCAATACTTTTATCCTGAAATGCATATCGGTGTTATTTAGTTTCGTGATACTCTTCTTCAGTATTAACTGCCCATATGGCTGTTTTGTCAAAATTGTTATCTTTGATGTAATCTACAGATTCCATGGCTGTCATCATAGAGTGATCCATGTTGTTATAGCGATGTTGGCCATTGCGTCCGATACAGAAAAGATTGTCAATGGAATTGAGAAAGCCTTTGACTTTATCTAATTCATAATAGCTTCCATAGTATGCCGGATAGGCTTTCTTAATCTTCACTTGGGTGCTGTCAATAACATCATCAGCATTGATAATGCCTATATGAACCAATTCCTGAATAGCCATGTCAATAAACTGTTTTTTCTCCATTGTCCATAAAGAATCTCCTTCTGAACAAAAATACTCTAAACCAATCCATATGGTATTTTCGTAATCATTGACGAGATAAGGAGACCAATTGTTGAATATCTGTAATCTTCCGATTTTGACATCTCTTTCTTGAATATATATCCAAGTGTCAGGAATTCTGTTCTTATATGTTTTAATGGCTGTCTCATTATCCATTTTTAACTTCTTCACAAGTAAACCAACTGTAATAAAATCCCTATAAGGAAGTTCTGTCGCAATTCTCATCACATCTTTAGGAATTTCAATTCCGTCTATGGAGGCCACTAGATCTTTTAAAGGCATTGATGAGAGAAAATAGTCGCATAACGTTTTATTTGTTGAACCGTCTTCATTTTCCGTTTCAATGTAGTCTACATGATTACCGGAAATATGGATCTTTTTGACAGCTGACTTCATTATCAACTGACCACCATCGTCTTCAATATCATGTGCCACTGTTTCCCACAATTGTCCTGGTCCTAATTTAGGATATATGAAAGATTCAATAAGAGATGTTTCTACATTCTTTTGCTTCTTTCCAAGATTCTTATTAATTATATCTTTAATGATGGCAAAGACAGATAAACCTTTAACTCGTTGAGAGCCCCAATCCGCTCCAAGCTTTGATGGGTGAATGCCCCACACCTTTTCGGTATAATCCTCAAAGAACATCTTGTATAGTGGCTTTCCAAAACGGTTAATGTAGAAGTTCTCAAGTGATGTTTCTTCTTTTTTAATTATTAGTGTCTTTATGTATCCAATGCCCGCCTTTAGTGTTCTTATTAGCCCCATATTTGCAAAAGTCTGCCATTTTAAAGAGATGGGATAATCGAAAAATTTGCGCAGGAAATAAATCCTTGATACGCGTTCTCTCGTCAGCATGACACGGTTGCTTTTTTCTGGGTCTGGGCCATTAGGTGAAAAACATTTGGATCTACCTATAAGAATGTCATCTTGGGAAGGTGATCCTTGTAACGGCATGATATTATTCCACCAGTCTGTAACTCTTTGGCTTTTACTGAAAAACCTGTGACCACCGATGTCCATACGATTGCCTTTATAGCATACAGTTTGGGATATACCGCCAATAGCGTCACTTTGTTCGAAGACTATTGGCTGGATTCCTGTTCGTTTTAATAGTTCGTAGGCTGCCGTTAATCCAGCAGGGCCTGCACCTGCTATAACTGCGATTTTCTTTTTTGAATTATCCATGTGCTGTTCTTTTAATTAACTATTAAATAAAATGGTTCGCCTTCCAATGAAATTCCATCCCATGACAATTGCTGCAGTTATGAGCTTCGAAACCAGATAATGGATATGGATCCATTCTGTAAAGAAATACATTAGAAGGTCATTAAGAAGTAGGCCAATAACTCCAATTATTGAATAAATCATGAATTCAATTGTAGTACTTGATATCTTAGATTTCGTAAATATCCATTTTGTACTAATGATATAATTTACTATTAATCCTGCAATAAATGAGATCGTGGCAGAAATGAGGTAATGAAAATGACCCAATTCTGTTAAGACAAGAAGTAATCCATAGTCAACGACAAAAGCAAACCCACCAACAAATACATATCTTATTAATTGGACCCCCCAATTGGTGGTCTCATTAGTAAATAATATCTTTGAAATCTCTTTCAGGTTCTCCATGTTGGGTTATGTAATATTGCAATTTGATTGCAAATATACATATTTAATTTGGATAAACAAAAAAAAACGAAAAAAAAGAACGATATAATAACGAAATTAGTGAATAATCAGCTTTTTTAGTCGTAATAAGCAGCTCTTAGATCCGTAACAAAAGGAGATTGTAAGAATGGTATTAAAGGTGAGATATAAGAAGATTGATAGTAAACAGAAAAAGAACCATGAGAAATATCCTGTTATAGCAACAGTTATAATATGTAATATGGCATAGTGTGTAAAAACGAAACTGATTATTGATACAATGTAGTTTCGAGACACGCCTCTCCAATAATATTTATATTTCTGTTTTAAGCCATTATGGAATAAATAATATGGCTTCCATAATACAATTATGATACTAGTACTTATAATTTTTCCTAATAATATTCCAATGATCCCCCAGTAGATACCAGTCACAATTGTAACAGAAACATTAATCAGTAATTCCGTCCACGCTGACCATGTATCAGAATACAGGCCATGTGCATGGTTATACATGTCAACAACACCTCTAGAGGCACTGATATATGTGTATATCGAGAGTAATGCGACAATCTTTCGGTCAAGGATATATTCGGTCCCCAGCCATATAGAAATAAAAGGTTCTACGAAATGGTACGTTGAAAAACATAGGATGCCTGCGACAAAATGCCGAATGGTAATCATTTCCCAAAAGACTTTCAGAATGTTTTCTTTATTACCTTCTGCAATCAGATTTCCAATACCCGCATTGATGCTATCTAAGATGGCACTAAATAATTGACCAATGCGGGAGACGATTAGAGTGTAATTCCCGTAATAGGCGACCATTTTTAGAGATACAAACATGAAAACAAATAATTCATCGCTACGCATCAGAATTACATCTTTTATCTTGTGAATAAAGATTTGCTTGGTATTTGTAAGGATCCCAGGATATTTTTTCAATAATGATCTCCCCATAGTCTTATTTGTCTTAAGCCATGGGTATTCTGTGTTTATTTTCCAATTGAGAATGATACATGCAAGTATACTGAATAAGAACTCAACAAAGACCCACAAATATAGGTCTTTGTAGTTGTAGGCTAAATAGATTTGAAGAAGTGTCTTGAGCAAGTTGGCTGACTGCGTGTAAATGGAAACTATGTAATTTTTCTGGTCAGCACTTAATAATAATTGTCGATAATTAATAAAATAACCAATAAGGGCTGAGCCTAGAAGTGAATAAAAGGCAAAATAAACTATACTTAATGGTAATACGGTATTATTGAATATCCATGGAAAGGAAATGCTGAGCACTATGCCAATACATAGAATTATGAGACCAACAATCCGATAAAGATAACCAAATACTGATAGGATTTCTTGTATTTTATCATGATCATTTGCTTGTAGAGGTTTATACAGAAAATAACTTATGCAACTCCCAATACCTAACTCTGCAAGATTTAAATAGCCTATGATGTTAGATAAAGTTCCGGTAAGACCAATAAAATCTGGACCTAAACAATTAAGAAATACTTTACGTGAAATAAAGGATATAAAGATAGCAAGGAAATAAAAAACAAGATTTACTTCCGCATTCTTTATGCTCTTCTTTACTCTTTCACTCATTTCTTAATTATATAGGACATGTCATTATGAATCTTTCTTGTTACTGCGTGAAAGTTGCAAATATTTAGGCTTCTATGATAATCGTCTAATGGCATAATAAGAGGGATGTTCTTAATGCGGAGATGATAGTTTTCACAAAACACATTAATTAAACGTTCACTCATATAGCCATAGATGCGACTCTGAATGGGATCATCAATGGGTGGAACACGACGTTCGACTTCAAAGAGAATGTCGAAGAGCCATTCTGAGTAGGCATCGAAATGCTTCCAATGGGTAATGAACATGTTGTAGCCAACCGACTTGTTGCTGTGATCCATCGTCTTCTCAAAGGCGGGGATATATTGAGGTGAGCGTTCCTTGATAATCTGACGGAGCATTTCCCAGTCTTTGGCAATATGGTATTCACCGTATTGTTGTGTGTTGCTGACGCGCCAATGACGGGCAACAGGAAGAATGATGTCGTACTTTTTTAGAAGATTCTCAAGATTAGGGAATTGGTAGTCCTGTTTTAAGAAACCGTCTGTGGCGATGAAACGCTTATCGGCTGAAAACTGCGGCCATTTCTTCTGAAAATCGAAATAGCGGCGATAGTGATTGAGACCAACAATATCTACATCTTTGAGATTCTTCCAAGCCCAGTAGTGACAAGTGAGCTCACAAAAGTGGGGATTCTTTGCCGAGATATTCTCGCCCTCATTATCTGGCTGATAGCCAGGGATGGCATCATGCAGTGCTGCTCCTGCCTGAACAGGCAGGAAATAAGGATGTTGGGGTAGGGGCACTTCCTTATGGGCGCAGATGAAGATTTTGATGTTACTCATAGGCTAACCATGTTGGGTGTGGATAAAATCCGTATTTTTGCGGTCGATGTGGAGGAGGTTCTTGAGCATGCGGAGGACAAGACCTGGGATAGCGAGAATCTTGGCGAAGGAACGGAATCGGAGAGGTCGGGGTAAGGCAATAAAGAGGGAAACTGCCAATAGCGCAAAGAGTATCCACCATTTTTCGCACCAGGAAGGCATGAAGATGGTCATGAAGATGGAAATGCCTGCCAACAAGACAATCAGAATGGAGCGGGGGATCAGGGCCTGTTGGATGGTCTTGTCGACAAAATTGATTTTTCCATGGATAATGGCTCCAGGTATTTTGGGCAGGTTGCTGAGCAAACTCTGTACCTGTGCGGTCATCCAGCGCATGCGCTGGCGTTGGAAATTATCCTGGTTACTGACCTTCTCATCGAAGACATGAATGTCTGGGGCATATTTGATAAAGACCTCCTGGTGGAGTAGGAGTGCTTCCATTTCTCGATCCTCTCCGGCAGTGGATAATTGGAAGACATTTTTCTTAAAGAGTTCATAACTGAAGCACATGCCCGAACCGATGAGGGCTGAAGACAAGCCGAGGCGATTGTGCGCCTTGCGGAAAATGGTGTTGTTGATTTCCTCGCTGGCGCCATCGAGAACAGCCACATCGTTATCGGCATTCTTGGCACAACGATGACACTGGATGGCATCGTAGACGGTGCAGAGAATATTCAGTTGTGAAAGGAACTCTGGTCTTACAACATTGTCAGCATCGAGCACTACCACCTGATCGAAATCCCCTTTGACTTCATTTATGGCATATTGCATGGCCTTGGCCTTGGAGCTTTTTTCAAAAGCAGGCTCTAATAATGTAACAGGCAACTGTCGTAGATAGTTGTTGGTCTCGGATTGCATGTGGTCGGAGATGACGGCTACTGTATAATGAGTCGTTGGATAGTCCTGCATCAGGAAAGTCTCCACTGCATTTATAATGACGCGATCTTCCTTGTAGGCCGGATAGAGAACCAAGAACTTACATTGCTTATTACTAAGGGCTGCAGCATGGTTCGCAATATGGTCTTCTTTATCATAAAACAAAGATATGATGGCAAAGAATACCACGTAAATCACCGATCCTGCGATAATCACCCAAAGGGCGATGTCGATACTATGTAGAACAGACCAGATCATTTCGTTTTGCGGAGTAGATTGGGCTTGTAATGATTCCACAGGCGTTTGATGGGATCACGAAGGAACGTCTTCTCCCACATCTCTGTTACCAGATAGTCTGGCGTGGCCAATGCAAAGACGAAGAGGGCTAAGGCTCCAAGAATCCACCATTTGATGACGAGAGTCATATAAATGAACGGCAGGACGATGCTCATGACCACAATAATGGCCATCATCGTGGTACGGGGAACGAGCATCCACTGGATAATCTTATCCGCCAAGTCATATTGCTTTCTGAAGATGGCTCCAGGGAGGTACTTGATGTTACGGATGAAATTGTGGATTTGCTCCATCGCCCATCGTCCGTGCTGCTGATTCATCTTGACTGTAGTTCGTTTTTTCTCGCCATAAACATAGATGTTGTCGAAATAGTCAATAAAGATTTCCTGGCGGAGCAGTAAAGCTTCCAACTCCTTATCTTCACCTGCGGTTCGGGCTTTCATAACGTTAGCCTTGAACCATGCGAAATCATAAGCGATGCCAGATCCTGCCAAAGCTGAAGACAGGCCGATGTTGATATGGCCTCGACGGAAAATGGCATTGTTGATTTCCTCGAAGATAGATCCCAACAGGGCTGCAGTTGTATCTCTATTTCTTGAGACACGGTGCATTTGAATGGCCTTGGTGGCAGCCGTCTCAAAAGCGTCATTTACTTTGGACAGGAAGTCCTGCTCAACAATATTATCTGCATCAAGAATGAGGGCAATATCATAGATTTTGAATTCTGGCAGGTTGAGAATGGCATACTGTAAGGATTTTGCTTTGGTGCTCTCTTCAAAGTTAGGCGTGAGGAGGGTGATAGGGTATTGGGCTAAACGCATATTCGTCATTTCTTCCTGGTGGTCAGAGATGACGGTTACATCGAACATACGTTGGGGATAAGCTTGGGACAAAATGGAAATGACGGTTTGTTCAATGACTGCATCTTGGTGGTATGATGGAATCAAAACGACAAAGCGATTCTGTTTTTTTGAGCGTGGGGATTCATGGTTTTTGTTGAATAAGGAACAAACTGCAAAAACTCCCAAATATAGGACTGTGATTGCCACTATGATGTAGAGAAGCAGATCAGAATAAATCAAGATGTCCCAGAAATTGATGTTCATATGATTTCTTGTTTAGTGATTAGAGATGAGTGCTTATTGCAGATGAAATCACAGAGGGCGCGGATGGTGGCCTTGAGGAGATCGAAGCGGGCAGAGAATGTATATTTGATGATGTCACGTAGGGCAACGATACCGATGAGGTAGATGTATGCCAGCGTTTTGTTGAACTCTTGTGGATTACGATGTACTAACAGAAGCCTATTACGCGTGAGATAATAGGTGCGAAGTGGACTGTTTGGCCCAGTCGACTGACTTTCCTTGTGATAGATGGTGCACGCTGGTTCATACCAAATCTGATAACCTGCATGGGTGAACATCATGGACCAATCCAGTTCTTCGTAATAAAGGAAATAACAATCTGGCATGAGCCCCACTTTGTCGATGGCATCCCGACGAATCAACATAGCGGCGCCATGAGCGTATGGAGTGGGGTGGGCTTTGTCGTATTGTCCATGGTCTTCCTCATTAAAACCAATGGCATGATTGCGAACTGAAATCTTAGAAAGTTTAGTATAGCCTGCAAATTGAATCGGATTATTGCCCCATGCAAAGCGAATTTTCGGGCATACGATGCCGACGTTTGGCGAATCTTCCATTCTGTCAATCAGGACTTGGATGTCGAAAGCCTTAAAGATTGTATCATTATTAATGAGGAACAGGTATTTCCCCTGAGCTGCCTGAATACCTAAATTGTTGCCCCCAGCAAACCCCAAATTCCTATCACTTTGAATCACCTTAACTTGTGGATAACGTTGAGTAATGGTCTCTGCTTCTTGATTCTTTGAGGCATTATCAACTACTATCACCTCCATGTCATCATTGAAGGGGATTGTCTCAATCAATGCACAGGTGTCTTCCAATCCATTGTAATTGACGGTGATAATAGATATTTCAATTTTCAATTATCAATTATCAATTAGTTAAACTCTCGAAGCCAATTTCTTTTCACGCCTTAACCGCTTCCATTCTGCTTCTTTTGCTAATTCTTTAGCTTCATATTCGTTGAATTCATGCTCAATCTTGGGTAATGTAAATACAGTGGCCAGTCCTCCATAAAATATGACTACATTTGGAAACTGCATCAATATTTGATTGGCGTATCCTCCAAGGTGTAAAGACACAAATGCCGCGCACCATGCTGCTCCGATACCCATTAAAGATCTATTCTTAATCCTAAAGAAGACAACACAACAAGCTCCAAACAACATTAAAACATTGCATATAATGAACCATGTAATTCCAACGACTCCAGTTCTAACCCATATAAAAACATATTCAGAATCTGGTGGTATTTGAGATAATTTTTTGAACTTATTCCATGCTGGTATATCTTGTTGATTCATTCCGATTCCTATTCCCCATGGTGCATCTTTCATATATTTTGATATTGCTGCCTTATTGATGTCACGAACATTAGCTGATGCATCACTCTTGTTGAATGCAGATCGCATACGTCGAATCTGGTTGTTACCTTGTCCAATATTTGTAAAAATGAGCATAAATAAAAACAATACTAATACTGTAGAAACAGGAGCAATTATCTTAACAGATTTTGATAATACTAAGAAAACTAAAAAACCTGCAATTAAACAGAACATAGCTGTACGCGTACCAGATTGGAACATAGACCATGTACAGATGATGCCCAAAATGCCAAAAAAGATTCTGTGCTTCCAAACTTTATTGGTAATAGCAATGATAAAAAAAGCTACTGCTGCTGCTGCCATGTGGATGCCAAAATTAGCCGAGTCTGTGAATGTTGAAAAGTATCGCATGATGCCGTTCACACGGTGAGTTCGATAACCACCAGCATTCAGCCAAGCCTGTTCTGCTGATGTCCAGCCTATATGAATTTGTTTCCAACACCAAAATGAGGAAAAAAGCGTGAATAGAGCCCATACAATAAGCAATTGATATAATCTTTTCGGATTAGTTATATATAAACTGAAAACAATAAAAGCATAGAGTAATTGGAATGCCATCAGACGGGCTCCAGTAAACCATGAACCAACATTAATTCCCAAATCGCAGGTGTCATTCAGAACTTCCAATGTACAGAATCCGCACCATCCCAATAAACCAATCAGCATTAGATTAGCTAAATTCTCAAAATGGGATTCTTGCAAGTCTATGATGGCTATGGCAATCAAAATAATTTCCAGCATCTCATTAGGCAGTGATGAAGGAATCGGGGGCATTTTGTTCTCTTTTAACAGAAACATCACCAGATAGTTAATGGTGAAGAGTGCCCAGAATGACAGCATTCTATATTTAAAGGCCAAATATACAAATAGGATGACTAATGGTAAAGAACTCACCATAGCCATGCTATTAATGCCGGAAGTCGCCAGAGAATATAGACTTAGCAAAAACAGGAGAAAGAGTAACAGGACTCTTCCTCCGTTTTCATGGGTAAATTCTGATAGTCTATTTGAATAAACTTTTGCCATTTATTTCGCGTGACTATTTTCAACTGCGGTCAGGCCCATCTGAGACATGCGGTATACAAAGTTGTTGAACTTGGTATATGGTGGTAACTGACCTACGAACTCTTCAACCGCATAGCGCTGGGCCTCTGTTAGGTACATGAAAAGTGTATTTTGGTCTGTCAATTGGGATTGGAGTTCCTTAAGGGCTTTCTGATCGACATCTTTCCATGTACGGTTTGCACGTGTCACCAAGAGGTTGATGGTACCCATGTTGAGCAGTCCAGAGGGAATCGAGTTGTCATCCAAATTCGGATACTCTATGATGGCGATTTCGTTGGGCAAAATATCGGGACAAATGTCTTTAATGTCCTTAGCCATGATGAAACGGCTGTCTTCGGCGAGGAAGTCTTCATCGTATGTCAGGCGACGAACTTGGAGGCCAATGGAGATCCAGTAGTTCTCTAGCTCCTGAGCCAGATAGCTCTTACCATTAGCGGCATCAGTTGACAGCAGGTTGAGCACATTCTGCTGCCCCTCCTTAAAGTGGGGGAGAAGTGCCTTACTGAGCTGGCGGAGGGCCATATCAGCAATGGTCTTGTTGAAACGTCGATACCGCAATGTACTCTCCTTCGGGAAGCAGCCCATGACAGGTATCTTGGTGATACGCTCGGAACGCATACGGTCGCGCAATGTGCGATCCAGTAACTCGATGATGAAGAAGTACATAGCTGTCAACATGAAAGTAAGTAGGAATGCACCAAGTAATATCATCATTCGGTTTGTTGGTTGGGCGTTCATGGGGAACAATGGCGGATTGAGCACGCGCAGTGTAGCAGTTGTCATCTGGAGGTTCTTCTGACGGAGGCGAGCGGCATTCAGAGCCTTTAGCATCTCCATGTAATTACCCTCGATAAAGCCAATATGACGATCTTTACGGCTCAAAGTTGCTCCAATTGGTGCATAATAAAGAAATTGTTTATCTATATTAGCTCTCATGATTTCTTGTGCAGCTAACTCTGCTTTGGTCTTCTCCAACAAGAGAACCTGCTCTAACCATCTGGCAATCATGTCGTTGGCTTTGACTCCTGTTTCAGTGCTATAGGTGCCAGCCTCAATATCTTTAACCAATCCACGAACATTGTCGGTGGCATTTTGCAACATTTTTTCTGCTTTGGCCAACTCCAACTGAGATTCAACTCCGCTACCAGCGCCTTCACTGCTCATCAAACGGAGATTAGAGATACGCGATTGGATACGGGAGATATCTGTTACCTGATCTGTAAACTCCTTGTTGGCTTTAATAATTTTTGCACGATCTCCTAACTGACGCTCCAAATAGTCCATCAAAGCACGAGTGGTAGATTGAGTTTTTAACAACTCATTATCGCCTCTTTGTTGTGCACCATCCATATCTGCCATAACTTTTGTCTGCTCTCCATAGTTAATAATGCGTTTTTCTACATTATAACGGATGAGGTCATCTTCAGCATTAGTCAAAATGCGGTAGAGACGTGCTACTTCACGTTCAAAGAACTTGATGACATTATTTGTTTCACCATAGCGTAATTGGGCGTATTGGCGTGCAAAAACTTCATTCAAGATATCCAAAGTATTATATGCGATGCCAGCATCGTTAGCGGAATAACCAATATCAATAATATCACTTCTATCTAATTGCAATACTTTAAGTCTACTAGTTATACTATTTAAACCGAAATATGGATGGTAGTTTGTGATGCCAAATATATAGTTGTCCTGAGTCGGCTTTTCGTATGCTTTTAGGTTGGCATAGGTGGCATTCTCGCTGTTGTGGTTAATCAGTGCCTTGACATCTGCAGGGACGCTATTGTTTAACTGACGGAAATGCTCGGCTGAGATATAGTTGTTGTCTTTATTGGTGTTACCATACATCATACATCTAGCAAACAATCGAAGAGACACTTCATGAATGGTTACATCAGTGTTAATGAGTAACATAAGGTTTTTCATGTTGGTTTCTGAATGCCCTCCAGCTGTGCCTGAACCGCCTTCAATGTTATAAGCGGTAATCATACCTGTGTATATGGTTGTGTTGGTGTTGTAAATACGCTCCATGTTACGCGTCATGAACCACGCTACCACTAAGGCAATTAATGGCAGAATGATCAAATACCAACGAATCTTGTATAAGAACCTGACGATATATCTGAATAAATCCATAATGCTACTATTTATTTCGTTTTACTTTCTTTTTTTGCTGCTTTGGCTGCGGCTTTTTCTGCTTTTTTTTCGGCCTTTTCTAAAGCCTTTGTTTTTTTCTCATCTTCTTCGACAGCTTTCTTAATACGCTTTTCGACCGCCTTGTTCTCTTTTGCAATTTCCTTGTCAGATTTAGTAACATGGGTGTCCAAAGTGATTTCGGTCGTCGAATTGGTGATGATTGGTGTGTGAGTCAATATCTCTAATGTGATAATGTCTGTGGTAATGGCTGTCTGCATGGATTGGTACATGCTCACTTGTCCGCTTTCGCGTTGTTTCGTCCAAGCGAAATCTTCAATACTCATATTGCCATTTTCAAATTCCTCACGATTAAGGGCTCCTGCTCCTTGGTAGGCAGCAGCTCCTTCGCCATATGTTTTTAAAGTTATTAAATCATTTGTGATTTTGATAAAAAGCGTTGCAATCTGTAGTTTTAATTGATCGTAGGCGATATCTTTGTTAATCACAGCCTGATCCACCTCAAGCCTTGAACGTCTTATAGATGGTACATAGTCCAAAATATCTTCTACAGATATATTTGCACTGACACCCACATTCCAATAACTCTGCTCTGTGCCTTGGAATTGGTAGATCATATAGCTGGTGGTAGAAGAGTTGTTTCCCCACATATCTGCCTTGCCATAACTATAGCTGGCATGGCCATTAATATGTCCGAAAATGCTTCTCTTTGTTTTGGCCACCTCTGCAACAGCTATCTGTCTAGCCTTTTCTAAGGAAAGAATCTGTGGATTGGCCTTGGCGTTCTCTAAAAGAACCGCCAATGGTGGCAGATGGAACTCGGAGAAATTAATATCTTTGTCCTTACTGGAGTCAAAGAATCCGGCCGCGATACCACTTTCGTCGAATTGGGCGAAAGCGGAGGAGCCAATGCCTGTGGCCGCTACGATCATTAATAGTCGCTTAATCTTGTTCATTGCGCTATGGTTTATATTCTTTAGTTCTTAAACGTTATCTTTCTGAATAAATGCTGTCAGTGTACGGAATATGATCTTCATATCCATGGTAAAACAGTAGGTCTGTCCGTAGATGATGTCGAGCTGCTTGCGCTCTTCTGCAGACATCATGCCGCCCTTGCCGCGTTCTTCGACTTGCCAGAGGCCTGTGAGACCGGCTGGTGCCATGAAACGGTCAATGCTGGAGTCTACGGTGAGTTTCTCGGCCTCATAGAGAGGCAACGGGCGATTGCCCACGATGGACATGTCGCCTTTTAAAATGTTGAAGAGCTGTGGCAGCTCGTCAATGCTATACTTACGGATGAATTTACCCACTTTCGTTACACGGGGATCGTTCTCAATCTTGACAAAGGCATTGTTGTTTTCGACCTCTTTCTCTCTGTTGAAGTCTGACTCTGATACCACGTAGTCGTCACCGACCAGCATGACTTCATCGTCGCTGATCATCATGTCGGACTCCATGCCCATGTCCATCATCATCATTTCGGCTTCATCGCCTAATGGCGCTGTGATGACGGCCTGATGGTCTTCCTCTTGCTTGTCATTCTCGGCATATTGGTTGCCAGCTTCCTTGGCGACTTCCTTTAACCGTTGTTCTGCATCGGCATACATGGAACGGAATTTCAGGAAGTCGAAGACGGTGTAGTTGGTACCCACACGCTTGGACTTGAAGATGATGGGACCCTTGCTCTCCAAACGGATAGCAATAGCGGTGATGATGAATACCGGTGAGAGGATGATAATACCTAACAGGGAGAAAATGATGTCGAAAAGGCGTTTCCAAAGGGGTATCTTAAAACGCAAGATACGATGCTTGGATGGTGCATCGTCGAACAACATCATCTCACGATCAGAGATGAATGTGATTTTCTTGTTGAGTTCCGTAATAGAAGAATTGACATCGATCGTGTCGTTGATGCCGCATTTCTGGTACATCTTCCTATCGTCAAGCGTCAACTGGTTGGTAAGCAGGATGATGTAGACATTCTTACACTTCTTCTTGATATAGGTGATGGCTGTGATATCTTCTGTCTGGACGCTCTGCTCATAGAACAAGATGAAGTGCTCGTTCCGAACATGAGGGGCACAGGCGGAGGCTGCATCCTTATAATTGGATGCAAACTGGACTAACCGACCGGGAATGTATTTCAGACGTTCCTGTGTTTCAGGGTTGTTGCCAAGATATACAATGCCTATCATATATTATATAATATGTGTATATTGATGACGTCTCAGGGAATGATCTTCTTGACCCTGATCTTCAATTCCATCGGATTAAATGGTTTGACAATATAGTCCTCGGCGCCAATTTCCAACAGGCGGATTCGCTCACTCGTAGAATCCTCGCTGGACAGCATAATGACCGGTATGTGCTTGAACAGTTCGTTCTGCTTAATCCATTCCAGGAAATCATCACCACGCATGCCGGGCATACGAATATCGGAGATAATCAGATCGGGCGTGTTTCCAGCCTGGAGCCATTTCACACCTTGCAGTCCATCCGGCAACCACTGTACATCATAGTCGCTCATGAGGTAGATGGAGAGCACCTTTGCGATGGTCTCTTTGTCGTCAAGTATTAGTATTTTTTTCTTCATAAAAGAATGGTTTATATTACGTAATATTGCTATTCTATCGTGCAAAGGTAAACAAAATATTTTAATTGAACACAAAATTTGGTAAAAAAATTGCATTTTTGCTTAAAATAATTGGAAAAATGAAAAAAAATAGAGAAATTTGCATCTAAAGTTCAAGTTATATATCAATTATTCTAAATTATGGCTAATAGACTTTTGTTAGGTTTTGATGTCGGTAGCTCTTCAGTGAAGGCATCGCTTGTTAATGCCGACAACGGCAAGTGTGTTGCAACAGCTTTCTTCCCCGAGAAAGAGGCTCCCATCATGGCAGTTAAGACCGGATGGGCAGAGCAAGACCCTCAGATGTGGTGGGATAATGCGAAGCTGAGTCTTAAGAAAATTATGGCGGATTCTGGTGCCAAAGCCGAGGAAATCAAGGCTATCGGTATCTCTTACCAGATGCACGGACTGGTGTGTGTGGACAAGGATCTGAAAGCTTTGCGTCCGTCGATCATTTGGTGTGACTCTCGTGCAGTCCCCTATGGTGAGAAGGCTTTCAAGGAAATTGGTGCCGAGCAGTGCCTGAGTCATCTGCTGAACTCTCCAGGTAACTTTACCGCTGCCAAGCTGGCTTGGGTCAAGGAAAACGAACCGGAGCTGTACAGTAAGATTTATAAGATCATGTTGCCGGGTGATTATATCGCTATGCGACTGAGTGGCGTGGCCAATACCACAGTCAGTGGTCTCTCTGAAGGTATGTTCTGGGATTTCAAGAACAATCAGGTGGCAGACTTCCTGATGAAGTATTATGGTTTTGATGCATCACTGATTGCTGATATCGTTCCGACTTTTGCCGAGCAAAGCGTGGTCAGTGCTGCAGCTGCAGAGGAACTGGGCCTGAAGGCCGGTACGCCGATTACCTATCGTGGTGGTGACCAGCCCAACAATGCCTTGTCGCTCAATGTGATGAATCCTGGTGAAATTGCAGCTACCGGTGGTACCTCTGGTGTGGTCTATGGTGTGCTGGGTGATGTGAACTACGATCCCAAGAGTCGTGTGAATACCTTCGCTCATGTTAACCATACCGCAGACCAGACTCGTCTGGGTGTGCTGCTCTGTATCAATGGTACAGGTATCCTGAATGCCTGGACGCATCGTAATATTACGCCGGAGATTGGTTATGCTGAGATGAACGACCTGGCTGCCAGTGTGCCCATAGGCAGTGAGGGTGTGACCATCATCCCATTCGGTAATGGCGCAGAGCGCGTGCTGGAGAATAAGGAGATCGGTTGCTCTATCAATGGCTTGAATTTCAACAAGCACCATAAGGCTCACTTGGTTCGTGCTGCACAGGAGGGTATCGTCTTCTCGTTCTGCTATGGTATGGAGATCATGCAGCAGATGGGTATGGACATCAAGAAGATCCATGCCGGTAAGGCCAACATGTTCCTCAGTCCGTTGTTCCGTGACACACTCGCTGGCGTAAGTGGCGCTACCATCGAACTCTATGATACTGACGGATCTGTAGGTGCCGCCAAGGGCGCTGGTATCGGTGCTGGTATCTATGCTAACGCTGACGAGGCCTTTGCTACGCTGGACAAACTGCAGGTGATTGAACCGAAGGAGGCTGACCGTGCTGCTTATGCTGCAGCATACGCTCACTGGAAAGAATCACTGAAGAAGAATATGTAATGAAAGATAAAGCCCGCCAATCGGCGGGCTTTATTATTGTAGACTATTTTTATACCATTCAAACAGTTTCTGAACGCCATCCTCAATCTCAACTTGGTGTGTCCAACCCAGTGAGTGGAGTTTAGACACATCAATGAGTTTGCGCATGGTGCCATCGGGTTTGGAGGTGTCAAATTCCACCGTTCCTTCAAAGCCAACAGCCTTCACGACTAATTCTGAGAGTTCACGGATGGTGAGTTCTTTGCCAGTGCCCACGTTGATGTGGCAGTTGCGGATCTCGCCTAATGACGGAATGGCTCCACCACGACCTGCTGAATGGTTTCGGTCTACGGCTCCATCGGTAGAGGCGCCATAGTGAACAGATGAGTATTTTTCAATGCCAATGACGTCCTTGAAGTCTACATTCAGCAGGACATGTACCGAGGCATCTGCCATGTCCTCGCTCCACAAGAACTCACGGAGTGGTGTGCCTGTGCCCCAAAGAACAACCTTATTATTATATATACCATATTTGCCAAGCACCTTCATGATCTCGTCCTTAGATGCAGTACCATTCACACCTTCTACGGGCCGTTTGTTCAGGTCGATGGCAATCTTTTCCCATTCTCCATCGTGGATGAGCTTTGCCAGATAGATCTTTCGCATCATGGCAGGCATGACGTGGGAGTTCTCCAAGTGGAAGTTGTCATTCGGGCCATAGAGATTGGTGGGCATCACGGCGATATAGTTGGTACCGTACTGCAGATTATAGGACTCACACATCTTCAGACCAGCAATCTTGGCGATGGCATATTCCTCGTTGGTGTATTCTAATGGGGAGGTCAACAGACAATCCTCCTTCATCGGCTGGGGAGCATTCTTGGGATAGATGCAGGTGGAGCCAAGGAAGAGCAGCTTCTTGACCCCATGGGCGTATGCCTCACTAATCACGTTGCATTGGATCTTCATGTTCATCATGATGAAGTCTGCACGGTACAGTGAATTGGCCATGATGCCACCCACGAAAGCTGCTGCCAGCACCACGGCGTCAGGACGTTCCTCGTCGAAGAACTGCTTGACGGCTACCTGATCCGTGAGGTCCAGTTCCTTGTGGCTACGACCTACCAGATTGGTGTAGCCCCGTTGCAGGAGGTTATTCCAAATAGCGGAACCCACAAGGCCGTGGTGTCCCGCTACGTATATCTTATTGCTTTTGTCTAAATTCATTCTTCCATCTGGGCTTTAATGAACAACTTCTTGACAAACTTCATGTCGTGCTTGACCATGATCTTAACAAGATCCTCGAAACTTGTCTTCTGCGGATTCCATCCCAACTTGGCTTTCGCCTTGGCGGGATTACCCAACAGCTGGTCTACCTCTGCAGGACGGAAATACTTGGGATCTACCTCGACGAGCGCCTTGCCGGTCTTTTTGTCGTAGCCTTTCTCGTCGACACCGTCACCACGCCATTCCAGTTCGATACCCACTTCCTTGAATGCCAGTGTGGCAAACTCGCGGACGGTGTGATACTCTCCTGTGGCAATCACGAAGTCGTCTGGCTCGGGCTGTTGCAAGATGAGCCACATGCACTCGATGTAGTCCTTGGCATAACCCCAGTCGCGAAGTGAGTTCAAGTTACCCAGATAGAGCTTGTCCTGATACCCCTGGGCGATACGGGCTGCTGCCAAAGTGATTTTACGGGTGACAAAGTTCTCTCCGCGACGTTCACTCTCGTGGTTGAAGAGGATACCATTGCAGCAGTACATGCCATACGACTCACGATAGTTCTTCATGATCCAGAAACCATAGAGCTTGGCGACGGAGTAGGGACTACGGGGGTAGAATGGTGTGGTCTCACTCTGAGGAACCTCCTGTACTTTTCCGTACAGTTCTGAGGTGGAAGCCTGATAGATACGACAGGACTTTTCCAGTCCGCAGATGCGTACGGCCTCCAACAGACGGAGCACGCCAACAGCGTCTGTATCAGCCGTATACTCGGGAACATCGAAGGAAACCTTTACGTGACTCTGGGCTGCCAGATTATAAATCTCTGTAGGTTTTGTCTCGCCGATGATACGGATCAGTGAAGAAGAGTCGGTCATGTCTGCCCAGTGCAGATTGACGAGGCGCTTCTTTTTCATGTCCCTGACCCATTCGTCGAGATAGAGATGTTCAATTCGACCGGTGTTGAAGGATGAGGAACGGCGCAAAAGACCGTGAACCTCATAACCTTTTTCAATTAAAAACTCTGCCAGGTAAGAGCCGTCTTGGCCGGTGATACCTGTAATAAGAGCAACTTTTTTATCCATATAATATGATTATTCGTTTCCTGAGAATTGTTTGATGCGCTGTTCTTCGGAAAGCTTGCAGATGAGGAGGGTATTGTCCTTTTCTGCAACGATATAGCCATCGAGTCCCTGAATGACCACTTTCTTCTCCTGTGTGGTGTGGACGATACAGTTGCGGCTTTCGAAGATGTTGATGTCTTGGCCGATGCAGACGTTGCCGTAAAGGTCTTTCTTGCTCTGTTCGTGCAAAGAGCCCCATGTGCCGAGATCACTCCATCCGAAATCTGCAGGACACACGAAGATCTCTTCGGCCTTCTCCATGATAGCGTAGTCGACAGAGATATTCTCGCATTCAGGGAACATACGATTGATTTCTTCCTGTTCCTGAGCTGAGCCATAGACCGGTAACAGGGATTCAAAGATTTTGGCCATGGCAGGCTGATAGACGCGGAAGGCATTGACAATGGTATTCACATTCCAGATAAAGATGCCCGCATTCCAGAAGAAATAGTTTTTCTTAATGTATTCCTGTGCCGTCTTCAAATCTGGCTTCTCGCGGAAAGAGTCTACCCGGAAAATCTCCTTATTGCGAAGCGAACTGGTGCTCAGCTCTGCCTGAATATAACCGTAGCCTGTCTCGGGGCGATTCGGCTTCATGCCGAGGGTGACAATGGCATCCGTCTCACTGGTAAACAACATGCATTCCTTGACAACACGCTGAAACTCTGCTTTGTCCATCACAATATGGTCACTGGGCGTCACCACAATGTTGGCCTTGGGATCAGCCGACTTGATGCGCCAACTGACGTATGCAATACAAGGAGCTGTGTTTCTGCGACATGGCTCACAAAGGATGTTGCTTTCGGGCATGTCGGGTAACTGTTCCTTGACGATATCTGCATACTTCTGATTGGTGACGACCCAGATGTTCTCGGGGCGCACCAGATTTCCAAACCTTTCCACTGTGAGTTGCAGGAGTGTTTTCCCTATACCAAGGACATCAATGAACTGTTTCGGCTTCTCTGTTGTGCTCATGGGCCAGAAGCGACTCCCGACGCCGCCTGCCATGATAACCAGATGATTGTTTGTTCTTGCCATAATCTTCTACGCTGATAATAATCGGCAAAGATACGCATTATTTCCGAAATAAACGAAGAATTTCGGGAAAAAAGTTATTTTTATGCAAGTTTCTTTATCTATTCTTCTTCAGGACCCATTTCTTGGCCACAAAATAGAGTATGGCGAGCACCAGAAGTCCTAAGATGGCAATCTTGATGTATTCAGCATATTCGCTGATCTTATCGTTCAACTGATCCTCGGGAACGATGGCATGCAGATACCATCCTAAGGCTGCCAGTACACTGTGCCATCCTCCTGCTCCGATGGTAGTAAACAACAGAAATTTCCAGTAGTTCATCCGAGCCAGTCCGGCAGGGATAGAGATAAGATGACGAATGACCGGTACAAAGCGTCCTGTGAGTGTGGCAGCTACGCCATGATCGTCAAAATATTTCTCACTTTTTTCTACCTTCTCCTGGTTCAACAGACACATCTTTCCCCACTTGCTGTTGGCGAACTTATAGACGACAGGTCTACCGACGTAGAGTGCTACGAAATAGTTGATGCTGGCACCAACGTCTGCACCTAATGTGGCATACAGGATGATGAGAAACACATTGAGGGAACCGCTTGCCGCATGATATGCTGCCGGAGTAACCACAAACTCAGAAGGTACGGGCACGACGGTGCTTTCCAGCAACATCAGGATGAACACGGTAGGATACCATCCCAGGCTGTTTAGAATATTTGTGATGAAATTCATGATCAATGTTTGTTCGTTTGATTCAATAAATATTGATAATAGTCTTTGGGATCCATTCCGTAGGGGAACAGACCGTTGAGAACAGTTTTGGCCTCTTTAGGGTTCTTCTCTGTGGCAAGCTTCAGATAATGTAGGAACTCTTTTCCCTTGCCAAGATCCTTACAACAGAGCGCCATATAGGAGTACCCGTCGTTCCAGTCTTTATCAACACTGGCGAAAAGGCGTTTGAGAAAGGTATAGGAGGTCTCAATGTATTGATTGTCATAAAACGAGATGATGACTCGGAGCATCGTCTTTGGTGAGAACTCTGAGAGCTTGAGAGCCTCACTGAAAGCATCTGCAGCCTCTTCGGGCTGTTTGCCAGCCAGTAGGATGTGTCCTCTGATGATCTCCATACTGATGTGGTCGCAATCTAATGGCAGCGTCTTGTCAACATAGGAGATGGCCCTCTCGGTTTCTCCCAGTTCACAATACACGAAGGCTAACTCCTGATAGATTCCCGCGAGATTGTTTGAGTCGGGTGGGGCTGTCTCCAATGCCTTGTTTAAAGCGTTGGCAGCCTCATGACACCGTCCGAGATTGATGAGACAAGTGCCTTGGTATAAGTAACTGAATTCGTCTTCGGGTACCAGCTCAGAGTATCTCTGGAAGTATTCGAGGGCTTCTTCGTAGTTCATCAGGTTATAGAGGCAATTGGCTTTCGACAACAGACTCTCAGGATCTTTCGGGTCGATAGCGATGGCATACTCACTGCTGGTGATGGCTGCACTGTAGTCTTCTCTCATGAACTGTGCACTGGCCAGGGCATTCCAATAACGGATGGAGTAGGGGTCGTGGTCTATCAGTTCGTTGAAGATACGTTCACTGTCTTTGTATTTTCCCAAACCGAAGAGGGTGTGTGCCATCAGTTCCTTAAAACTGTCGGAATCGTCTCCCTGAGAACGGGCCATCCACTGGAAGGCTTTTTTGTGCTTGTCATAGTCGGAGAAGATGTTGGCGACATCGAAGACGTAGTCTTGCAACTCGTCTGTCATGACATCTTTCATCTGTGTGATGAAGTATTGATCCGCCTCTTCTTCCTTGCCCTGGCAAATCATGATCTCTCCTTTCAGATAGATGGCCTCTGTCATGTCGACCGCTTCTATCTTTTCGGCATACTCCTTGGCAGTGTTGAAGTCGTTGGCCACGATGGCCTCCCTCGCTTTGAAGAGCAGAGGTCCCACCGCATCAGGATTGTATTCCAGTGCCAAGTCAACAGCAATCTTGGCTTTTTCAGGAAAACCGTTGTACTGGTAATAATCGGCAATGTCGGCCAAGTCGTCAGCATCGATGTAGACAGGATGCTCCGACTCGACCGATTCCTCGTACTGGTTTAGGATCGTGCGGAATTCTTCACTTTCGAAATATGCGAGATCGTCTGATTGCATCAATATCGTTTAGTTCTTCTTCCAAGTGTCCTTGAGTCCTACAGTCTTGTTAAAGACGGGATGTTCTGCCGTAGAGTCCAAATCAGGTGTGAAGTACCCGATACGCTGGAACTGCAAGTGGCTCAATGCCGGCATGGAGGCGGCAAACGGCTCGATATAACAGTCTGTCAGGACCTTCAGATTGTCTGGATTCATCATCTGTTCTCTGGCCTGGGCATAGGTGAGACCTTCGTCTTGCAGGCGAGCCAGTTCGTCACGGGGGTTCTCAACCTTCCACAGACGGTCATAAAGACGTACCTCGGCCTTCTTGGCATTGTGGCAGCTTACCCAGTGTAAGGTCTTTCCCTTGATCTTACGGTCAGCACCAGGCTGTCCACTACGGGTGTCGGGATCATAGGTGCAGTAGATGGTCGTAACACGTCCTTCGGCATCCTTGTCGCAGGGATGTTCCTCGTCGCACTTAATGATATAGGCGTTCTTCAAGCGCACCTCCTTACCAGGAGCCAGACGCATAAATTTCTTCTCGGCCTCTTCCTGGAAATCGTCGCGCTCAATCCAGATCTCACGTCCAAACTCTACCTCATGGGTACCATCGGCCTCGTTCTCGGGGTTATTGATGGCTGTGAGGGTCTCCGTCTGTCCTTCGGGATAGTTGGTGATGACCACCTTCACAGGGTCAAGGACAGCCGACACACGGATGGCACGACTGTTCAGATCGTCGCGAACCACACTCTCCAGAAGGGCCATATCGTTCAGGGCATCGATCTTCGTATAGCCAATCTTATCGATGAATTTCACGATACTCTCTGGCGAATAGCCTCTGCGACGGAAACCGCAGATGGTCGGCATACGGGGATCATCCCAACCGCTGACAATGCCATCTTCCACCAAAGCCTTGAGGTTTCGCTTCGACAAGAGGATGTAGTTCAGGTTCAGTTTATTGAACTCCGTCTGACGGGGACCCTGGTAAGTTGAGAGTTGAGAGTTAAGATTTGAGAGTCTGCTGCCGCTTGCCGCATCTGCACCGCACTCTGCTGCCCACTCACGCATCCATTCCACGAAGAGGTCGTAGAGGGGACGATGCTCCACAAACTCCAAAGTACACCATGAATGGGTGACGCCTTCGAGATAGTCACTCTGTCCGTGAGTGAAGTCATACATCGGATAGGCATTCCACTTGTTGCCAGTACGGAGGTGGGGGATATTCAGCACACGATAGATCAGCGGATCACGGAACAGCATGTTCGGATGGGCCATATCGATCTTGGCACGAAGTACGAGGGTACCCGGCTCACACTTACCGCTATTCATAAATTCAAACAGCCTCAGATTTTCCTCCACAGGACGATCCCGATAGGGACTGTTCGTACCCGGACTGGTGGTCGTACCCTTCTGCTGGGCAATCACCTCAGCACTCTGCTCGTCCACATAGGCACGATCTTTCTTGATGAGCCAAACGGCAAAGTCCCAGAGTTCCTGGAAATAGTCGCTGGCATAGTAGACATTAGCCCATTCGAAGCCCAACCACTTGATGTCGTGTTCGATGCTTTCGATGTATTCTGTATCCTCCTTCTGGGGGTTGGTGTCGTCAAAGCGCAGATTACACTCGCCACCGTATTTCTTGGCCAGTCCGAAGTCTATGGCGATAGCCTTGGCATGACCGATATGCAGGTAGCCGTTGGGCTCAGGTGGGAAACGGGTCTGAATCCTACTGGCGTTCTTGCCTGCTGCCAGGTCGTCTTTGACCATCTGCTCAATAAAACTGACAGACTTTCTTTCTTCGTTCTCGTTCAATACTTTCTCTTCCATTATCTCTAAATTCTTAATTATTATCTCTAAATTCTAAATTCTAAATTCACTTGATTCCTCGTTCGTTGAGAGCTTTGGAATATCTGGCGGCATTCCTCAGATGCTCCGTATATGTAGAGGCGAAATTATGCGTGCCTGAGAAGTCCTCCTTGGCACACATGTACAGATAGTTGTGGTTTGCCGCATTCAACACAGCATCGATGCCTGCCACCGATGCCACCTTGATAGGTCCGGGAGGCAGTCCGGCATACCGATAGGTGTTATAGGGACTGTCGGTGTTCAGCATGTTGTGGTAGATGCGTTTCAGGGCGAAGTCCTTCAGGGCGAATTTGACTGTGGGGTCTGCCTGCAAGGGCATGCCTTTCTCCAAACGGTTGAGATACATACGGGCAATCATCGGCTTCTCTGGGTTGTTGGAGGTCTCTTCGTCGATGATGCTTGCCAGCGTACAGACTTCATTGGGAGATAGTCCGATGGCTGCGGCTTTCTCAAGACGACGTTTGTCCCAGAACTTGTCGTGCTCTTTCTTCATACGCGTCATGAGGTTCTCGATGGACGTGTTCCAATACACTTCATAAGTGTCTGGCACAAACATGCAGACGATGGTGGTTGTGTCATAGCCTTGCTTCGCACAGAACAAGGAGTCTTTGAACAATATCGAGAGAGCCAGACTGTCCATCATCAGCTTCTTGGAGAGGACACCAGCCAGTCTGTCGGTGGTTCTGCTCTCTGGAATGGTCAGCCGTACTGGTTCCTGATGACCGTTCTTCAGTTTTCGTAATACACTGATGACACCCTCTTCTGGCTGCATGGCATATTTACCTGTCCGGATGTGTTTGCTGTAACCGTAATGTCTTGCAATCAACTTGAAACTGAGCAGCGTCTGTTCATGGGCTATCGGTGCCAGTTTGGTGGCTACAGAGTCCAGGTTGTCGTTGTCGTCGATGTAGACATACTCTGTCTTCTCCGACTTGGACAAACTGCCTGTCAGATAATAAATCATCACACCCGCCAGTGCCAGCAAACAGAGGATGATGGGGATGATATAGTGCTTCTTCTTGATGGCTTTCATAACCCTCATTATTAAAATTGCTGCAAATTTACGAAAAATCTGTGATAATCTGTGTAATCTGTGTTTTTTTTTCGTATCTTTGCAGTAAAATAGTGATTTATGAAGCTAAGATTTACCATTCAATACCGCACTCAATGGGGTGAAAACCTCTATGTGGCCATTACTTATACGAGTAAGGATGCTACCGAGAAGGTGCGTCGTCTGCCCATGACGACAGACGATGGTTGGCACTGGGAACTGGAGACTTCGGCAGTGGAGTCCCGTCAACATCCGGTGGAGACCATTACCTATTATTATTATGTGGCTGATGCCGAAGGCACTGAACTGAGACGGGAATGGACGGGTGTGCCACGAACCTACTATTTTGATGCCACGAAGACCTTCGTCATGCCTGATCTCTGGCGGGAGGTCCCCCTGCAATATCACCTTTTCAGCAGAGCCTATCAAGTGACATCGGGTATCACTTCTGATGAGACGATCCGTGTCCAGCGAGTACCATTATATCGCAAGACGATCGTTTTCCGTGTCTCTGCACCACAATTAAGAAAAGGTCAGTCGGTGGCCATCCTTGGCAGTCATCCCGCCCTTGGTAGCTGGAGTCCAGCCCGTTATCTTCGGATGGAACCGTTAGGACAGTGTGAGTGGCAGCTCTCCGTGAATGTCGATGCCGTCTTGTTGCCGTTGGAGTTCAAGTATGTGGTGGTCGATGACGACACCCATGCACTTGTTGCTTGGGAAGAAGGTGATAACCGCACTATTGAGGGAATGCTCCCTCCGGAACTGAACGCTGTCCCTGATGGTACGGTGTTGTTCGTCAATGGTGAGAGCCTCCGACTGAAGGAGGACACCTGGCGAGCTGCGGGTGTCTGTGTGCCGGTGTTTTCACTTCGTAGCAGCCATTCTTGTGGAGTGGGGGACTTCGGTGATCTGCGTCTGCTCGTTGACTGGGCCGTGGCCACGGGTATGAAGGTCATCCAGCTTCTGCCTGTCAATGATACGACCTTGTCATGCTCCTGGAGCGATTCTTATCCTTACAACATCGTTTCGGCCTTTGCTTTGCACCCACAGTACCTTGATCTTCAAGCCATTGGTCCGCTGCGTGACAAGAAGCGTATGACGGCTTTCCTGAGACAACAGGGAGAACTGAATGCACTCAACTATACCGACTATGAAGCTGTACAGCGGGTGAAGTCCGACTATGTCCGTGAGGCTTTTGAAGAGAAGGGGCGTCAGACACTCGATTCCAAAGAGTTCAAACAGTGGTTCGAGGAAAACCGTGATTGGCTGGAACCGTACGCCAAGTGGACAGATAGTCGTCATCCATCTACTGCAGACATCATCTATTTTACCCAATACCACCTTCATCTGCAACTCAAGGCTGCTGCAGATTATGCCCGTTCCAAGGGCGTAGTCCTGAAAGGTGATGTTCCCATTGGTGTGAACCGCGAGAGTGTTGAGACAGCTACACATCCTGACTTCTTCTGCCTCGACTGTTCCACCGGCGCACCACCCGATAAATTCTCACAGAACGGACAGAACTGGGGCTTCCCCACGTACAGGTGGAAGGTGGAGGGTGGAAGGTTGAAGGAGAATACTCTCGCCACAGACAAATCTCCCTCCACCCTCCACCTTCAACCCTCCACCTTAATAGGCTGGTTCCACCGTCGCCTTCGTTGGATGGAACAATATTTCGACGCCATTCGTATCGACCACGTGTTAGGTTTCTTCCGTATCTGGGAAATTCCTTGTGACGCACTGTTCGGACTTCTGGGACATTTCTCGCCCGCTCTGCCTATGACACAGGGAGAGATTGAATACTTCGGACTGCCATTCCGTAAAGACCTATTTACGAAGCCGTTTATCAACGACCGGGTGTTGCAACGTCTCTTCGGACTCCACGCTGGTTATGTAAAAGAGAATTTCCTCATCCCTCGCAGTTATGGACTCTATGACCTGAAGGCAGAGTACGACACCCAACAGAAGGTGCGTGAGGCCTTTGAAGGCAAAGGTGATGAGAACAGTCTGTGGATTCGTGACGGTCTCTATCGGTTGATCAGCAACGTGCTGTTCCTCGAAGATCCCCGTCAGCCGGAGATGTATCATCCGCGTATCGATGCCTGGCAGGAACCTGCCTACGAGGCGCTCACCACTGAGGAGAAGGATGCTTTCATGCGGTTGTACAACAACTATTATTACCAGCGCCATAATTTCTTCTGGGGAGCTACGGCTATGCGACGCCTCTCAGAGGTGTTCGGACAGACACGTATGCTCTGCTGTGCCGAAGACCTCGGTATGTTGCCCGACTGTGTACAGCCTGTGCTTGATGCGCTCCGTATCCTGACGCTCGAGATACAGTCGCTTCCCAAACAGAGTGGTTTTGAGTTTACCCATCTTGACGGGAATGCCTATCGGAGTGTCGCTACCATCTCCACCCATGACATGCCGCCTTTGCGGCTCTGGTGGGAGGAGAGTCCGGAACGGACACAGCGCTTTTATGTCTCCATGCTTCAGAAGCAAGGGCGTGCACCGGAACATCTGCCTGCCCATCTGGCAGAGGAGATCATCGCCCGTCATCTCTACTGTCCGTCGATGCTCTGTATCCTCTCGTTGCAGGACTGGCTGGCGATGGATACGGAACTTCGTTCGAAACATCCCCGTGATGAGCGTATCAATGTGCCCAGCGATCCTTACAATCATTGGAAGTACCGCATGCACCTGCCTTTGGAGGATCTCATCGCTGCCACTAAATATAATAATAAGGTACGCACGATGATTACCCGTTCGAAACGATGAAATACCAGACGTATATCTTCGACCTCGACGGCACGCTGTTGGATACGTTAGGCGATCTGGCAGCCTCTGTCAATTACGCTCTTCGCACTCACGGCATGCCGGAACACTCATTGGACGATGTGCGCCGTTTTGTGGGCAATGGGGTGCGGAAGCTGATGGAACGGGCCATTCCTGATGGTGCTGCGAATGCGGACTTTGAGGCGACCTTCGCCACTTTCCGCGAGCACTATATGCTGCATGCTCTTGATACAACCCGCCCTTACGATGGAATTCCCGAACTGCTTACTGCCCTGAAGGCTAAAGGGTGTCGACTTGCCGTCGTCAGTAATAAGATGATGGCTGCCACACAGGAACTCTGCCGTCATTTCTTCCCCGACACTATCGAGGTGGCCATCGGCGAACATGAGGCAGAGGGTATCCGCAAGAAACCAGCCCCGGACACCGTCATCGCCGCACTCCGTCAGTTGGGTGTAGGGCAGGATGGGGCTGTCTATGTCGGTGACAGCGATGTGGATATTGAGACCGCACGTAACAGTGGCCTCCCGTGTCTTAGTGTGCTCTGGGGATTCCGCGACAAGACGTTCTTGTTGCAGCATGGTGCCACAACCTTTGTCTCTACGCCGTTGGAGATACTGGATGTCTGATGTTTGTCTACAACTGTTGTAGACGGGCGATATACTTCCCTAAGATGTCAAATTCAAGATTGACAACCGTTCCTACGCGGATGTCGCAGAAGTTCGTGTGTTCAAATGTGTAGGGGATGATCGCCACCTGGAAGGTGTTTGAGGTGGGGTTACAGACGGTTAGGGAGACACCATTGACGGTAACAGATCCCTTATCGACGGTGAAGTAACCCTTCTTCGCCATTTCGCGGTTCTCTGGATATTCGAAGGTGAAATAGGTCGAGCCGTCGGCATCAGCCATCGCGATGCATGTCGCCGTCTGATCGACGTGTCCTTGGACGATATGCCCGTCTAAACGACCGTTCATGAGCATAGACCGCTCCACGTTCACCTTATCGCCAACTTTCAGCAGACCGAGGTTCGTACGGTCGAGCGTCTCTTTCATCGCTGTGACAACATACTCGTTGCCGTTGATGGCGACGACAGTCAGACAGACACCATTATGGGCCACGCTTTGATCAATCCTCAACTCTCCGACAAACGAACAGGTCAGCGTGAAGTCGATATTCTCGCGGTCTTTCTTAATCGCCACAACAGTAGCAAACTCTTCGATGATTCCAGAAAACATATCTTTTTTATAACTCTTAATTCTTAACTCTTAACTCTTAATTATAAAAATCCGGGTACGTGCCGATGATTTGGTGAAAACTCCTGTTTCACACGATAAGGGTGCTCCCTGCTGTTGTAATCCACCGGCATTACTGCTCTCCCGAAGGATAACTGTGGCCCGCCATTGGCAAGGGAAACAGTCCCAATGAATTTTTTAATGTAGAGTATCCCGATCTATGCGGCACGACCCGTTTGTTGGGTGCAAAGATACAACAAAAATTTGATAATTGCCAACTGATACTGGATATTTTTACTGCGCCTTGTTATTTTTTAACGATTTCACTTCTTCTGTCTTTTGCGCCTGAACCACAGGAACAGTATGATGGCCAGCATGGCGATGCAGATTATCGAGAACATAGTCAGAGGTGCGATGCCTGTAAAGGGTGGCACGATGACCTCTATCGTCCGCATGTCAAACTTGTCTGGTGATTCCAGCAGGAAGGCTTTCACCTTAAAGGTATAGGTGCCGGCAGGCACATCGGTGTAGGTGGCCATACGGTCTTTCTCGGCCTTATGCCAGTCTTCATCGTAACCTTCGAGCATATACTGGTAGTGTACACGATGCTGCAGGGCATAGTTCATGGCCGCAAATCGGAAGCCGAAGCTGTCGCTACGGGCTGGCAGCTTGATCCTGCGCGACATCGGTACATAGAAGTCGTAGTTGTCGTTGAATCTCGGACTCTGCAGCTCTCCATCGACGAAGAAGTCGGTAATCTGCAGTTTCAGCAACGATCCTTTCTCTGCCATGAGCTTGTTACGGTCCACGACATAGTAGCCGTTCAGCGTTCCGAAGAGGATGTCGTCGTTCTCCAAGGTGATGGCTCCGCCCTCCGACATCATCGTCTCATCCACACCGTCGAGGTTAGAGAAGGTGGTGAAGATCTTCTTCTCCATGTCGAGGGTGGAGATGATGTGCTCTGTGGCAAACCAGGCATTGCCGCGTTTGTCGAAGGTGATGCTGCGGATCTCTTCTGAAGGCAGTCCGTCTTTGGAACCGAAGTTCTCAAACAGCTGACAGCCGTCCTCGTCCTTGCCGATGTTGATGGCGATACCACCACCATTGGAACCTAACCACATGCGACCTTGATTGTCACGTTTCAGGCAGATGATATCGTTGCTCATCAGCACCTGGTCACCGGATGATGGCATCTTCAGTTTCTCGATCTTGACCTCCTTGTTTTCATACTTCATGATCAGGATACCGTCGGTAGTGCCTGCCCAAACATTTCCTTCAGCGTCGAGTTCTATTGTTCTGACTTTCAGATAGGTATTGTTCTTCGGGTAATCCTTCATTCCGCTTTTCGGATGCAGGAACACGGTGGCACCTTTGGCATCTTTTGTCAGCAGGTTCACACCGCCGCCATAGGTGGCTATCCAGATGTTTCCGGCCTTGTCCTCTACGGCATAATAGGCACCGTTGTTGCTGAGGCTCTGCTTGTTGTCTTCCTCATGACTGTATTTCTCTACGTGCCAACCGCCACCGGCAGTGGCTGACATCTTAAACAGGCCGTAGTCTTTCGAACAGAGCCAGTAGTTACCTTTCGAGTCCTTCGAGATGCCGTAGAGTCTGCCGAAACTGTTGCCCTGAGAGTCCTGTGTTACCTTTTCCTGACGACCGTCGTCGTAGTTTAGGAACACGCAGCTGTGCTTATTGCCGAGCAACAATACCTTCCGATCCTTGTCGTAATAGAGGGCACGGATCTCGTTCTCAAGGGTAGAGATGGCATCAGGTACAGGCCTGATGCGGACGATGTTGTCTTTCAGGATGTCGAGCTTCTCCAGTCCTCTGCGGCTGGTCGACTCCCAGACCACACCTTCCTTGATGACCAGCGCCGCATTGACGGTGTTCGAGAGGTTCCAGGGGTTGCTGGGGTCGTTGTGGAAGTATTCTACCTCGTCTTTCTCACGGTTATAGTAGCCGTAGCCGCCGTGGTTCATTCGGATCCACACGATGCCGTTATGCTCGTTGAACTCTCCGCCACGACCGTCCTGCTCGGGCACGAGCACCGTCTGCTGGAAGAATTTCTCATGACCGGTCTCGGGGTTCAGACGCGACACACCCATGCGGTCGTCGCAGAACCAGATGAGATCGTGACTGTCTACGTAGATGCTGAAGATACCCATGCCGTTGGGCTTCCTCAGCAACTTGGGATCCTGTCCGTAGGCGAACGAGTAGATGCTGCCGTCTTTGCAGGCTGCATAGATATTATAGCCGTTGGAATGTAGGCTTGAGATGTGCTGCTCAGGCAGGATGGCTTTCTTCTCAAGTGCCTCGTTGCTGCGGTCCAGACGGTGAATGCCTTGATTCGTGCCCAGCCAGATGTCGCTCTGATAGCCTTCGGCCATGCTTGTGATGATCAGGTCACCGGCACTCATCTGCTCGCTCTTCAGGCCTCTCCGGTCGAGTGTCATCATATAGAGGCCGCTGCCGGCGATGCTGACGAGCACTTCTCCGGTGCTGGTGACGAGTAGGGGAGAGTTGGTGCGGAACTCCTCATAACCGTCGTAGCCTTCAAAAGGGTTGATGATCTGGTCGGTGTGACGGTTCAGCACGAACACACGGTCGTCGTACATGTGCATCCACACGTTCTGCGACTGGTCGATGACGATGTCGAGAATACGGTTGTGCAGGTTCTTGATGTGACTGGAGTTGCCCGTCTTGTAGTTGTAGAAGTCATAGCCGTCGTAGCGCGAAAGACCGTTCCACGTGGCCAGCCAGATGAAGCCGAGGTCGTCTTGGCAGATCATCGAGATGGCGTTGCTGCACAGGCCGTCTTCGGTCGACATGTGTATGCGCGAGGCCTGAATTTGCTGGGCTGATACGGATTGACAGGTAAGCGCCATCAGGGCACTTATCAGTAGCAGTTGGTAGTTTGTCTTATGTCTCATATGCATGACTTTTTCGGGATTTCATTTGCAAAGTTACATTTTTTCTTGAAATATACCAAATAATTGAAGAAAAATACATATCTTTGCACAAAAATTAAGGAATTATGACAAAGAATATCTGTATTCTCGCCGGTGCAAGGCCGAACTTCATCAAAGTGTCTCCTCTGGTGAGGGCCATCAGTCAGCGTCCTGAGGCCAACTGTCTGCTCGTCTATGCCGGCAGTGCCGACGACCCCACGCTCGAGGCTTCGCTCTTCGATGACCTTCAGATCGACCGTCCGCAGTATTACTTAGGTGTCGTCAGCACCAGTCTCAACGAGATCACCAGTCAGGTGATGGCGCAGTTCGATAGGTTTCTCGACGAGCATCCCGTCGATGTGGTGATTGTGGTCGACGACCTCGCCTCGACGATGGCCGCTGCTATCGTCACGAAGAAGCGGGGCATCCGTCTGGCTCATCTGGTGGCCGGCACGCGTTCCTTCGACATCATGATGCCTAAAGAGATCAACCGGCTCGTCATTGATGCGCTCTCCGACTACCTCTTCACCGCCGGTGTCCGCTCTACGGGTGTTGCCACTCGCGAACAGTCGGAGCGCTCACAGACCTTCATGGTCGGCAACATTCTGATGGATACGCTACGGTTCAATCGTGATCGCCTGCAACGCCCTTTGTTACTTGCTGATATTCAGGATAATAACTATCTGGTGTTCACGTTAAACCGGAAGGTGCTTTTGGCTGATGAGGAGAACCTCCAGAAGATGCTTGAGGCGATGGTCGATGCTGCCGGCGACGTACCCATTATCGCCCCCCTCCGTAACGAGGCACACGAGGTTGTTTCAAAACTGTCATCTGTCATCTGTCATTCTCATAATTCTAAATTCTTAATTCTAAATTCTCTATCCTATCTCGAGTTTGGCTGGTTGACCGCTCATGCCAAGGGTGTCATTACCGACTCCGGCAATGTGGCCGAAGAGGCGACCTTCAACGGTGTGCCCTGTATCACGCTCAACAACTACACGGAGCATCAGGAGACGGTGTCGGTAGGTTCCAACGTGCTGGTGGGCGAAGACCCCGAGCGTCTGCGTGAGGCTGTGTCGAAGATGGTTCGGGGCGAGTGGAAGCACAGTGCACTGCCTGACCGTTGGGATGGTCGTACGGCCGACAGAATCTTACAGATTCTCTTGAGCAATGATTGATTTTGAGGACGAAAATGCAATTTTTTATGTAAAAAATGCTGCAATTCCAAATAAATGTTTATCTTTGCAGCGTGTTTAGAGAAAAATTAGACAAATTAATAACCACTTAACAGAAAAAAGAAGTATGAAAAAAATCATGATGATTGCTTGCATGATGCTGTTCTCTACAGCCATGTTTGCTGAAAAGGGTGACTTGTTCGTAGGTGCAGGTTTTAGCTATGGTCTGGGTTCTGACTACAAGAACTTTGGTATCGGTGTGAAGGGTCAGTACGAGATTATCAACAATTTCCGTGCTGATGCTCAGGTAGACCACTTCTTCAAGTCTGAGGGTTGGTCGTTGTCTGATATCAACATCAATCTCCAGTATGTCATTCCTGCAACAGAAGCCATCAACATCTATCCTCTCGCTGGTCTGGCTCTTGTTGGTTTCAGTGACAATGCTTTCGGCTTCATGAAGGAGGCTAAGGCTGGTTTTAACCTCGGTGCTGGTGCCGAGCTGCCCATGAACGACAAGTGGAAGATCTTCTTCGATGCGAAGTATCAGATTGTCAGCAACGCTGGCCGCTTCGTTCCCACTCTGGGTGTGCTGGTGAAGCTCTAAATCAGAAATTCTACCCTGACGTCATTCCGGCGTCAGGGTTTATTGTTTTATAAATAAACCAAACCTAAGACATAACGCAATGAAAAGAATCGTTTTAATGTTAATGATGGTGGTGGCCTTTGCCGCTACTGCCGATGCTCAGGGCTTCTTGAAGCGCCTGAAGGACCGTGCCCTCAATGCCGCAGAGAATGCTGTTTCAAACAAGGTGGATGATAAGGTTCGCCGTGAGACCGACGATGCAATGGACGATGTCCTCGACAAAAAGAAAAAGAGCTCGAAGTCTGACGATGCCGCTTACGAGGATGCAGAGGTGGAGGACACCTACGATACTGAAGCAGGTGCAGCCAAGAGCGACTTCGTTCGTGGTGGTACGATTATGTTCCAGGACAATATGGAAGGCGAGCAGGTCGGTGAGTTCCCCTCCAAGTGGGACTTGGTGCGAGGTAATGCCGAGATCGCTACAATCAAAGGTCAGAAGTGTATCGCCCTTATCGATGGTGACGGCTGGATTACCCCGTTGGTTAAGGGTGGCATTAAGAATTACTTAGGCGATGTGTTCACCGTGGAGTACGATATGCTCTTCGATGACCGTCCCAAGGATGGTGCACCCAGCATCGAACTCGATATCATGAACGAAAACGAGGAGCGGGATAATGAGTTGTTCCAGATTGAATACAGCATGTGCTGTGACAAACAGACCATTGACTGCGACTATGTGCGTCCAACAGCCGAGAGCTATTCTCATAAGGAAGGCTCTTCTCGGGCCTCAGAGGTTTGCGTCATCAACGATGGGCGCTGGCACCATTTCGCCTTGTCATTCAACAAGCGTGCTATCAAGTTCTATGTCGATGGTAAGCGTGTCATCAATGTACCCAATGCCAAGGCTGGTGCAGGCTGGCTGACACTGTGGTCGGGCGGTATGGACAAGCGTCCTACCTACGTCAAGGATGTGGTCATTGCCAAGGGTGCCGTTGAGCTATACGAGCGCAATGCTACCGACATGAGCGCCGTTGAGAAGGCTATTGCCGAGACGGGTAAGTTCGTCACCAACAACATCCTCTTCGAAACAGGTAAAGCCACGCTGAAGCCCGAGTCGATGGCTGAGATCCAGAAGGTGGCCGACTATATGAAGAAGAACCCACAGGCTCGTTTCGAGGTGCAGGGCCATACCGACAATCAGGGCTCCGACGCCATCAACGACCCGCTCTCTCAGCAACGTGCTGAGGCTGTGGTCAAGGCTCTCGAAGGCCTCGGCTGCGATCCCTTCAACCTCCGTCCTGTTGGCAAGGGTTCTCACGAGCCCGTCGCTGACAACAGCACCGACGAAGGCCGCGCCAAAAACCGCCGCGTCGAGTTCATCAAGCGATGAGAGCAGAGATGAGAACTTGTTCTCAATCTTTGCCGAGGCGCGACGATGAATCGGCGAAGCCAATTTATTAAGAAGTAAAAAACCAATCCTTTATGAAGAAATTAAGTATCGCATTGATGTGTTTCGCAGCACTGGCATTGTCAGCCTGCGGAGGAAAGAGCGGCGGCAGCAGCTCAAGTGACGAATCAAGTAGCAGCGCCAGCGGCCTGGCCGACGGCAAGTGGCCCGCAGCCATCTACGACAAGTACGGCATCCCCGAGATCGAGACTAAGGGTCATATCGTTTGCACTGAACTCAGCGGCGAGGAGCCATCCTATCTGTATAAAGTTTATTATAATGGTGTGACTGCCGAGGAGATGCAGGCCTACGTGAAGACGCTGAAGGAGAAGGGCTTCCGTGTGCCCTGGTACACTCAGGAGCGTATCGACAATGGTCGTAGCGACTTGGACGCTACCCTGTATCTACCGGCCGAGAAGAACGACAAGACGCTGAAGATCCAGTTCGACTTCGAGCACCCGATGTCGTTTGAGTACTATGCCGACGAGCCCAATCCCGCCTTCGAGGTGGTGGAGCGCGACGGCGAGATGTACATCGACTACAACTTTGTGGTGCATCTCTGTACCATCAACAACCAACCCGAGGCAGAGGGCTCGTTCGAGGCTCTTGGTCTGACGGCTGCCGACCTGAAAGACCTCCCCAATGTGCGTGTTGTGAACATGCAAGGCAGTGCTACGGGCGGCTCTATCGGCGTGAGTCTCTATGGCGACCACCAGCTGGCCGAGGGTGACATGGATGCCATCCACGACAAACTGGCCGACGTGCTGGAGGCCAAGGGCGTGAAGTGCTACCATACCTTCAGTGGTAAGGAGATGACCGCCGAGCAGTTGAAGGCCGACAAGGTGCGCGGCTACATCGTCGAGAAGGACGGCAAGAAGTTCATGATGATGGCCATGAGCGACGACCGCGTCGGTGACTTCGGCTGCGGCATCGACTTCCGTTTCATGGTCTATAATAAGTAGTCTTTAGGAATATACATTAATCTCCCCCCGCAGGCTTTGCGTCATGAGTTGGCGTACGGTCTGCGGGTCGTCTTTGTAGTGCGATTGTAGGAACATGAGCTTGGTGACGGCGCTCTCGACGGTCATGTCGCGACCGCTGATGACACCGGCCTCCTGGAGATGGTAGCCGCAGTCGTAACGGCTCATCTCGACGGCGCCCTGCAGACACTGGCTGATGTTCACGATCACCTTGCCGTTCTTTGTACCCTCGCGGAGGGCATTCAACAGCCACGGGCTCTGAGGCGCATTACCCGAGCCGAAGGTGCGCATCACGATGGCCTTCAGGTTCGGCGTGTGGATGATATGTCGGATCAGGTCTTCGCGGATGCCGGGGAAGAGCGAGAAGATGATCACGTTGTTGTCCAGCCGGAAATGGGGCGTCATGGGTTTCGAAAAGTCGGGTGTCAGGATACGATCCTTATGATAAGTAATGTTCACGCCCGCGTCCACGAGGTGCGGGTAGTTGAACGACTCGAAGGCGTTGAACTCCTCGGCGCTCTGCTTGGTGGTGCGGTTGCCGCGCAGCAGGTGGCCGCCGAAATAGATACCTACCTCGGGTACCAGCGCACGCCCCTCAGCATCTTTCGCCGCAGCGATCTCGACGGCCGTGATGAGGTTCTCCTTGCCGTCGGTGCGGAGCTGACCGATGGGCAGCTGCGAACCGGTGAAGATGACGGGCTTGGTCAGGTTCTCCAGCATGTAGGAGAGGGCAGAGGCGGTGTAGGCCATCGTGTCGGTGCCGTGCAGCACCACGAAGCCGTCGTACTGGTCGTAGCGGTCGGCGATGCAGTGCGAGATGTCGGTCCATCGGCCGGGCGTCATGTCGCTGGAGTCGATGGGCGGGGTGAACTGGAACGTCTCGATCTCAGTGTCAAACTGCTTCAGCTCGGGCACGTTGTTCAGCAGGTGCTCGAAGTCGAAGGGCTCTAGGGCGCCGGTCAGCGGATTGCGGTTCATACCGATGGTGCCGCCGGTATAGATCAATAGTACTTTACTGCGCATGTGAAAGCAAACGTTTACGTGGTAATTTTCTGCAAAGGTAGAACATTTTAGCGAGATAATCACTAACTTTGCACACAATTTGAACTTAAAATCATATTAAACTTAAAAATTATGAAGCAATTCAATGACGATAACTTCGTTCTGGAGACCAAGACGGCGCAGGACCTGTATCACAACCATGCGGCCAAGATGCCCATCATCGACTACCACTGTCACCTCATCCCCGAGATGGTGGCCAACGACCATCGTTTCAAGTCTATCACCGAACTGTGGCTGGGCGGCGACCACTACAAGTGGCGTGCCATGCGTACGAACGGTGTCGACGAGAAGTACTGCACGGGCAAGGACACCACCGACTGGGAGAAGTTTGAGAAGTGGGCCGAGACGGTGCCCTACACCTTCCGCAACCCCCTCTACCACTGGACCCACCTGGAGCTGAAGACCGCCTTCGGCATCACCAAGCTGCTCTCTCCGAAGACCGCCCGCGAGATCTTCGACGAGTGTAACGAGAAGCTGAAGAGCCCCGAGTTCTCTGCCCGTGGACTGATGAAGCACTACAACGTCGAGTGCGTCTGCACCACCGACGATCCCGTCGACGACCTGCACAACCACATCGAGTACGCCAAGCACAAGGCTCAGGACGATCCCATGATGATCCCCGCCTGGCGCCCCGACAAGGCCATGAACATCGAGAAGCCCGAGTTCGCCAAGTACATCGAGCAGCTCGCTGAGGTCAGCGGTGTCGAGATCAGGAAGTTCGCCGATATGGTCGACGCCCTGCAGAACCGCCACGACTTCTTCGCCGCCAACGGCTGCAAGCTCTCCGACCACGGCATCGAGGAGTTCTACGACGAGGAGTACACCGACTCGCAGATCGAGACCATCTTTGAGAAGGCTATGCGCGGACAGCAGCTGTCGGCCATCGAGGTCCGTCAGTTCAAGAACTGCTTCCTCACCGTGATGGCCGAGATGGATGCCGACGCCGACTGGACACAGCAGTTCCATTATGGTGCCATCCGCGACAACAACACGGCCATGTACAACCAGCTGGGCGCCGACACGGGCTTCGACTCCATCGGTGAGTTCAACACCGCCAAGGCCATGTCGCACTTCCTGAACCGCCTGAACATGAAGGGTAAGCTCACGCGTACCATATTATATACATTGATCCCCTGCGCCAACGAGGTCATCGCCACGATGCTCGGCAACTTCCAGGGAGGTGAGCCC
>JAEEGJ010003964.1_pt1 | contig 52664 bp, 45 predicted proteins | sample 8958761 | NCBI WGS metagenome assembly JAEEGJ01 (sample SAMN16246546, study PRJNA631951) | gut metagenome | biome: gut microbiome; feature: rumen; material: RS-attached | host: Bos | place: Iran: Karaj | collected 2018-10
GATGAGGGAAATCGGGACTTTGGGTGCATTAGTGAAAGGGGACGCCCATCTTGAATATGATGAAGAGCGGCAGCTCCTGACAGTTTTCGACCTTTCTGAAATTGCAGATGGAAATCTGAAAAAAAAGGAACTGAAGTTGGGAGAAGCAATTCCACTTAAAAAGTATCTTCGTCTTGATTTCGAGAGTGACAGTCAGGGTGAAATCATATTGCAAGAACAAGGCCAAGGTAAATATAAAAAGCTTCTTCCCAAAACCTTTTACCTGCGTTTCGTTTCCTCCGATCCTGACGATGGGTTCATTCCTGCGGACACAACGGGGCCGGACAAGATGGATATAACCTGGCTCACCCAGGCGCCGGAAGGCAAATATGCCACAAAGGAGCTCAATTTCTCGTACAAAGACAGGATGAAGATACACTTTTTCTTTTATATTAAGTGTGGCAATCATTATGGAAAAGGGCTTATTTCAGAGATAGAAGCTTCTGACAATACGAAATACAAAAATGGTCTTTTGTTTGTAAAATTATATATCAACAAGAATCAAAATGATCTGAATGTTAACTCTAAATAATTCTTTTTTCAGGCCATTATATCTACCATGTCTAAAATCCTTTTCCTCTTTATTCTTTTCTTGAGCATTAGCGTTCAGGCGGCATTGCCGAAGGAACTTCCGTCTGCGCCGGCGAAGTTCCTGACGGGAGCCTGCCTGACACGTTCGGAGGACCTGTGGATCACAGCGGAGGCGGGCGGCGTCTACCGTCTGAGCGAACAATACTGGCTCTTCACCGACGCCCCGTCCCGAACAGAAGGACGCGGCGACTCCAACCGCCCCGTCCGCAACCCGATGACCGAGGCCCCGCCATGAACGCACACGCGGATTCCCCGAAAGAAAAAGATGAAGAAACCACGCGCGAACGGTTCACCGGAGTCGCGGAGCAGCTTTCGCATCTTCTCATGATCCTTCTGCTGGCACTGGCCATAGGGGGGATTCCGGTACTCTATTTCCACATGTACTACTGCCGCATCCCGGCGGGGACGAAAGTGATCGACAGCTCCGTGGCCAGGCCGTATTCGCCCCTCGGGGAATACATCGCCGGGCTCTCCCTGACCAAAAAGATCCCGTGGATCCTGCCGTATCTGCAATACCGGCACTACATCATCCCGGACGGCGCGACGGAGCTTCACGACGGTTTCCGGCAAAACAAGTATGTCCGCAGCATCAGCATCCCGGACAGCGTCACGGAGATATACGACAGAGCCTTCGAGGACTGCGAGAATCTGAGGAGTGTCCGGCTGCCCTCCGGCGCAAAGACGCTCCCGGGCGTCCTGTTCGCGGGTTGCACGGCGCTGGAAAGCATCCGCATCCCGGAGGGCGTGAAGGTGATTGATGTCTCGGCTTTCACCGGCTGTAAAAACCTGCGGAACGTCGTGCTCCCGGACAGTCTGGAAATGATCCAGGATCGCGCATTTTGCGGATGCTCCGCCCTGACTTCCATCCGCATCCCGGACAAAGTGAGGCTGATCGGCGAAGGCGCGTTCAGTTACTGCACCTCCCTGCGTAAAGTCGACATATCCGACAATCTGATGACGATTGAGACGGAGGCGTTTATGGACTGCACCAGTCTGGAGGAATTCCGGCTTCCCGCCGCGATGGCGAAACCGATGACAGGAGAGGAGCATAGCGAAGAAGCGAGACAGCGGAGGGTCCTCCAGGAGGGGCGGGGCTATGTCGATTTTCACACGCAGGCGATCTACCCCAGGGTGTTCGCCGGGTGTACCTCCCTGAAGAAAGTCGTGATCCCGGACGGGATCAAAATCATCGACGGCAGGGCGTTTGCCTGCTGCACCGGTCTCTCCGACATCAGGATCCCGGACAGCGTGACCTCGATCGGGATCAGCGCGTTCGTGGGATGCCGCAATCTGCCGCCCTTCACGATCGGAAAGCAGATCGAACGCATCGACTACGGCGCTTTCTCCGGGACGAACTGCCGCCTCACCGTGCCGGACGATCACCCGTTCATCCAATACGAGGGCGGCCTCCTCTACTACAAGAGGCCCTACGAGAAGAGACGCCTGCTCTCCTGCGTGACCGCGCCGGAGGACGGCCGCGTCGTCGTTCCGTCGGACGTGGGGGAATACTCGGTCGGCACGGAGGCGTTTGCCATGTGTACCGGACTGAAGGAGGTGCTGCTGCCGGATGAAATGAAAATCATTGCACCGAATCTGTTCTGGGGCTGTGCCGACCTGGAGCGCGTCGAATTGCCGGACTCCATCACGGAGATCCACGGTTCTTCGGACTGGATGACGGGCGGACGGGATAACTCGGGAGCCTTTGCCGGCTGCGCCAGCCTGAAAAGCATCACGATCCCGCCGAACGTGACGGCGATCCCCTACAACACGTTCCAGAACTGCACGAGTCTGGAGGAGGTCAGCATCCCCGACGGCGTGACAGTGATCGGAGAACGGGCGTTCCGCAACTGCGTGAGCCTGAAGCATGTGACGCTGCCCTCCTCGCTGAAGACACTCGGACGCACCGCGTTCGACGGATGCACCGCCCTGGAAAAGCCGGTCCTGCCGCCAGGTTACGGCAAGAAAAAAGAGGGAGACTGAAGCGTGGAGGACGTGGAGGACGACGAGGAGGAATGATCCGGTTCAAAACCGGTTATTCCGACGTATAATTCGAGGTGGCGGCGAGCGCGGCGCGGCAGTCCGTTTTCGGACAGTAGCCGCGGCAGGAGAGCTGGATCTCCTTCAGCACGAACCCCTCCGGCAGGCCGGGCACCGACGGCATCAGCGGTTCGTTTTCGGCGGGGAAAAGATCGTAGACTTCGCCGCAATGCAGGCACTTGAAATGGCCGTGTTCGCACATGTTGGCGTCGTAGCGCAGTTCGCCGCCCTCGATCGTGATCTCCCATACGGCGTGTTTTTCCGCGAGGAGTTTCAGCGTGTTGTACACAGTCGTGAGCGACAGCGTGGGCTGTTCCGCCCGGACGGCCTCGAAGATCGTCTCGGCGGTCGGATGGATCGCGTGGGTCCGCAGGAAATGGTAGATCGCGGTGCGCTGCGGCGACGGCGTCACGCCGATCTTCCGCAGGATCTCGATGCTGGATTCGCGTGTCATCACGGGCGGTAGAAAAGGAAAAAAAGGGTTGAATGAAGGGCCCGCACCCTGTTACGGATGCGGGCAAGACAAAAAACTAAGACCTACTTCAAAAGATCAGTCTTTGAAATAGCGTTTCAGGAGGCCGGCAAACGCCGCGCCGTGGCGCGCTTCGTCCTTGGCCATTTCGTGCACGGTGTCGTGGATGGCATCGAAACCGAGCTGTTTCGCCTTCTTGGCGATCTCGAACTTGCCGGCGCAGGCGCCCTGTTCGGCTTCCACGCGCTTGGTCAGGTTGGTCTTCGTGCAGGGAGCGACGACTTCGCCGAGGAGTTCGGCGAACTTGGCGGCGTGTTCGGCCTCTTCGAACGCGATGCGCTTGTAGGCTTCGGCGATCTCGGGATAGCCTTCGCGGTCCGCGACGCGGCTCATGGCGAGGTACATGCCGACTTCGGTGCATTCGCCGGTGAAGTTGGCGTGGAGACCGTCCATGATCTCCTTGTCGTCGACCTTGCCGTCGCCGATGCTGTGAACGGTGGCGAAGGTCATCGGGCCGTCGTTTTCGACCTTGGCGACGAATTTGGAGGCGGGAGCCTTGCACTGGGGGCAGAATTCGGGGGGATTGTCGCCTTCGTGGACATAGCCGCAGACCTGGCAAACGTACTTCATGATGGAGTTCCTTTCTTTCACGCGCCGGGCAGCGCATGAGGTGGGTTGGGGTTGGTTAGGGAAATGCTGTTCCGGTGAACGGGAAACACCGGTTTGTAATGATTACAGGATTACAATAACTCCAAATTCAGGAAAAATCAAACCCGAAATCCCGTTTTTTTGAAGAATAGTTGCAACCCGATGCGTCAGAGCGACTTTTTCAATATCTCCGGCGCGAATTTACCCCGGTTCGCGGGGTCCAGCAGACGCCATTTTGAGATTCCGAAGCGCGCCAGACAGTACCGCAGCGCGACCGCGAGACAGCCGAATCCGTACTTCACGCTCCGCCGGAACGAGATGCTCGACGCCTCCTCGAAATACTTGGTCGGGCACGAGACCTCCGCGATCACGGCTCCGGTCCAGGCGATCTGCGCGAGCATTTCGTTGTCGAAGATGAAGTCGTCGGAATTCCCGCTCAGGTCGAGCGATTCGAGCAGTTCGCGCGAGAATCCGCGGTAACCAGTATGGTATTCGGAAAGCTTCTGCCCCATCAGCACGTTTTCCACGAACGTGAGGACGCGGTTCGAAACGTATTTGTACAGGGGCATGCCGCCGCGCAGGGCGCACCCGCCGAGGATGCGCGAACCGAGCGTGCAGTGGTACAGGCCGTTGCCGATCATCGCGGCCATGGCGGGGATCAGGAGCGGCGTGTACTGGTAGTCCGGATGCACCATGATCACGATGTCCGCGCCGTGTTCGAGCGCGAGCTTGTAGCACTGTTTCTGGTTGCCGCCGTAGCCGGTGTTGCGCGGCAGACGGCAGGTCACGGCGCCTTCGATGCGGGACGCAGCCGCCCACGTGTCGTCGCTGCTGGCGTCGTCCACGATCACGACCTGATCGACGAACGGCTGCGCGGCGACTTCGCGGAAGGTCTTTTCGAGGGTCTTTTCCGCGTTGTACGCAGGCATGACCACGACGACTTTTTTCCCGTTGAACATCGTTGCTCCATGTGTCTTGTTTGAGGTGCGGAATCTTTGGATTTCCGCGTTCGATTCATGCTTAAATATACATGCAACGGGCTATTTTTCAAGCGGGATTCGGATGCGCGGCGCGGATTCGGCGGGAACTCCACTCAACTTTACCTCGGGAAAATAGTTCATTTTCTTGATTAACGGCTTGATTTTTCACGCGCGCGAGGGTATATTTTACAAATCAAAAGACTATAGAATCTTTTTTACCTCAAACTGAACAGAACCATCCGCCCAGGGGGATCAAACGATGAACCAGACCAGTCTTCCGGCTTCCGGCGGTACGCTGAACGTACCCGTCGACGAGCTGTACAGCGGCATCCGGAACCGCCTTTTCCTGCGGGAATCCGCGACGTTCTGCGCCGCGGCGCTCTTCCTCGCGGGCGGCGTCGTGCTCGCATGGCGGCTGATGTTCCCGGAATGGCCCCGCAACGCCGTGATCGCCGCGGCCGTCATGCTCGCGGCCGTCGCGCTGTTCCTCGCATGGCTCCGGGCGATCCGGCTCACGCCGCCGAAACATAAACTTCTGGTCTGGCTGGACGCGCATGCGGACTGCGGCGGATTTCTGGCGGCGTCGCTCGAAACGGACTGTTCCGCGTGGGCGTCGAAGATACGGGTCCCGCAGGCACCCGAACTGAGCATGGAGTTTCCCGCCGCCCGCGTGACCGCGCTCCTGACCGCGGCACTCTTCCTCGCGGGGGCGTTTCTGGTCGATACGGACCGCGCCGGGCTGAACGGACCGCGCGCGCTCGACATTCACGAGGAACAGGAGGAGCTGGAAGAAAAGCTTGAGATCCTCGAAGACGAACCGCTGGTCCCGCAGGACGAGATCGAGGCGGCGAAGGAGGAGCTTGCCGAACTCGTGGAGAACAGTTCCGGCACGACTCCGGCGAAGACGTTCGAGGGCATCGAAGCGCTCCGCGAACTGACCGATTCGCTCGCCGCCAACGCCTCCCGCGCGCTGGAGCATTCCGCCGACAATTTCCAGAAGCTGTCGCAGACCGCCTCTGCGCTCGCGAACCTGCTGACCGACGTGCAGGGCCGCACCAAGGCGCTGGAACAGCTCAAGCAGCTCGCCGAACAGCTCGCCGCGGACGACGCCGCGCTGGCGGAGTTCCTGAAGCAGAGCGGGGACAACCTCGCATCGTCCATGACGCCGGATCAGCTTCAGTCGCTCGCCGACTCGCTCGCCGGAAACGCGCAGAGTCTGCGCGAACGCCTCGAAAAACTCGCGCAGGTCCGCAACGACCAGATGCAGCAGATGTCCGGACAGGGACAAGGCCAGCAGGGCCAGGGACAAGGTCAGGGGCAGGGTCAAGGACAACAGGGACAAGGGCAAGGACAGCAGGGAGGTCAAGGCCAGCAAGGCCAAGGTCAAAGTTCAGGCTCCGGCGACACCGGCCTCGCGACCGCGGACGATTATGCAAACAGCGCCGAATCGCTTCAGCAGTGGCTGGAGGAGAACGCGCCGGGCGCATCCGAGCTTTCCGACGCCGCCGGGCAAGGCCAGGGACAAGGGCAAGGACAGGGCAACTCCCCCGGCTCGGGCAGCATTTCCCGCGGACGCGGCGACGCCCTTCTTTACTTCACAGGAGAAACGCAGGACGTCGGCGACGAACGCCGCGATCTTGTGCTCGACAACAACACGCCCGGACAAAGCGTCTCCATCCTGGAGTTCGCCACCTCGCCCGGCGAGGAGACCGCCGAACGTGCCAAGGCCGGACAGCTTTCCGGCACGGGCCAGCCCGCGGAACACGCCGAAACGCGCATCCTCCCCTCGCACCGCGAATCCGTCCGGCGCTATTTCAACAACTCACCCGATCAACCATAACTTTTTCATCATACCCACATGGAGCAGACTCCCGCGATGAACACCGAATCCAACTCCCTGATGACTCCCGAAGAACTCAGCCGCGTCAGCAGCCTTGCGGCGCGCCTCCTCGACGAACTCGACAAGATCCTCCTCGGCCAGCACGAGGTCCACAGGCTTCTCCTCATCGGCATCTTCAGCCGCGGCCATGTCCTGCTCGAAGGTCTCCCCGGCGTCGGCAAGACTGCGCTCGTGAAGGCGCTCGGCAAGCTCATGCGCCTCGAGTTCAAGCGCATCCAGTTCACGCCCGACCTGCTCCCCAGCGACATCCTCGGCGGCAGCATCCTCCAGGTCATGCCCGACGGCTCCCGCAGGATGGAGTTCCAGCCCGGCGCGATCTTCTCCAACATCCTCCTCGCCGACGAGATCAACCGCGCGTCGCCGAAGACCCAGTCCGCCATGCTCGAAGCCATGCAGGAACACGCCGTGACGCTCCTCGGCGAGACGCGCCCCCTGCCCGATCCCTTCTTCGTGCTTGCCTCACAGAACCCGATCGAACTCGAAGGCACCTACCCGATCCCGGAAGCCCAGCTCGACCGTTTCCTCTTCAAGATCAACGTGGCGGGCGTCGACGCCGACGTCCTCACGCAGATCATCGCGCACCGCCGCCGCGGCGAACCGCCGGAGCCGGAATGGACGCTTTCCGCCGAGGAGCTGAAAGACATCTTCGCCGCCATGGACCGCGTCTACCTCAGCGAATCCGTCGCGAACTACATCGCCCGCATCGTCGCCGCCGGACACCCCGGCAACCCCGCCGCCATCCCGGACGTGACGAAGTTCGTGACCTACGGCCCCTCGCCCCGCGCCGCCATCGCCCTCGCCGAATCCTCACGCGCCGCCGCGCTCATCGCCGGACGTCCCGCGGTCGGATTCGAGGACGTCCGCAGCGTCGCGCCCGCGGTGCTGAACCACCGCCTCATCCTGAACTACCAGGCGAAGCTCGACAAGATCACGCCCATGGAGCTCTCCGCCCGCCTCCTCGAAAAAGTCGACCCCGCCGGGATCGAATGGCCGCAGGGCGTCAACGCCGGAAAGGATTGAGGTCCGACCATGACGAACCACATTGCATCGGCGTTCCGGCGCATCCTGCCGGCGCTTTTCCTGCTCCTGCCGCCCGTCGCGGCGTTTTCATTCGCGACCAGCCAGGCGCCCGCCGCGTTTCCGACCACGGCTCCGGTCAGAGTACAGGATCCCCAGCGCATCCCGGACGACGACGATCCCGCGTCGGTCACGAGGCCGGGGACATCCGCACCGTCCGTCCCGTCCGGCCCGGTCAGGATCACGGCCTCGCCCGCGCCGTTCCTCTCCATCGCCTTCGGCGACCAGATCGTCCGCGAATTCATCGTGCAGAACGATTCCGCGAAGCCGGTCGACGTCACGATCGTCATGAATTACGCGTTCGGCTGGCGCGGCGATCGGGCAACCCGGTCCTTCACGACCTCGCGGAAAATCCCCGCGAACTCCATCCAGACCGTATCCGTCTTCGTCCCGTCATCTCTTCTCGAGAACAGCTTCAACAGCATTGACGTCGTCGATCCGCGCATCTACGTCGACGGCAGGCGGTACAATCCGCTGCCGCCCGGCATCTTCGACATCGGCGACATGAAGAGGGAATATTTCTCCGCGCCGTCCTCGTTCGACACGACCCGTCACGCCTTCCATACAGTCTTCAGCGAAGAAGCGGTTTTGACCCCCCTCGTCCACGGGATCCGCACGAAGTATTACGACTCATACGGCGGCTACAATGCAAGCGCCCAATTCTCCGTTTCCGACACGATCCAGTGGCCCTCCATTCCGCAGTTCTACCAGGCCAAGGACCTCATCTTCCGCAAGCCCACCGACAAGTTCACGCCCGACGCCGAACGCGCCATCCGCGACGCCGTGATGCTGGGCGCGACCGAGGTCCTCTTCGTCGCCGAAGGCACGCGCGCCCCCGAATGGGTCCCCGCGCCGGAATACCCCGGCGTGCCGGTCATCGTGCCGCGCGGATTCGGGCGGACCATCGTGATCGACGAACGCCTCTTCGCTTCCGCCCCGGAGGTTTCGCGGCAGAATACCGCTCCGGCCGAGGGAATGCCCGATCCCGACGCCGTCGACGAGTGGAAAAGGACCGGGACCCGTCCGAACGCAGCTCTGGAGAGAATGATCTCCGGCATGATCCAGCCGACGGTCGACTATCTGAAGAACGCCGACCTCTTCATCGTGAATCCCGCCGCGGTGTGCCAGATGCTGCCGTGCGTCGACATTCCGAACGTGTCGTTCGCGGTCGTCATCCTCGCGCTGCTGGCGTACATCGTCGTCGTGGGCCCGGTCAACTATTTCTACCTCATCCGGCACAAAAAGAGCGTCCTGCTGCTCCTGCTGACCGTCCCCGTGATCTCGTTCGTCTTCGTCGGGATCGTCATCGTCTTCGTCACCCTCTTCGAAGGCTGGTACACCCGCGCCTCCGCAGTCGGCATGACGTTCCTCGACCAGCAGGAAAACATGGCTTACACGCGCGCCGCCGTAAGCCTCTACGCGCCCATCCCCGTCCGCAGGCTGGTCTTCGACCCCTCGGATACCGTGTCGTTCGCCCGTGCGAAGGACGCGAACATCTCCCTCGGCCGCGACCAGGTCGTCACGGGCGCGAACAAGGCGCGCATCCCGCTGGTCTACGGCGTCTCCCGCGCGGAAAAGCACCTCGAACAGCTCAAGGTCTCGCGGAACGCCGCCGGCACGCTCACCGTCGTGAACGGCCTCGGCGCGCCCGTGAAGGTCCTCGCCATGAAGACCCCGGACGGCAAGCTCTGGCTTCCTTCGGACGGCATCGTTCCGCCCGGCGCGTCCGCCGAGCTGAAGCCGTACACCGGGACCGAACCGCCCGGCGCGGCCCTGAAAGCGCACTTCGCGAATTCGAACGGTAATTTCGCAAAGGAGGTAACTTCCTCCTTCTCGCCCGGCCGCAACCAGTTGTTCTACACCGTCTGCGCGTATCTGCTGGAGCCCGGCGGAGACAAAAGCACGGGCAACGCCGCCCGCGAGGCGACAAACGGATTGTTCTCCCACAGTTCGGCGATAAGCTTCCGCCACGACGCGCTCGCCGCCGTTCAGGAAGAGGGCGGCGTCTCTCCGCTCGCCGCCTGCCTCGCCCCCGGCATGTACGTCGTCGAGACCGACCGGCCGCTTTTCTACACGCCCGGCTGCAACCCCGTTTCCTTCCGTGCCCGCCACCTCGTCGTCGGCACGTTCACCCTTCAGGAGTAAGCCCACATGAAAACTGAAGTCCGCAATCTCACGCGCGTTTTCGGCAAGACCGTCGCCGTCAATGATATCTCCTTCTCCTTCGAAGACGGCAACATCTTCGGGTTCATCGGGCCGAACGGCGCGGGCAAGACCACCACGATCCGCATCATGGCCACGCTCGACCTCGCCACGTCCGGCGACGTCTTCTACGACGGCGTGTCCGCCACGCTCTACCCGGAGGCCGTCCGCCGCGTGGTCGGATACATGCCCGACTCCCTCCCCGGCTACAAGGACATCCAGGTCTGGGAATACCTCGATTTCTTCGCACGCAGTTTCGGTCTGAAGGGCGCGGAGCGCACGCGCGCGCTGAACGACATCGTGGAATTCACAAACCTCGGCGAACTCCGCGGCAAGTTCCTCTACGCGCTCTCCAAGGGCATGAAGCAGCGCGTCAGCCTCGCGCGCGCCCTGATCCACAACCCGAAAGTCCTCATCATGGACGAACCGGCGGCCGGTCTCGATCCGCGCGCCCGTCACGAGCTCCGCACGCTGCTGAAGATCCTCGCCGACCAGAAGAAGGCGATCTTCCTGAGCAGCCACATCCTGTCCGAACTTCAGGATATCTGCGACGGCGCGGTCATCATCGAACAGGGCAAACTCCTGTCCGCCGGCACGCTGAACGACCTTCTCGCGCAGGTCAACGGCGGAGCGCCCGCTCCAACTCCGGCACAGCCTCAGCCCGGCGAATCCGCCGACCTCTCCGCCTCGGACGCCGCGCCCGCCGCACCTCAGCCGCAGGCGGTCCCGAAGGGCGTCAGCATCATGCTGAAGACGCCGCGCGGCGAGGCCGAGCCCGTCCGTCTGAAACTCCTCGAGCACCCGCTCACGCGTTCCGTCGACCTGTTCGACGACGATGAAGTCCACGCGGTCATCGAGGGCACCGACGCCGAGGTCTCCCGCGTCGTCGGCACCGTCTTCGCCGCCGGGCTCACGGTCCTGTCGTTCACGCGGAACCAGATGGGACTGGAGGAGCTCTTCATGAAGATCACGCAGGGCAAGGTCCAGTAAGGAGGCGCTACCATGGTCGGAAAAGCATTTTTCGAAAACCTCGGCGAGTCCCTGAACCCGGTCTTCATCAAGGAAATGCGCCAGTATTTCCAGAACCGCCGCATGGTCGTTTTCATGGGCCTGCTCCTCATCGTGCAGTTCATCGTCGCGCTCTTCTTCGCCTCCGCCATGACGTTCGACACGGACGGGGACGAGGGCGTCGCGTTCTTCCTGCTCATCATCTTCGCGGGGGCCGGACTCTCCGTCCTGCTCTGCTCAATCGGCGCGGAACAGCGTTTCGCGGAGGAACGGTCCGACAAGGAGCTGAACTACTCCATGCTGACCACGCTCAAGCCGTCCGCCGTCATCCTGGGCAAGCTCGAAGGCGCCATGGTCATGATCCTGTGCATCTTCTCCATGCTGCTGCCGTTCCTGACCGCGGCGTACTTCATGCGCGGGCTTTCCATGGCGTCCCTGCTCGTCACGCTCTACCTCTTCCCGATCCTCATACTGTACGCGCTCGCGGGCATCTTCGCCGGGTCGTTCGGGCAGAAATGGGTCACGGTGCTGTTTTTCGTCGGGATCTTCAACAGCGCGTTCGGGCTCGTCCCCGCCGCGTTCAGCATCATCGACGACCTCATGGACCGGGGCAGCCTCGACTCCTCCTTCTGGATCGCCCTCCTCGTCGAATACGAGATCGCGCTCCTGCTCGGCGTCATGCTGTTCCTGCTCTCGCTCGCGGTCGTCTCCCCGCCGAAATCCAACCGGCTCCTGCCCGCGAAAGCCTATCTCTTCGCCCTGCCCTTCCTCTCGCTGATCCTGATGCTGCCGTACTACATCATCTACGGCCCCGCGGACTTCCCGCCGGACGCCTTCTACTTCATCGAGTTCGCGTTCTGCTTCTTCTCGGCCGCCGTGCTGGGGATCATCGCAATCTTCGAGATGCCGACGAACAGCATCCGCGTGTACCTGAAGTGCCCGCTCAATTTCATCGGCCGCGTCCTGCATTTCCTGTTCTCCACCGGGTTCTCCGGCTCCCTGATCCTCGCCTTCCTGATCCTCGCGATCCCCGTGGCGATGTACCCGTTCGGGGATCTGTCGGGAGACAACACCTCCCAAGTCTGCGGATTCCTCTGCATCCTCGTGTCCTCCTTGGGATATGTGCTCCTCTCGCTCGTCCTGAGCTGGCGGACAAAACTGCCCCTGCCCGCCTGGCTGTGGATGATCATCTTCGAGGTCGCGGGCAACGTTCTCGCATGGATCCCCGTCGCGGTCAACAGCGGCGAAATGAGGGGAATTCCCTTCCCCGTCCGCATTGCGTCCATGCTGATCTCCCCCACCTACTGCTTCATGGAGACGATCGAAGAATCGGTCGCATCGACACCGGGGACGGCTCCGAGGGGAGGATTCTTCCCCCTGACCATCACGCACCACGCCCTTTTCTGCTCCCTCGCGGTCGCCGGCGTCCTCTTCCTGATCCTGCTGCCCGCGATCGTCAAGGCGTTCCGCATGCACCGCCGCCCTGACACCGGCGCCGTCAAACCGCCCACGAAGGAAATGCTCGGAAAATGAACCCGGAACCCGCGCCCGAAACCATGACCCGGAATCCGCCGGAAGCGCCCGCCGTCGCCGGACGCACGGCGGAAACAGGAGAAGTCCGCCCCGAGAAGAAGCCCGGACTTCTCATCCGCTTCGTCCGGTGGTTCGACCGCGGCCTGGACCTGGAGGGACGCGACACGTCCGACTGGAACATCTACTATTATTATTTCCGGCAGGTCGCCCAGCACCGCGCCCTGCTCAAGCTCAAATACCTGAAGTGGTTCGCGCTGGCGTTCCAGCTCTATTTCTTCGGGACGATCGTCTTCGCGGTCATCAACGGCATCCTGGCGCTTGATGCCTTGAAGACCAGCGGCCAAGGCGAAGGGTTCGGAGGGCTCGCCATTTTCGCCTTCCTCGGTCTCGGCGTGGCCGGATTGGCAAGCAACCTCGTCTTCCTGCTGCCCCTGCTGTTCCTCCCCGTCCTCATGGTCGCCCCGGCGTTCCGGCTTCGCAGCAAAAACCGCGCCCTCATCACGTCCCGCGCCAAGGATCCGCCGCTGCTGGCGCACCTGGTGCAGTACACCTCGAACAAAGGCCTCGTGCAGGGCGCGCTGCAAAGCCTGCTCTACACATGGAAACGTCTGCTCATCCTGCTGTCGCCGTGCCTCGTCCCCATTCTCCTGATCCTGGCGCTGGGCGCGGTGTCCGGCATTGCTTCGGGCAAACTGACGGTTACGGAGCTCCTGACGTCGGCGCTCACGCCGGTCGGCGCCGTCCTGTGCGTCATGGCGATCTCGCTGTTCTTCCTCATGCAGCCGTTCTGCTACCGGCTGGATTCCCTGATGGTGGCGATCTGCATCGGCATCGAAACGATCATGTTCTTCGGGATCATCGTCAGCCCGTCCACGGAGGATTTCCTGGCGTTCTTTGCGGTCTATGCCGTGTCCTGCCTGTTCGCCATCGTCTATTTCCCGCTCGCCGCCGCCGACACCGGCGAGCTCGGCCTCGGCAAACGGACTTCGAGATGGATCCGCATCCTGCTGTACACGACGGCGGGCGTCTTCCTCGCGATCCTGCTCTCGGCAAACGCTTTCCTCGGAGTCCGGAACACCTCCTACAGCAGTTCCGGAGGCGAACTTTTCGAACTTCTGTTCCTGTTTGTCACATTGGGGCTTTCCGTATCTGTCTGCGGCCTGCTGGTCACCTCGCTCTCCGTCACCTCGCCGCTGGCGGAACGCCAGATACAGACACGCACGAAGGAACCGTTCCTGCGGAAACTCTTCGATCCGGCCTCGCCGCTCTCCCTGCTCCCGGTCATCGCGCTGGAACTTATCACCCTTGCGACCGTTTTCATCCTGTTCCAGTTGGACATCCGGACGGGCAGCTATCACGACGTGGTTGGAACGCTCATCCTCTACAGCTGCGGCAGCAGGGCGCGGAACGCCTGGACCGCGATCCATTTCGCGCTCGCTTTCTCATACATCCGGCAGCGGAAAAAAATGGAGATGAAAGCCCCGTGGGACTTCAACGTCCGGTTCAATTTGACCTGTCTCGTCTCCTACGTCGCCATCCAGCTGCTTCTGGCACTGACGACCGGAAAAGGCGCCGGATTCGTCGGCATCGTTCTGTATATCGTATCTATTATTGTTCTGTTCACCGCCTTCGGCTTCCTGAAAAGCCCCGCTTCGACCTACAAGATCGAGGCTCCGGAGGCACAGGAACAGGATAAGGAGGAGGCGTCATGACCCCGCCCGCCGCAGCCATTCCGTATTTCAGGGACGCGGTCGAACGCGCCCTCGCCGCGACCGGAGGCGTGGAGCTGACCGCCCCCGCTCAGGTGTCCGGCATCGACGGACGCCGCGTCGGACGCCGCACGGGCAATGCGCTGGAGTTCTCCGAGTACCGCGAATACCGGCCCGGCGACGATCTGCGGCGCATCGACTGGCGCGTGTACGCCCGGAGCGAACAGCTCATGATCAAGCTGTATTCGGAGGAGATCGACCCTCGGTGCGACGTGATCGTGGACCATTCGGCGTCCATGGCGTCGACCGAACGCAAGGCGTCCGCCGCGATCTCGCTCGCCGCGATCTTCGCGACCGCCGCCGCGAACTCCGGGTTCTCTCTGAACCTCTGGCACGCCGCCGATACCTTCCGCAAGGATCCCGCGCCCGCCTCGCCGCTTCTCTGGGACTTCCCGCCCTTCGAAACGCCGTTCAGCCCGTCCGCGAATCCCGCCTCGTTCTCCGGTCAGTTCTTCCGGCGCGGCATCCGCATCCTCGTGACCGACCTCATGGGGCCGGACGATCCCGCGCCCGTGCTGTCCCGCCTCGCCGACGGAGCAAAGCGCGCCGTGGTCGTGATGGTGCTTGACCCGTCGGAGCTCGAACCCGAGCCGGACGCGAACGTGCTGCTGGTCGATGCGGAGACCGGGGAGGAACGCGAACTCGTGCTTGACGAAGGCGCGCTGGCGCGCTACCACGAACGCCTCGAGAACCACCGCGCCATGTGGGCGGCGGCCGCGATGTCGCGGGGCGTCCTGCTCCTGCCGCTTTCCGCCTCGGATTTCTGCCCGGAGATCCGTCCCGACGAACTTTTCCACGCGGGGCTGCTCAAATGAACGACTTCTTCTTCGGATTCGAACACTCCCCGCTTCTGTGGTGCGCCGTGCCGGTCGCGCTGGTCCTGCTCCTGCTCTACCTCCTGCACCGCCGCTCGAAAGTCCGCATCGTGCCCGCGATCTTCCTGTGGGACCGCCCGCAGGCGTCGCCGCACAGCGGCACGCGCATCAACTTCCGGTTCCCGCCCGCGATCTTCTACCTCGAACTCGCCGCGCTCCTGCTCCTGACCGCCGCCCTCGCCGCGCCGTTCGTCTCCACCCCGGAGACCTACCCGCCGCTCGCCGTGATCCTCGACGACTCCATGTCCATGCAGGCGAAAGTACCCGGCGGCAAGTCCCCGCTCGAATCCGGCGTGGAGTTCCTCAAAAGCGAGATTCGCGCCCTGCCCGACCGCCGCGTCCTGTGGATCGTCGCCGCCGAATCCCCCGTGCTCGCCTCGGACAGCAACGCCCGGACGGATTTCGGGGCGTTCTGGACTGGGCAGGCCACCTCGTCCGACCTCGCCGCGGCCGCCGCACTCGCCCGGCGCATGGCGCGCGGGTGCCAGCTTCTGATCGTGACCGACCGGAAGCCCGCGCTCGAACTCGCGCCGGACACCACGTGTTTCTCCGCGGGCGCACCGCTGGGCAACTCCGCCATTGTGAACGCCCGCCGCACGGCGGGACGCATCCTGATCGAGGCGGCGAACTTCTCCGCGCTCCCGCTCGACGCCGTGCTCGTGCTCGAACCCGGCGCGCTGAAAACGCAAGTCCGCCTCGCGCCGAAGGAAACGCGCCGCATCGTGCTGGCAGTCCCGGCCGCCGCCGCGCATGAAGCGGTCACCGTCCGCCTCGAAAACGCCGACGCGTCCGCAAACGCCCTGCTTTGCGACGACGAGATCGTCCTGGAGGCCGAGGACGATTCCCCCGTCTCGTACCGCGTCGCCGCAGGTCTCCCCGCCGCCGCACGGTCAGCGCTCGAACGCGTCCTGAACGGCAATCCGGCGTTCCGGCGCGCGCTCACGGGCGAGACGCCCGACCTCGACATCCTTCCCGCCGAAGCGGAAAGTCCCTCCCCCGTGCATCTCTACTGGCTCGCTTCTCCGAAAAAGAAAACGACGCCCGCGAATCAATCCGAAACCGCAGAGAAACAATCTCAATCCGAAGAATCCGCGCCCTCCGCGTCCGGACCGCTTTCGCCCGAAAACTCCGCCGTTCTCTCGCGCGGGCTCCCGCTCGACTCGCTCCAGTGGGCGGTCAGTGCGGACGATCTGCCGGGGCAGACGCTTCTGCGGAGTGGCGACGTGCCGGTGCTGTCCACGCGCCAGAACCTGAACCGCGACCGCGAAATCTTTCTGAACCTCGACCCGGCGCGCTCGAACATCACGCACCATCCCTTCTGGCCGGTCTTCTTCCAGAACCTCGCGCAGACCGTCCGCACGGAGCGTTTCGGCCCGGCGCGCATGAATCTGCGCTCCGGCGAACTTCTCCAGGTCCGCCTGCCGCGCGGCGCGCAGTCGCTGACCGCGGTCCGGCCCGACGGCAAGACCACGGAGATACGGGCGATGCGCGGACAGGCCGATTTCCGTCCCCTGCTCCACGGCGTGTGGCGACTTGAATCCAACGGAACGAAGTGGTCCGCGAGCGTGATGGGGCTGACCGCGGAGGAATCCGACCTCTCCGGCGCGGGACCGTTCCGGCAGGACGCCGACAAACTCGCGGTCATGCCGTTCTGGATGCTCCGTCCGCTGGCATGGGCGTTCCTGCTGCTCGCCGCACTGCTCCTAGCGGCGCATCACCTCGTCCTCACGCGCAAAGGAGGCGGCCCATGCTGAACTATTTCCTGATCTGGCAGCCCGCCGCGTTCCTGGTCCTGCTGCCGCTGCTCTCCCTTTTCACGTTCCGCAGGCTCCCGACCCGCGTCCTGAACGCCATTCGCATCCTCATCTACATCATGGTCGCGGCGGCGATGGCGGGCATCTCGGTCCGTCTGCCCGAACGCACCGGCACGCTCGTCGTGCTGGCCGACCGGAGCAAGTCCATGCCGGACGGCGCGCGCCAGGAGATGGATTCGCTGATCCGCCGCATGGAACACAGCGCGCCCGACAGCTCGAAGCTGAGCGTAATCTCGTTCGCCGGGACACCCTTCGTGGAGAAACTGCCGGATTCTCCGGCGTTCACCGGGCTCCAGACCGAACCGACCGAACCGCACGCCACGGACATCGCCGGGGCGATCGACGCCGCGCTGGAGCTGATCCCGTCCGACGCCTCCGGGCGCATCCTGCTGCTTTCCGACGGCCTCCACACCACGGGCAATCCCGTCGCCGCGTCCGCCGCCGCTGCCGCCGCACGGGGCGTCGCGGTCGATTACCGTCTGCTCTCGCGCAGTTCCGCCGACGACGCCGCGGTCCTGTCCGTCGACGCACCTCTCCGCGCCGCGCCCGGCGTGATCTACACCGTCTCCGCACGCCTCTATGCACAGTCGTCCGGCACGGCGGTCTGCCGCATCCGCAAGAACGGCGGCGCGTGGCTCACGCGGGAGGTCCGCCTGCGCCGGGGCGTCACGACCGTCTCCTGGCGCGACAAGACCGATTCGCCCGGCACGGCGAACTATGAAGTCGAGCTCGTGCTCCCGCCCGACGCGCCCGCCGATCCGGTCCCGGAGAACAACCATGTCCGCCGCATCGTCTCCATCGAGGGGCGCAAGCCCGTCCTGCTCGTGACCGCGTCCCCCACGAAGAACCTCGCGCGCATTCTCCGCGAAGCCGGGATGGACGTGAAGGTGATGGAGCCCTCGTCCGCCGCGCTCGCGCCCGAAGTGCTGGGCGGCGTCTCCGGCGTGATCTTCGAGAACGTGAAAGCGTCGGCGTTCGGCATGGATTCTCTCGCCCGCCTGAAGGGGCTCGTCTCCGCGGGCTCGATCGGATTCATGATGACCGGCGGCAAATCCTCCTACGCGCTCGGCGGCTACTACCGCAGCGAGATCGAGGACGTGCTCCCCGTCACGCTCGAACAGCGCAACGAGGTCCGCAAAGGCACGAACGCCGTCGTGGTGGTGCTGGACCGCTCCGGCAGTATGAGCATGACCAATTCGAAGGGCATCAGCAAGATGTCGCTGGCGAACGCCGCCACGGTCGAGGTGCTGAACCTGCTGTCCGATTTCGACCGCCTCGGCGTGATCGCGGTCGACAGCTCGCCGCATACGGTCATCGGCCTCGCTCCGGTCGCCGAGGTCCGCGGCCACGCGAACAAAATCCGCTCCATCGAGTCCATGGGCGGCGGCATCTTCACCTACACCGGCTTGAAAGCAGCATTCGACATGCTCGAAAAATCGGACATCCCGTCCCGCCACATCATCCTCTTCGCCGACGCCTCCGACGCCGAGGAGCCGGGCGCCTACGTCACCCTGCTCGGCACCGCCGAATCGAAGGGGATCACGGTCAGCGTGGTCGGACTCGGCACGAAGTCGGACAGCGACGCGGCGTTCCTCATGGACGTGGCGAAACGCGGCAACGGCCTCGCGTACTTCACCGACAAGGCCGAGGAGCTCCCGCGCATCTTCGCCGAAGACACGTTCGTCATGGTCCGCAGCACGTTCCTGTCCGACCCGGTGAAGGCGCTGCTCCAGCCCGCCGCGACCGTCCTCCCCGGTGCGAACAAGTTCTCGCGCATGTACGATTTCAACGGCTGCAACCTCACCTATCTGCGCCCCGGATGCGACGCCGTGCTTATTACCGACGACGAGGATCGCGCCCCGCTCGCCGCGACCGGAACGTACGGACTCGGACGCGTCGTGGCGTTCTGCGCCGAAGCCGACGGACGCTACACCGGGCCGTTCGCGCAGGATCCCGGCGCCGCGCCGTTCCTGACCTCGCTCGTCACATGGATGACCGCCTCCGACGACGAGGGCGCGGACTACATGATCACGCAGGAGATACGCAACGGCAGCCATTACGCCGCGCTCGAACTCGATCCCGCGCGCACCTCCGACCCGTTCCGCGGCACGCCCGTGCTCACGGCTGTCTTCTGCGACGATTCCGGCAGGACCGAAACGCGCAAATATCCGCTCGCATGGGACGGCCCCGACCGCCTCGTTTCCGAGGTCCCGCTCCAGGGCGGAAACGTCGTTCTCGGCTCCATCCAGTGGGACAACGCGCGGCCGCATTCGCTCGTCCCGGTCGAACTGCCGTATTCGCCCGAATTCAATCCGGGCCAGGCGTCCGGACGCGAACTCGCCGAACTGCTCCGGGCCTGCGGCGGACATGAACGCATCGCCGTCGAGGAGATATGGAACGACATCCCGAAACGCCTCCGCGCGTTCCCTCTCACCCCCCTCTTCTGCCTCGCCGCGATCCTGCTGTTCCTCTTCGAGATCGCCGAACGCCGTTTCCTGCTGATCGGACGCTTCTTCGTTGCAAAAAAGAAAGACATGGACGCCGAAGGGACGGATTCCGCTTCCGAAGTAAAAGGAGGCGTCAAACTCCCGCGCAAACGCAGGAAAGGACCGCTTTCCACCTCGATCGCGACGGTACAGTCCGCGCCCGAATCCACGCAGGATTCGCAGGAACCGGAATCCGCCGCCGAGCCGCCGCCCGCGGACTCCATTTCCGCCGCGCTGAAGAAGGCCCGCCGCAGATAAAAAAATCCCGCGCCCGATCAAAATCCGGGTACGGGACGAATAATCAGTTCGAGGGCTGGCTTATTTCACGAAATATGTCTTCAGCGGCGGGAAGCCGTTGAAGCAGACTGCGCAGTAGCTCGCCGTATACGCTCCGGTGGTGAGCCAGTAGATGCGGTCGCCGGGCTTGATCCCGCTCGGGAGCGCGTTGCGGAATTTCTCGTACATGATGTCCTGGCTGTCGCACGTGGGGCCTGCGATCACGAAGTTGTCGGACGGCTTCCCCTCGGCGTCGCTGTAAAGCGGATACTTGATGCTCTCGCCGATGGTCTCGATGAGGCCGTTGAAGAGGCCTGTGTCGAGGTAGACCCACTTGTCGACGCCGACGTTGGACTTCTTCGAGACAAGCACGACCTCGGTCACGAGCACGCCGGACTCCGCGACGAGCGAACGCCCGGGTTCGAGGATGACCTCGGGAAGCCCGTTCGGGAAGTCTTCGTTCAGGTAGCGCGTGATCTCCTCCGCATAGACGCGCGGCGTACTGGTCTTCGAGATGTACTTGACCGGGAATCCGCCGCCCATGTTCACGAGGTTGAGGTTGACGCCGTGTTCCGACAAATAATCGAAAATGTAGCGCACCTTCGAGATCGCGGAGTCCCACGCTCCAATGTCGCGCTGCTGGGAGCCGACGTGGAACGACACGCCGCACGGGTTCAGGCCGAGTTCCTTCGCGAGCATGATCAGGTCGATCGCGAGGTCGGGATGACAGCCGAACTTGCGCGAAAGCGGCCATTCCGCCGTCTCTCCGCCCTCGGTGAGGATGCGGCACGCCACGCGCGAACCTGGCGCATACTGCGCGAGGTTGCGGATGTCGGATTCGCTGTCGGTCGTGAAGAGGCGGACGCCCTTGCCGTAGGCATAGGCGATGTCCTTCGCCTTCTTGATGGTATTGCCGTAGCTGATGCGGTCGGGCGAAACGCCGAGCGCGAGGATCTGGTCGAGTTCGTACACGGACGCGATGTCGAAGCAGGAGCCCATGTCGCGCAGGATGCTCAGGACTTCCGGCGCGGGGTTCGCCTTCACGGCATAGTAGATGTGAGCGAACGGATACAGATTGCGGAGCGCCTCGTAGTTGCGGCGGATGATGTTCAGATTGACGACCAGGAACGGGGTCTCCCGGCGGTCGATTTCCGCTTTCATCAATGCCCAGTCGTCGTGACTGTAGTAATCGTACACATCCTTCAGCATGCTTGCCGTGTCCTTCCCGTGTGTTTTTGTTGTGCCGTAAAAGCGAGAATACAATGTATCACATTTTATGGTGCATACAAGTGTAAAACGGTACAAAACGGCGAAAAAAAGTAAAAAAATCCTCATTGTATAAAAAACATGAAAAAAGACGCGCCGCAAAAGCTTTTCCCGCTTGAAGAACACCCTTTTATGATGTAAATTATTGTAGTAGTTTTGCGTCTTTTCCGGGGGAATGTCTCCGGCGGGACGCCGCGAGTTCAAACATTCACCAAAACACGGTCCCGAAATGTCCTATTATCTCTTCGACGGCATGGACAGTTACGATACGCCCGAGTCCAACCGCTGTTCCCTCGCGTTCCACCTCTGGCTTCACAGCCGCTGGTACTTCTATCAGAGCAACTTCATGACGTTCATCCAGTGCGGCAACACAGCCTCGCACGGCAAGCTCGACAAGGAAGGCCAGATCATGTATTCCTCCCGCAACATCCGCCTGATCGAACGTTGCGGCGGCCGCATTCACATCCGCGGCCTCAACCACCTGCGCGACCTCGGCGGCAGGCCCGTCGTGATCGTCGGCAACCACATGAGCCTGCTGGAAACGGCGGTCCTTCACGCGATCATCCGCGAACACATCGACTTCTCGTTCGTCGTGAAGAAATCCCTGCTGGACGTGCCGTTCTTCCGTCACATCCTGCTGTCGTTCCACGCGATCCCGGTCGGACGCACCAATGCCCGCGAAGACCTCAAGACCGTTCTCACCGAGGGGAAAAAGATGCTCGAATCGGGCATCTCCATGATCGTCTTCCCCCAGTCCACGCGCACGGACACGTTCGATCCGTCGCAGTTCAACACCATCGGCATCAAACTCGCAAAATCCGCCGGCGTCCCGGTCCTGCCCATGGCGCTGAAAACCGACTTCCTTTCCACAGGCAAATATCTGCGCGACCTCGGTCCGCTCCACCCCGAACGAGCCGTACGGTTCGAATTCGGTCCGCCGATGGAAGTCGCCCAGAACAGCCATGAGACGCACCAGAAAACCATCGACTTCATCCAAGGGTGTTTCGACCGCTGGGCCGAAGAGGACAAAGTCGGGAAGTAATAATCCGTCTTTCCTCAAATCAGGACACAGAAAAAGCTTCCCGCCGGATCAATCCGCAACAGGAAGCTTTTTTCGTGTATAGCGTTTTAATTCAGGTCAGTTACCGGACTCGAACGCCTCGCGGTAGGTCATATTGCAGATGCCTTCCGGGCGGACGGACGACACGCGGGTGAAGTTCTTCCCCTCGGGCATCACGCGCACCTGGAACGAAGCGGGGGCGAGCGTGGTCTCGAAGAGTTTTATCTTCAGCGTCACAGGCAGAAGCTCTTTTTTCGCCGCGGCGATCTCGTCCAGCCGAACGGGGAAGAGCAGACGGTAGTATTTCAGCGGGGACGACGTCTTGATGATCCACTTTTCGGCGTCGGATGAATATCCGTCCGCGCCCTCGGCGACCGCGAAGCACGGATAAGTGCCGTTTTTGCCGACGATTTCATAGTCGAACCGGCTGAGGCTGCGTCCGCTGTCGAGTTTCACGATCAGTTCGATCCACGCGGGATTCTCAATCGCGGGCTTGTCGAACTCGGATTCGACGTCGAACGACGGTTTCTGTTTGCTGATTTCAGCGGAAAGGACCGTACCTGCGCGGAACGGCACGGCGGTAAGCTTCCCGGAGGTAGCGGCCGATGCTTCCGCGCCGGAAGTCTGCGCGCGGACAATGAACGGCGCGGATGCCGCGAGCACGGCGGCGAATAAAATGGAACGGAAACGAAGCATGACTTCAAAAACTCCTGTTTCGGTGTCGTGTAAACGGAAACCGGCATCATCCGGGCACACCCCGGACAACCGGCTTTCTTATTATTATATCCCCGCTTCGACACAAAATCAAGTTTCCGTCCCGTTTTTTTAAGGAAAAAATAAAAACTCAACTGGAATATTTGCCGAATACGCGCTATTGTAAAAAGGCCGGTCTTCGCGCGCGCATTTCGCACGCGCACGGATACGCACATCCCGTGCGCCCCCGATTCCGGGGTCGCGGCCACCAGCATCGAACAGGAAACCATACGCATGAACGACTACGAATCTGAACACGAAACCATGTTCGAAGGCGACTGCATCCCGGAGGCTATCGAGAAGATATCGGAGGCCATCTGCGAGCACATCGCGAACGATCCGCCGGAATCGGTCGCACTGATCGGCATCCAGGCGGGCGGCGTCCCTCTCGCCAAACGTATCGCGCGCAGCATACGCGAGCGTACGGGACGCGAGGTCGAGGTCGGTACGCTCGACATTTCCATGTACCGCGACGACATCGGCAAACGGAAGACGCTCCCCATGATCCGGGAGACCGAGATCCCGTTCGACATCAACGACAAGATCATCATCCTCGCCGACGACGTCCTCCAGAGCGGACGAAGCGTCCGCGCCGCGCTCGACGCCCTCACCGACTTCGGGCGTCCTGGCCAGATCCGCCTCGCCGCGCTCATCGACCGCGGCGGCCGGGAGTTCCCCATCCACGCCGACTATGTCGGGATGAAGGTCTCGGTCGGCCCCGAATGGCGTGTGTGCATGGACTGGGTGGAATGCAACGGCACCGACAGCGTATTCAAGGTCAAAAAACAATAAGGACCACACGATATGGATTTTCAATGGACGAAAAAGGATCTGCTGTCTCTCTACGACCTCTCGCGGGACGAGATACTCCACATCCTGAACACTGCCGAAGAATTTAAAAAGGTCTCCCAGCGGAACGTCAAGAAAGTGCCGGCGCTCCGCGGCCGCACCGTCGTGAACCTCTTCGTCGAGCCGAGCACGCGCACACGCGTTTCCTTCGAGCTCGCGGAACAGCGCCTCAGCGCCGACATCATCAACATGAACGCCGACGTGAGCAGTTTCCGCAAGGGCGAAACCCTGCTTGACACGCTCAAGAACATCCAGGCGCTCCAGGCCGACATCGTGGTCATCCGCCACCAGGCGACCGGCGCGCCGAACTTCCTCGCCCGCGAACTGAACATGGGCGTGGTGAACGCAGGCGACGGCGCGCACAGCCATCCGACGCAGGCCCTGCTTGACATCTTCACCATGCGCGAGAAGAAGGGCCGCATCGAAGGCCTGAACGTGGTCGTCGTCGGCGACATCCTCCACAGCCGCGTCGCGCGCAGCAACGCCTGGGGCCTCATCAAGCTCGGCGCGAACGTCACCTTCGCCGGGCCCGCCACGCTCGTTCCGCGCGAATTCGAGCAGATCGGCGTCCGCGTCTGCCACAACCTCAAGGACGCCCTCGCCGAAGCAGACGTCATCAACCTGCTCCGCATCCAGCTCGAACGCCAGCAGCGCGGATACTTCCCCAGCCTCGGCGAATACTCCCGTTTCTTCGGCATCCACCCGGAAACGCTCCGTTACATCAAGAAGGACGCGCTCATCATGCACCCCGGCCCCATCAACCGCGGCGTCGAGATCGACTCCGCCGTCGCCGACGGTCCGCAGTCCGTCATCCTCGAACAAGTCACCAACGGCCTCGCCGTCCGCATGGCCGTACTCTTCCTCGTCGCGGGGGCCCTCAAATGAACAAGAAAAACTCCTGGATTCTCAAGAACGGGCGCATCATCGACCCGGCCAACCACATCGACCGCACCGGCGACCTCTGGATCAGGGACGGACGCATCGTCGACCCCGGCTCCTTCGATCCCTCGCTCGACGAAACCGAAACGATCAACCTGAAGGGCCTTGTCGTCGCGCCCGGCCTGATCGACATGCACGTGCATCTGCGCCAGCCCGGCAACACCGACGCGGAGACAATCCGCACCGGCACCATGGCCGCCGCCGCAGGCGGGTTCACCTCGATCGTCGCCATGCCGAACACCTCGCCGTGCGCCGATAACGCCGCCACCATCCAGTACATCAAGGAATTCGCCGCCCGCGAAGGCGTGGTGAAGGTCCTCCCATCCGGCGCGCTCAGCGTCGGCCGCAAGGGCGAGGAGATGTCGCCCGTCGGCAGTCTCAAGGCAGCCGGAGTCGTAGCGCTCACGGACGACGGCACCTGCATCCAGAGCAACGAGCTGATGCGGCACGTGGTCGAGTACGCCGGAAACTTCGGGCTCCCCGTCCTCGAACACTGCGAAGACAAGTTCCTCGCAGGCGACGGCGTGATGCACGAGGGCTACTGGTCCGTTCTGCTCGGCATGAAGGCGATCCCCGCCGCCGCCGAGGAAGTCATCGTGGCGCGCGACATCATTCTCTCCCGCCTCGCGAACTGGAAGATCCACATCCAGCATGTCAGCTCGCGCAATTCCGTCCGCATGATCCGCTCCGCGCAGGCCGACGGCGTGCGCATCTCCGCCGAGGCCACGCCGCACCACATCGCGCTGACCGACGTCGAGATCAAGAAGTTCGACACGAACTACAAGATGAATCCGCCGCTGTGCGCCGAAGAGGACCGCATGGCGCTCATCGAAGGACTCCAGGACGGCACGATCGCGGCCATCGCCACCGACCACGCGCCGCACACGCAGACCGCGAAGCTCGTCGAATTCGACAATGCCCCGTTCGGCATCATCGGCCTCGAAACGGCGGTACCCGTGACGCTGACCGAGCTGTATCACAAAAACTATCTTTCCCTCTCGCAGATCATTTCCAAGTTCACGGTAGGCCCCGCCACCATCCTCGGCATCAACGCCGGGACGCTCTCCGTCGGTGCGCCCGCGGACGTCACGATTATCGACCCGGACAGCGAGTACATCATCGATGCGAACGACTTCTACTCGAAGTCCCGCAATACGCCGTTCAACGGCTATGCCGCGAAGGGCCGCACCATGGCGACGTTCGTCGACGGCGAGTGCGTCTTCTCGCTTCTGAAGGAATCCGAATCCGACGACGAGGACGCCCGATGAACTTCGACATGCACGGATTCGCCGCGATCCTGGCGCAACGCCTCCCCGTCCGATCGGATTCCCCCGAGGGGACCGAAGCCGCCGCGGCCGCGATCGCGCGACAGCTTCCGCCCGGCACGGTCATCGCTCTGCACGGCACGCTCGGCGCGGGAAAGACGGTCTTCGCGCGCGGGTTCGCCCGTGCCCTGGGCATCGTCGAACCCGTGAGCAGTCCCACGTTCACGCTCGTGCAGGAATACCCCTTCCCCGGCGGCGTGCTGTACCACCTCGACCTCTACCGCATCGACAACTCGACCAACGCGCTGGCGTTCGGCGTGGACGAATACCTCTACGATCCGCGCGCCTACACGCTCGTCGAGTGGCCGGAGCGCATCATGGATATCCTGCCGCCGCACACGCTCCATCTGCTGCTCCGTCCGCTCCAAGGCCAGAACCAGCGGGAACTCTCGCTTGCGGGAATCTGATTTTTTCATCCTCAGTTATCACGTTTCATTTTTCACCAGCCACAGTTTTCGAGCCACAGGAAATCCCCCGATCATGAAAAGCATCGTCATAGAAGGTCCGGCGCGCGTCTCCGGCGTCATCACGCCCGGCGGCAACAAGAACGCCGCGCTCCCCATCATCGCCGCCGCCATCCTCACGCGCGACGAAGTCGTCATCCACAATATGCCGAAGATCCTCGACGTCGAGGTCATGCTCGACCTCGCCCGCGACCTCGGCGCGTCCGTCACGCGCGAAGGCTCCACGGTCGTCATCCGCGCCCGCGACATCGACTCCGCCTCCCTGCCTCCGAAAAAATGCGCCGCGCTCCGCGCCTCCTTCATCTTCGGCGGCGCAGTCGCGGCACGCTGCGGCGAATCCTTCATCGGCCTGCCGGGGGGCGACTTCATCGGACGCCGCCGTCTGGATTCGCATTTCTACGGCCTCGAAAAACTCGGCATCGGCAAGACGTTCGACCAGGAGACCGCCGTGGTGCATTTCCAGCTCAAAAAAGACGGGCTTTCCGGCGCTGACATCTTCCTCGACGAGGCCAGCGTGACCGCCACCGAGCACATCCTGATCGCCGCCGTCCTCGCGAAGGGGAAGACGGTTATCCGCAACGCCGCCGCGGAACCCCACGTGCAGCAGCTCGCCGAGTTCCTGAACCTCATGGGCGCGAAGATCACCGGCCTGGACTCCAACACGCTCTTCATCGAGGGCGTTTCCGAGCTGCACGGCGCGGAATTCACCCTCGACAGCGACCACATCGAAGCCGCCAGCTTCCTCGCGATGGCGGCGGCCACAGGCGGCGGCCTCGAGATCACCGGCAAGCTCCCCCCCTCGCACTACTGGATGGCGAAGCGCGTCTATGAGAAATTCAACATCAAGTTCCGCTTCTACCGCGACCACATCATCCTGAAGCCGGATCAGACTCTTCGCGTTCAGAACGATTTCGGCAGCGCCATCCCGACCATCTCCGACGGCCCATGGCCGCAGTTCCCCAGCGACATGATGAGCTGCATGATCGTCGCCGCCACCCAGGCGCGCGGCACCTGCCTTTTCTTCGAGAAGATGTTCGAGAGCCGCATCTACTTCGTCGACCGCCTGATCGCCATGGGCGCGAACGCCATCGTCTGCGATCCGCACCGCGTGGTGATCTCCGGCCCCTCCCCGCTTCACGGCGGCGAGATGTCCAGCCCGGACATCCGCGCCGGCATGGCGATGATCGTGGCGGCCACCATCGCGTCCGGCCGTTCCGTGATTCACAACGCCGACATGATCTTCCGCGGCTACGAAAACCTCCTCGACAAACTCCACGCGCTCTCCGTGAACGCCAAACTTGAGGAAACCTGATCCCATGGCATTTTCCAAAACGCGCCGTCCCGCCCATAAGCCTCAAAACAGGCGTAAAACCGGCGCTTTCAAACAAACAAAATCCTTCTCCGCTCAGGACGAGAAAGCCCCGGCTCCTGTCCGCTCGACTGCATCCAACAAAAAGGAACAGCCTGACGGCTCTACGGAGTTCCTCTTCCAGCACGCCGTCGCGCTCGCCGTCTCCAACGCGCAGCTCGAAGACAAGCTCGACGCCGAGCATCCGCACGAACTCCTGGTCCCGCTCGACTACGCCGACGAATGCCGCGTCAAGACCGACGCCGTCCGCTCGTTCTGGCAGGTCCACGGACTCCCCTCGCAGCTGGTCCGGGAAATCGTTCCATCACCCGTCCCGCGCGGCTACCGCGCCACCTCGAAACGCCGCGTCTATGTGTCGCGCGGCGGCCAGCTCCGGTTCTGCATGGGTTACGGAGCCGAACGCGAGGAAACGCTGCGCTCCGCGCTGGAACCGGAATCGCATAACGAAGTATATGCGTGGTTACGGAAGATGCTCGTGTCGCCCGTCTACCGGGCTGTCGGGCGCAGCCTGAACTTCATCGTCGTGCGCGGCGGGTCGGAACGCCTCACGCTGATTCTGAATTTCTTCCATCTGGACGCCGCGGTCATGCACAAGACGAAACTGCTCGCCGACCACGTCCGCGCCGAGCTCCCGCGGGTCGCCGCGATGTTCACGTTCCTGGACGAAACGCGTTCCGAATTCTACCTCGAATCACGTTCCGCCGGGGCGCATCCGTTCAAGAAGCTCTTCGGCTCCGAGTATCTCGACCTCACCGCCGCCGGTTGCAAGTTCCTGTACCCGCCGTCCGCGTTCTCCCAGGTCAATGAATCCATTCTGGACGCGTTTCTGCACGAGGCGAAGAAGCTCCTGAAGCCCGGCCCGGAATCCACCATGATCGACCTCTTCTCCGGCTACGGCCTCTTCGCCGTCGCGCTCGGCGACGCTCCGGAACGCGTCGTCGGCATGGACTTCAACGGTCCGGCGATCCACTCTGCGTCCGGCAACGCCCTGCACAACCGCCCGGACGCCGACATCGAGTTCATCGCCGCCGCGGTCACGCCCTCGGCCATCGAAAACAAGCTCCCGCCCTGCCCCGCCGACCTCTACGGCGCGGACGAAGAACAGCCCGAGGGCGAACTCTTTATTCTTGATCCGCCCAGAAGCGGCGTCCGCCCGAACGTGATCGCCGCGATCGCGAAGCGTTCCCCTGCGCGTGTCCTGAACATCTTCTGTTCCGCCGACGAGGTCCCGCGCACGCTCAAAGCCTGGAAACACAACGGCTATTCCCCCACGGCCGTCCGCGTCTTCGACATGTTCCCCGGCTCGCCCAACGTCGAAACGATGGTCCTGCTGGAAAAGTCGAAAAAGAAGCCGTCTTCCTTTACACCGAACGGGAAGAAGAAAGCGTCTTCCGGGAAGCCGCGTAAAGCAGAAAAAGCTGCCGCTCCGGCGCACAAATCCAACCGCGCCGCGAAGAAAGCCGCGCATGGTCACGGCGACAAAAGCCGAGATACAAGAAAGAAAACTAGATAAAAACCGGATAATCCGTTCTTTTTTACATTTTTCGCTTGATTTTCCGAGTTTGAATGGCATATTATTAGGATATAAAACATGACTAACACGGAAATCAATTCGGAGTTTTACATTTTATGAAAATCTCAACCAAAGGCCGCTACGGGCTTCGCATCCTGATGGATCTGGCGCTCCACCAGTCTGAAAAGCCGCGCCTGATCCGCGACATCGCGAAATCGCAGCAAATTTCCGAGAAATACATCAGCCGTCTCGTGATCGCGCTCCGCAAAGCGGGCATGGTCCGCTCCGTGCGCGGCGTCAACGGCGGATTCCACATCGCCATGAAGCCGGAAGAGATCACGCTCCTGGACGTGATCGAGGTCATGGAAGGCCCTCTGTCCATCGTTGACTGCGTGTCCGCCCCCAAACGCTGCAAACTCAGCGAGAATTGCGCCCCGCGCGAAGTCTGGTGCAAGCTCAACGATGACATCCGCGGCCTGATGGGCGGCATCACGCTCGCCGACATCCTCGCGACCTACGAGAAGCAGAACGCGAAGGACGGCGATATGGACTACTGTATCTGAGTCCATATCCGACAAAAAGATGATCCGCTTTTCCGGGAGTGTTCCGAAAAAGCGGTTTTTTTCTGGATAGGGAAAGATTTTTTACAGCGACAGGTCGTCGTCATCCTCGTTGACGCGTGCCGTGCGCGGCGTCGTGCGGTTGCCGAGGAGAGTACCGGAACCGCCTGATCCACCACCGCCGGAGGAAGACGTCGAGCGCACCACACGCCAGATCGGGCCGTAAGGATTGAATTCCGGGAAATCCCTGGTGGGCTGTTCCGGCAGATCCAGCGTCGTGCGGAAAAGCGTCATGCGTCCGGAGGAATCGTTCATAAGCGGCTGGTTATTGGCGTCAAGCTGTTCGATGTAAAGCGCCTGCGCGTAGTGTCCGCCCGGGATTTCCGAGATCAGGACTTCGATCGGATACACCTCGCCTTCCCTGACGGAGATCGGCAGACCCTTTGCGAGATCGAATGCCGCGCCGCCGCTCCGGGCGGGATAGACGTCCAGATTCTGTTTGGAGTAGAGCGAGCTTTTCCTGCGGATATCGTTGGAACTGCCGCTCTTGAGCTGCCGGATATTATTGTCGTCGCGGGACATCGCCCAGAATTCGCCTGCCGAAAACGTCGCGCAGCCGTAATCCAGCACGATTTCCTTGTTGAACCGCACGAACATCACATCGTCCGCCGCGCCGACGAACCGGAACTTGCCGGTGAACGGCGCGACCACGTTGCCGGAGTAGATGCACACCCATGCGGCCGGCCTCACGTCCCGCTCGCACTGGTAGGCTTTCGGGGCCTCCGAGGCGGCGATATTTTCCGAAAAGAAGCACGAGGACCACAGGCGGGTCGGAGAGCAATAATACTTGTCGAGCGCCGGATAATGCACCCGCCCCTCGTTGTCGTACTGTCTCTGCCAGGAGCCGTTCACGAACGACTGCATGATCCTGAGGGTCGGAGCCACGCGTTCATGGCGGTATTCCCCCGTTCCGGGGTCATTCCTGAAATCATCGCTGGCCTGGCGGTTCCGGGTCTGTTTCAGGTCGTAGAATACTCCCTGAAGCATGCCTTTCAGGTTGCCGCGTCCGTCGCCCTCGCCGCCGTCGCCCATCTTGCCGCCTCCGCCGGGCCGCCCGAACGGCAGCACGCCCTGAAGTTTCAGCGAGGAGTTGCTGTCCGGGATCGTCAGCGGAGTCGGAATGTCAATATCGGTCATGACCTGAACGTCCGTGACGCCCACCTCCTCCATCTGCTGCTGTTCGCTGGAGTCGTACCGGTCGAGATTCGGACTGGACGTATCCATCACGGTCATGTCGGACGGCATGGGCTCCTCCTCGGGCGGAGGCAGGACGGGTTCCATCTCCGTGATCTGGACCGGGTCAATGTCGTCCTTCACCGCGTTCGGCGCGATGATCACAAGCGTGCCGAGCAGCACAAGCAGAAAGATGTGGAACGCAAGCGAGAAGACCGGTCCGGTGATGTGCTGGCGGACGACATCCATCCAGTTCGCCGGAGCCATTGCGGCGGCTTCCGCTTCAAGTTCATTATTTTGAATCTGCGATTGATCGGTCTGCATCGTATCACCTCAAAAGAAACAAATCATGCATCCGGGAATCCAGTTCGCCGGAGTACGGAACAGATTACTTCATAATTTATAACACATTTGCACGGTTTTCAAGCTTTTTTCCGCGTTTTCATCCGTTTTTTTGACAAAAAAACGTCCGCATTCCGAAAAAGGATACGGACAACAGAAACAAAGCAGAGAATCAGAGAGACAGATCGTCGTCATCTTCGGAAACACGCGCCGTGCGAGGTTGCGTACGGCTGCCGATGAGTCCGCCGGAGCTGCTTCCCGATCTTCCCCCGGAGGAAGAGGCCGCCGAACGCACCACACGCCAGATCGGGCCGTAGGGATTGAACGGGGGATGATCGCGTCTGGGTTGTTCCGGCAGGTCGAGCGTGGTGCGGAAGAGCGTGAAACGGTCCGGATTCGGATCGATCGGCTGACCGTTCGCATCGAGCTGTTCGACAAACAGCACCATATTGAATTCGCCGCCGGGAATTTCCGAGATCAGTATCTCGATCGGGTACACCTGTCCCTCCTGCACCTCCAGCACGGGACCTTTCGCCAACCCGTGCCCGTTGTCGAAATTCGGCCTGTACACGTCAAGTTTATGTTTGGAATACAGCACGCTGTCCGCGATCAGACGGCGGCTGCGTTCGTTGTCCGGCGAACCGCCGAGGATGCGGTGATAATCGCCCAGATCGTCCACGCGGACGCCGAGCGTATAGGAGTACCAGCCGTAGTCGAACACGATCTGTTTGTTGAACCGGATCAGCAGCACATCGTCGCAGAACCCGACGAACCGGAATTTCCCGGTGAACGGCGCGACCACGTTGCCGGAGTAGATGCACACCCAGCCGCCGGCCGTCCGCACCTGATCCGCGCACTGGAACGCCGCCGGAGCGTCCGTCGCGGGTATCTGCTCCGTGTAGAAACAGGAGTTCCACAGGCGGGTCGGCGAACAGTAATACGAATCCAGCGCGGGATAATGCACGCGGCCTTCGTTGTCGTACTGTCTCTGCCAGGAGCCTTCCACAAATTTCTTGATGATCGGCAGAATGCGGTCGCGCGTGCGGTCGTGGCCGGAATTCGGATCGCCCATGACGTCCGTCGCCCGGCGGTCTTTCGTCTGTTTGATGTCGTAAAACACCCCCTGAAGCATGCCTTTCAGGTTGCCGCGTCCGTCGCCCTCGCCGCCGTCGCCCATCTTGCCGCCTCCGCCGGGCCGCCCGAACGGCAGCACGCCCTGAAGTTTCAGCGCGGAATTGCTGTCGGGAATGGTCAGCGGGGTCGGGATCTCAATATCGGTCATGATCTGAACGTCCGTCACGCCAACCTCCTCCATCTGCTGCTGTTCGCTGGAATCGTACCGGTCGAGATTCGGACTGGACGTATCCATCACGGTCATGTCGGACGGCATGGGCTCCTCCTCGGGCGGAGGCAGGACGGGTTCCATCTCCGTGATCTGAACCGGGTCGATGTCGTCCTTCACCGCGTTCGGCGCGATGATCACAAGCGTGCCGAGCAGCACAAGCAGAAAGATGTGGAACGCAAGCGAGAAGACCGGTCCGGTAATGTGCTGGCGGACAATATCCATCCAGTTCGCCGGAGCGACCGGAGCGTCAAGCTGTTCCTGCGGGATTTCCTGTTCAGTCATAGAAAAATATCTCGGGAAAAAAGTTCAATGGTTGGTTCATTCAATAATATACACGGTTCAACGTAAAAATCAATCCGCTAAAACGAAAAATGAAATCGTTCATCCGAAAAAAAGCGTTTTAAGTTAAAGAAAACGTTAAAAAGTGTCTCCACACCTCAAAAAGAGAAGCCGTCCCGCCTCGGACGAGGGGAAACGGCTTAAAAAGGATTACCGCGAAATGAGGTTTGCGGATTCCGGATGTCACTTTCCGTTGACGAGCACTTCGGCAATCTGAACGGCGTTCAGGGCGGCGCCCTTCAGCAGCTGGTCGCCGCTGATGAAGATGTCGAGGCCGCGCTTGTCGTCGCGGGAAATGTCCTGACGAATGCGTCCGACGAGCACGTCGTACATGCCGGTGGCTTCCATCGGCATCGGATAGACCTTGTTCTCGGGATCGTCGCGGAGCTGGACGCCGGGGGCCTTGGCGAGGATCTCGCGGGCTTCTTCGGGCGTGATCTCGTTCTCGAATTCCAGATTGATGGATTCGGAGTGGGCGCGCATCACGGGGACGCGGACGCTGGTGCAGGAGATCTTCACGTTCGGAAGGTGCATGATCTTGCGCGTCTCGTTCACCATCTTCATCTCTTCCTTGGTGTAACCGTTCGGCTGGAAGACGTCGATGTGGGGGAAAAGGTTGAACGCGATCTGCTGCGCCATGACCTTGACCTCGGCGGGCTTGCCTTCGAGGATCGCACGGGTCTGCTCCATGAGCTCGTTCATCGCCTTCTGGCCGCCGCCGGACGCGGCCTGGTAGGTGGAGACGACCATGCGGCGGAGTCCCTTCGCCCGATGAAGCGGCCAGACCGGAGCGCACATGATGGCGGTGGTGCAGTTCGGGTTCGCGATCACGCCCTTGTGCAGGAACACGTCGGCGGCGTTGACTTCCGGCACGACCAGCGGCACGTCGTCCTCCATGCGGAACGCGCTGGAGTTGTCGATCATGACCGCGCCCGCGGCGGTGACGGCGGCGCGGAACTGCTTGGAGATGGACGCGCCGGCGCTGAACAGCGCGATGTCAACGCCCTTGAACGAATCCTCGGTCATCTCTTCGACCGCGACGGTCTCGCCGTGGAATTTGAACGTCTTGCCGACGGAACGCGCGGATGCGAGGAGTTTCAGGTTCTTGACAGGGAAATTGCGCTTCTCGAGCGTGAGGAGCATTTCGACGCCGACCGCGCCCGTGGCGCCGGCGATCGCGACATTGACAGGATTTGCCATGGTTCGGTTCTCTCCAAATATCGTTAAAGATGAGTTCGGGAACAAGTCCGGATAATAACTATATCCAAATACTATACAGCCGTTTTCGGGCTTTTTCAAGTTCGTTCCATGTTTTTCGGCAAAAAAAGACGGACCCGCATGGAGTCCGTCCGAGAAAACAATACGAATCTGAAAACGGTCAGGCTTTCTTTTCAGCCGGAGCGGCGACCTTCTTTTCGGCCTTAGCGGCTTTGGCTTTGCGGCCGCGTTTCGCCGGAGCGGCGGCCTTCTTCTCGGTCTTCTTCACTTCCTTCTTCGCGACCTTGGCGGCCTTCTTCGGGGCGGCCTTTTTCGGAGCGGGGAGTTCGCCGGGCGCTTTTTCCGCGACGAGAGCCAGCACTTTGCGTTTGCCGAGCTTCGCGAGCGCGCTGAACGCTTCGATCTGATTCGTGCGCGGACGGTTCTTTCCGATTTCCCAGTGGCTGACGGTGAACGGAGTCACGCCGAGGAGAACAGCAAGCGCCTTCTGGGAGAGGGAATATTTCTTGCGGAATTTCACAAGGGATTTCGGGGAGAAACGCGCCTTGCGGCCATCGGCGGCGGGCGCGGCGGCCTGCGCGGATTCGACGGCGGGCTTGACAGTGGCGGGCGCGGAGGCCTGTTTCTTTTCCAGATCGTTGATGCGCTTCGTCAAAGCGCTGATCGTCTTCTTCTGTTCGTTGATTTTCGCCTCGAAAGCTTTCAGTTCTTTACGGGCCAGACGACGCACTTCGTCCTGGAAGGTCTGTTTAAAATCGGGCATGGTGTCTTCCTTTCAAATGAAGATGATGTATGTTTGTGATTGTAAAGATTATTTTGTTGTTTTTATGTTGTATAATATACCCTATTCTTTTAGAAAAACAAGTGTCAAATCAAAAAAAAAGTGTTTTTTTCGTGTCTTGCACCGTGTAATTAGTCCAAAGCCAATTCAAAAGAACGATATAAGTGAAGTGCAGGAAGAAATCAACGAGATACAGGAACCGGACAGACAAAGAAATAGACAAGAAAAAAGCCGTATGGTTTGCACCACACGGCGGATAAAAGAACTGAATTGAATTCAGTGTTTGCGGTTGCTTTTCCCGTCCGGGATCACCCATTTCCCGGCATCCAGGCCAAGTGCAAGAAAAAGCATCTGCGCACCGAACAGCAGCATCAGCAGCGCCGCGGTCCAGGAGATGGCGGCGACGCCGATAAACGGCGCGACAACCAGAAGAACGCCGATCAGCGCGGCGACAAGTCCGGGCATCGGCAGGACCAGCTGGCCGAAACGTTTCTGCGCGGAAAGGATGCTAAACACACCGGCGAAAATCAGCCAGACGCCGCAGACGATCATGAAGAACATGTCAAGATACAGCGGATAAATCAGCATGCCAAGCCCGGCGATGCCGAGCAGAATGAACAGCACAAGAAGCGCCGCCGAAATGCGCCCTTTGTTCCACGCCATCAGAAACGCCGCGACCGCGAACAGCAGGACCACGCCGCCCAGAATCATCGTGACCGTGGTCAGGACGAGAACGGGATTCATCACGCCGAGGATACCGATGATGAAGAAAACCAGGCCGCGAAGCAGCAGCACGGGACGCGTGGCGTTGAACGAGAAAAGTTTCTGCGGTATCGAATAGAATCTTTCCCAGATCAGGTCTTTTTTCATAAATGTCAACTCCGATTTATTATTGTGATTCAGCCCTTGTTCGTTTTTCCGCTGCCCAGGCCCGGCACTCGCAGCCCGAACACCAGCACGAGCATCCCCGTTCCGGAGATCAGAAGCAGGACCGCCACGATCGTGGAAAAAGCCGCCAGCCCCGCGAACGGTGCAATCACAAGCAGAATCCCGATCAGAATAGACAGGATGCCGGAACCGGACAGGAAGAAACGGCTCGGGGAAACGGATGCGGAAACGAGTTCGCTCACGCCCGTGGCGATCAGCCATACCCCGAGCACAACCGCGATCAGCACATCCGCCTCAACCGGATTGACGATCATCGCGATTCCGGCTGCGCACAGCAGAAGCGACCAGAAAACGCCGAGGTAACGACGGCATGCGAACGTCAGAAACAGCGCGCCCATGGCGTCAATCAGAAGAATGATGCCGAGGATGATCGTGACCGCGGCCAGACTTCCAATCGGACGGAAAAGACCGATCAGACCGAGGATGAAAAAGACTAGTCCGCGAATCAGAAGCGCCGAACGGTTCGCGTGGAAAAACAGCATTCTGCGGGGGAAGAGGAAGTTGCTTTCGTACGTCTGATTCTGCATGGTCTCTCTCCTATTTTTCTACTCCGGAAAAAGATTCGGAATGAAATGACAATATATTAATATAGCCCCTAAAACTTGCTTTTGCAAACACGCTTTTTCAGGATTCTATTTAAAATTGACCGCTTCGCTTGCTTTTTGTTCCATGCAGGATTATATTTTTCGGAAAAAAAACCGCACGACATTCCGTTATGACCCCCCGCCCACACGACAAACACACCGATCCGGCGATCCCGCTCCTGATGCACTGCTGCTGCGGCCCGTGCGCCGCCGGGAGCATCGCGCCCGTGCTCGACGACGGACGCCGCATCACGCTGCTCTTCTCGAATTCCAACCTCGACACCGAGGCGGAGTATCTGCGCCGTCTGAACGCGATGAAGACGCTCGCCGACTTCTACGGACTGCATGTCGAGACCGATCCGTGGGACCATGCCGCCTGGCTCGAATTCGTGTCCGTCGTGCCGGATTTCGCCGCCTGCCCGGAACGCGGCGCACGGTGCAGACGGTGTTTCCAGTGGCAGCTCACACGTACGTCCGTTTTTGCGGAACGCCTCGGCGCGCACTTCACGACCACGCTCACGCTCGGTCCGCAGAAGAATTCCAGCGCAATCCATGAGATCGGCGCACAGTGGGGCGAGGCGTTCGAGCCATGGGATTTCAAGAAAGGCGGCGGCAATCTGCGTTCGCTCGAACTCTGCCGCAAGCTCGGCCTTTACCGGCAGAACTACTGCGGCTGCGAGTTCTCCAAGCACGCGAATACGGACTGAACTGTGCTCACACGTTTCTTAACGTTTTTTGTCGCCTTTCTCAAAAGTTTTGAGCAAAAAATATATACTTTTGTCTAAAACTAATATGGCGGAAACGTTTTCGCGTGATATATTTAGAAAATTCTTATTTTTCCGCTTCATATCAACCTCAAATCATATCAACTTTTTCAACTCGAAGGTACATCCATGAAACTCCCGATCCGTTATCTCTCCGCCGCGGGCGTCGCGCTCGCCGCTGCCGCCACGCTCTCCGCGGCCGATTTCCACGACTGGGCGCCGACTCCGCCGATGGGCTGGAACAGCTTCGACTGCTTCGGCCTCAGCCTCACCGAGGCGCAGGCGAAAGAGCAGGCCGAAGCCATGATCAAACAGCTGAAGCCGTTCGGCTGGAACGTCTTCGTGATCGACCACCAGTGGTACAACGACAATCAGAAGGGATTCCAGAGCGACATCCGCCACCAGTTCGCCATGGACGAATACGGCCGCTTCATCCCGGCTCCGGAACGTTTCCCGTCCTCGAAGGACGGCAAGGGACTGAAGCCGCTCGCCGACTACATGCACGAACGCGGGTTGAAGATCGGCGTGCACCTGATGCGCGGCATCCCGCGTCAGGCCGTCCGCGAGAACACCAAGGTGAAAGGTACGAACTACCGCGCGCAGGACATCGTGAACATGCGGAGCACCTGCCCCTGGAATCAGGACATGTACGGCGTGGACATGAGCAAGCCCGGCGCGCAGGAATACTACGATTCCGTGTTCGAGCAGTTCGCCGAGTGGGGTCTTGACTTCATCAAGATCGACGACCTCTCCCGTCCGTATGCCACCGCCGAGATCGAAGGCATCCGCAAAGCCATCGACAAGTGCGGCCGCCCGATCATCCTCAGCCTCTCCCCCGGCGACACCCCGATCCAGAACGGCGCGCACGCCGACAGACACGCCAACATGTGGCGTGTTTCCGACGACTTCTGGGACCGCTGGGAACCCCTCCGCGGTATGTTCGGCCGTCTGCACCGCTGGGAGCCCTACCGCATCAAAGGCTCCTGGCCGGACGCCGACATGCTCCCGTTCGGCATCATCGAGTTCACGCGCCCGACCAACTTTACGCACGATGAAATGCGCCTCTGCTTCACGCTCTGGTCGATCGCGCGTTCTCCGCTCATCCTCGGCGCGGACATGACCAAGCTTGACGACTGGACGCTGAAGCTCCTCACGAACAAGGAAGTCATCGAGATCAACCAGAACAGCGAGAACAACCGCCAGCTCATCCAGGACGGCGACCTGATCGTCTGGACCGCCGACGTCCCCGGCAGCCAGGACAAGTACCTCGCGTTCTTCAACACCGGCACGTCCGAGTACAACAAGTACGACCGCCGCAAAGCCATCCTGGAGAGCGACGGAATCGGACTGAACGGCGTTCCCGAGGAGGAACTCTCCGCAAACATCCGCGGCTCGAAGATCCTCGCGCTCGCCGTCATCGACGACGGCTACGGATCCAGCTACAGCCATTCCGCCTGGATCCAGCCCGAAATCTCCGGTCCCGCCGGCACGAAGAAGCTCGTCGACATGAAGTGGGCCTCCGCTCAGGCCGGATGGGGCGCGGTCCGCAACGGCCTCACAAGCGACGGGCAGGAGATCGACGGCATCGGCACGCACGCGCTCTCCCTCATCGTCTACAAGCTCCCGGAAGGCTACGACACCTTCAAGTCCAAGGTCAAGCTCGTCGACAACAGCGATTCCCGCAACCGCCTGAAATTCCTCGTGCTCAACGAGAAGGCGTTCGAGCAGCCCTCCCCCGAGACCAGCGACATCAAGGTCGACCTCTCCAGCATCGGACTCTCCGGCAAGGTCGTCGTCCGCGATCTCTGGGAAGGCAAGGAAATCGGCACCGCGGAAGGCACGTTCACCTGCGAAAAGCTCCCGTGCCACACCACGAGGCTCTACCGTCTCTCCCCCGCGAAGTGATCGAATCTCACCCATGAGGAACCTACCATGAAACGAATCACAAAGACCGCTCTCCTCGCCGGAATGGCGCTCGCTTCCTCGGCGCTCCTCGCCGGGAATCCGCTCCTCACCGACGTCTTCACCGCCGACCCGGCCCCGCTCGTGGACGGCGACACCGTCTACCTCTACACCACGCACGACGAGGCTCCGCCGCGCCAGTGGCTCGTCATGAACGACTGGCTCTGCTATTCCTCGAAGGACATGGTGAACTGGAAGGCGCACGGCCCCGTCGCCAGCAAGGACACGTTCGAATGGGGCACCCACGACGCATGGGCCGCCCAGACGATCAAGAAAGACGGCAAATACTGGCTCTACGTCACGCTCTGCGGCAAGGGCCAGTACAGCGGACGCGCCATCGGCGTCGCCGTCTCCGACAAGCCCGAAGGTCCGTTCAAGGACGCCATCGGCAAGCCGCTCGTGTGGGACAGCATGACGCCCGGCCCCGTCGGCTGGGACGACATGGACCCGACGATCTTCATCGACGACGACGGCACGCCGTGGCTCGCGTGGGGGCATACCATGCTCTACGTCGCGAAGCTCAAGCCGAACATGATCGAGCTTGACGGCGAGATCAGGATGATGCGCCTGCCGAACTACACCGAGGGGCCGTGGCTCTTCAAGCGCAACGGCGTCTACTACATGATCTACGTCTCCCACATCCTGAACGGTTTCAACGAAATGGCGTCCTACGCCACCGCGACCAGCATGGAAGGCCCGTGGACGCCGCGCGGAATCATGTGCCGCGACACGAAGAACTCCAACTGCATCCACCCCGGCGTCGCCGAGTTCAAGGGCAACTGGTATTTCTTCTACCTCAACGGCGCGCTCACGCTGGCAAACGGCGAAAAAGGCGATTCCCAGCACCGCAGCGTCTGCCTCGACTACATGTACTTCAACCCCGACGGCACGATCCAGATGGTCGAGCAGACCGACAAGGGCACCGAGGCCCCGCCGAAGACCGCCGAGCAGATCGCCGCCGCCGTCCCGAAGGGCGAGGTCAAAAAGATCGAGCCATACCCGAACATCTATGCCTACGGCGGCAATCCCACGCCCAAACTCCGCACCGTAACCGAGATGAATGAGTTGACCTGGACCGGACGCGCAAACACTATGGGCGGCCTGCCGGTCGTGTCGACCATGAAGACGCCGTTCCGCGACTGCACCGCGCGCACCGGTTTTTACGAGAACGGCGGCTGCGAGACCATCGGGCAGACCTTCGTCGCCCCGAGCAATATGAGGCTCCACACCATCGAACTTTACGTCGGCGACGGCGAGATCACCCGTGAACAACCGCAACATGCGATCAAGATCGCACTCTACGACATCACCGGGACCGATCCCAACGCGGACACCTATACCGTCGGCGAAAACCTCTTCAAATCCGTCGACGGACGCGAACCGGAGTTCATCTACACGCCGCAGGGACCGGACAAACTGCTGATCAATCTGGGCACGAACGACGGGCTTGGCGCCGATAAGGTCCACTTGAAAGAAGGGCACACCTACGTCTTCGAGCTTCAGGCGCCGCGCAGGACGTTCCCGATCAGCTGGTTCCGTTCCGAGAAGGACCTCTATCCCCAGGGCGCGGCATACCGCAACCGTCGCAAGATAACGAACCGTGAACGCCATTCCGGCGATTTCGCACTCGCGATCTACCCGTACAGAGGGTGATCCGCCCCGCCTCCCCAGCCGTGTTTTCCATGAAATCACCTCCGGGAAACACATTTAAAAACATCAAAGCTCCGGCAGATTCATCCTTGCCGGAGCTTTTCTTGATTCGACAAAAAACACAAAAAATACTGTTTTTCTCTTGATTTTTGCCCGACATGATATATATTATTGCAATATATCAAGCAACGGAGGAGGAACAATGGAAACAGCAAAGATCTTTATGACCGGGCGCTCTCAGGCGGTCCGCATTCCTAAAAAGTACAGATTTAACTCCGCCGAGGTGGAAATCCGGCGTCACGGCAAAAGCGTGGTCCTCACCCCGATTTCGGACGCAGACACACTACAGGCGTTTCTTGATCTGCCCTGCTGTCCTGACTTCAAAATCGACCGCGAGCCTGCGCAGGAAATCCAGAAACGGGATTTGTTCTCATGAGCCGATACATGCTTGATACGGACATGGCGTCCTATCTCATCCGCGGAGACCGTCCTGCCGTCACGGAGGCGTTCAAAAAGCATTTCCGAAATGTCTGTGTTTCTTCTGTCACGCTCGCCGAACTGCAGTACGGAGCCGCAAAACGCCGCAGTCAGGCGCTTACAAAAAAAGTGCAGGCTTTCTGCGAACTCGTCCCGTGCGTTGACTGGGGCGCGGACGCGGCGGCGGCATACGCAAATCTCCGGACGGATTTGGAAGCTGAGGGGACACCGATCGGGTCTATGGACATGCTGATCGCGGCTTCCGCTCTGGCCGAGGGAGCAATCCTGGTCACGAACAACACCATACATTTTTCCCGTGTTCACGGACTGAAACTGGAAAACTGGTGCGAAAAAGCATAACCGCCGCTTTTTTCTCAAATCCGGCTTGATTTTTTCCGGTTCAGACGGTATAATATGCTGATGACCGGAACACGGCGGACAATGCGCCGCCGGACGCTTCTTTTCTCCCTCTCACTCTCCCCGAAAGGACACTTCGATGAAACACCGCTTCGCCGCCGGACTCGTGATCTGCTTCGCCGCAGCCGTCTGCCTCGCCTCCTGCTCGGATTCCAATGCCGAACGCGTGCCGGAATCCAAAACGGAATCCGGCGCTGTCGACAATAAAGTCGGTTCACCCGAAACCGAGGTCAAAACATCCGATGCGGGGGTTGAACTTCAGCTGGATGTGAGCGACATGCGGACGGAATACCATGTCCGCCCCATCGGCATGGACGAACCGAAGCCGCGTTTCAGTTACACCGTGCAGCCCATTCCCATGGGAGGGGATGTTCCGATGCCGGAAGTCATCCCGCCGAAACACCAGACCGCCCGCCGGATCCATGTGAAGGAGACGAAAACGGGGCGCGAGGTGTGGGATTCAGGCTGGGTCGAGACTGGCGAGACGATCCAGATCGAATACGAGGGCGAACAGCTCAAACCGTTCACGGCCTATACATGGTCCGTCGAGGTGAAAGACGAGGCGGGCCGCGCATTCGACTCCTGCGATACCTGCACGGGCCCCTATCCGTTTTCCTCCACGTTCGAGACGGGATTCCTCGGCACACCGTGGCAGGCGGAATGGATCGGTACGGAGCCGCACAGCGAAAACCTCCGGCCAGTGCCTCTGTTCCGCGGAGAAATGCCCGCCGTCGAGGGCATCGCGCAGGCGCGCCTTTACATCACCGCGCTCGGGCTCTACAAACCGTATCTGAACGGAAAAGATGTTTTCAAAGAGATCACGGCGACCTCATCGGGCGCCATGTCCGTCTGCATGACGCCCGGCTGGACCGACTACTACCACCGCGTACAGTATCAGGCATACGACGTGACGAAGCTGATCAGCAAAAGCACGAAGAACGTCCTCACGGTCAGCCTCGCCGAAGGCTGGTACGCTGGCCGCATCTCGCGTCTCTGGAGCGACGGCAACAAGCCGACCTACGGCGACCAGCCCGTTTTCAAGGCGGAACTCCACATCAGGAAGACCGACGGATCGGTCGTGAAGCTCGTCACGGACAAAGATTGGAAATACAGAGACAGCGCCATCGTCATGAGCGACATCTACGACGGCGAACACTACGACGCCACGCTGAAAACAGAAGACCAGCCCTACAGGGACGCGGTCGTTTTCAATTCGGACGCACTGAAAAACGTCGCGATCGAATGGCAGTCCGGCGAGTTCGTCCGCGAGATGCGCACGCTCAAGCCGAAATCCATCCGCAAGCTCGAAAACGGCACATTGATCGTCGATTTCGGGCAGAATTTCACCGGACGCGAACGCATCAACCTCCGGGGCACCGCGCCGGAGGACAATGTGATCCGCATCCGCCACGGCGAAATGCTCAAGGAGGACGGCTCTCTCTACACCGACAATCTGCGTTCCGCGAAAGCGACGACCACCTATGTCGGCAGGCAGGAGTATGAACCGCAATTCACGTTCTACGGCTTCCGCTACCTCGGCATTGAAGGCGTACCGGCGAGCTACGACAACATCAGCCATCCGGGTTTCATGCGCGAGGATATCTCCGCTATCGCCGTCTACTCCGGCCTGAAGGAGACCGGCACGTTCACCTGCTCCGAACCGCTCCTCAACAGGCTCTTCGAGAACATCCTCTGGGGCCAGCGCAGCAATTTCCTCGACGTGCCGACCGACTGTCCGCAGCGCGACGAACGCCTCGGCTGGACCGCCGACACGCAGGTCTTCGCGAACGCCGCCACGTACAACATGGACGCCGCCGCGTTCTACACGAAATGGCTGCGCGACCTGAACCTGTGCCAGTCGCCGGAGGGCGGCTATCCGAGCTTCGCGCCCGACCAGTACCGGTACGCCGCCGCCAAAGGAAACGATTTCTTCGGGTACGCCTCCGGCTGGAGCGACGCCGGATTGATCGTGCCGTGGATCCTCTACACGAAATACGGCGACAGGCGCGTGCTGGAGCAGTATTTCGACAACATGCTGAAATGGCTCGAGTTGCAGGAACGCAACTCCGGCGGCACGTACATCATCGACAACACCGTCTACGCCGACTGGCTGAACATGGATGCGAACCTGTCGTCCGCGTTCGTCTCCACGGCGTATTTCGCCGCCATGAACACCCTCGCCGCCCGCATCGCGCGCGTGATCGGACGCGAGGACGACGCACGGAAGCGCGAGGAGATCTTCGCGAAGACGAAAAAGGCGTTCCGCGGGCGTTTCCTCGACGAAAACGGCGAGCTGAAGGAGAAGACGCAGACCGCCGCGCTCTTCGTGCTGGATTTCGACCTGTGCGACGAACCGGAACGCCAGGGCATCCTGGATTTCCTCGTCAGCGACATCACGGAGACGCGTAAGAACCACCTCAGCACCGGATTCCTCGGCACGCCGCTCCTGCTCCGCGTGCTCACCGAAAACGGACAGATCGACCTCGCCTATAAGCTCCTGCTTCAGACATCGTTCCCCTCGTGGCTCTACCCGGTCACGCAGGGCGCGACCACCATGTGGGAACGCTGGGACAGCTGGAACGAGGAACGGGGCTTCGGCGACGTCTCCATGAACTCGTTCAACCACTACGCCTACGGCGCGGTCGCCGACTGGTTCTACGAGACGATCTGCGGCATCCGCCCGATCACGGACGATCCCGGTGCGCGCGGATTCCACAGGTTCCGCCTGAAGCCCATGCCCGGAAAGGAACTCAAGTCCGCCTCGGCTTCCTATCTCTCCTCGTACGGAAAGATCGAATCCGCCTGGGAACGGAAGGAAAACGAACTCGTCTGGAAGTTCACGGTCCCGTGCAACACCACGGCGGAAGTCGTCTTCCCCTGCCCCGCCGGACGCGTGCCGGAAACGCCCGGCATCACGTTCGACGCGGAAAAGAAACTCTGGATCGCCGCCCCCGGCAAATACACGGTTGCCATTCCTTACAATTGACCTCAACATGCGGCGTCCCGTCAGCCGAAAGAACGCTGAAATCGTTTCCCCTCGGGGACGCACGGGCTGCCGCCGGACGCGTTTTGCCGCGAAAAAATCGAAAAAAAAACGTTTTTGAGGTTGACTATTTGAAAAAGGGTAGTATAGTTTCCGAAGAACAAAATAAACCGTGTCCGGCGCGAACCGGAACGGCAACCATCACGAGACAGGAAGGAGCAGTCCATTATGAACGAAATGAGCAATCTTCTCGACGACCTCGAAGAGCGCATGATGAAGTCGGAAGAGTCCATGAAACATGATTTTTCCGCCATCCGCACCGGCAAGGCCTCGGCCGCGCTGGTCGAGCCGATCACGATAGACTATTACGGCACGCAGACCAAACTGCGCGACGTGGCGGGCATTTCCACGCCCGATCCGCGCACGATCGCGATCCAGCCGTGGGACAAATCCGCGCTCGCCAAGATCGAAAAGGCGATCATCGCCTCCAACCTCGGCATCACGCCCCTCAACGACGGCAAAGTCATCCGTCTGCCGATTCCGCCCCTCAGCGGCGAACGCCGCCAGCAGCTCACGAAACAGGTGAAAGCCCGCTGCGAAGAGGCGAAAGTCTCCGTGCGCAATATCCGCCGCGACGGCAACGAGACCGCGAAAAAGATGGAGAAGGACTCCGTCATCAACGAGGATGAGCTCAAGGAACTCCTCGAAAAGATTCAGAAACTCACCGACGAGTACATCAAGAATCTGGAAGCCGTCTCCGCCGACAAGGAAAAAGAGATCATGACAGTCTGAGCACGGTCAAATCATCTGAATCCAATTCGGAAATCCGCGTCCGTCCCGCCCTCCCCCGGCCGGACGGACTTTTTTTATTGAGGCGGACTGAACTCAGCGCAGATTCGCGCGGTACCAGTCGATCGCGGCCCGGATGCCGCGTTCGAAGCTCCAGTCCGGAGCGTAGCCGAGAAGCTCTTTCGCCCGGTCGATGTCGGCGTTGCTGTGCCTGATGTCGCCGGGACGCGCCGGACCGAAAACGGGCTCGACGTTCACGCCGAGCGCGTCCGTGATGGCTCGGTAGACTTCCAGCAGAGTCGTGCGTCCGCCGTATGCGATGTTGCAGACCTGTCCCGATGCTTCCTTCGCGGCGAGACAGGCTTTCAGATTGGCTTCGACCACGTTCTCCACGTATGTGAAATCACGGCTCTGGACCCCGTCGCCGTGAATGGTCGGACGTTCCCCGTGCAGCAGCTGCCGGATGAACTTCGGGATCACGGCGGCGTACGCGCCCTCCGGGTCCTGCCGCCGCCCGAAGACGTTGAAATACCGCAGGCCGACCGTTTCGAGGCCGTAGTGCACGGCGTATTGGCGTGCCCAGTCCTCGTTTTCACGCTTGGAAACGGCGTACGGGCTCAGCGGTTTCCCCTCGAAGCCTTCCTTCTGCGGAAGGACATCTGTATCGCCGTAGACGGATGAACTGGACGCATAGACGAACTTTTTGACCTTGCACCGGCGGGCGGCTTCCAGCATGTTCAGCGTGCCGGAAACATTGTTCGAGCAATAGAAAAGCGGCATTTCGAGACTGCGCGGCACGGATCCCCATGCGGCCTGATGCAGCACATAGTCCACGCCTTCGCAGGCACGCATGCAGGTGTCGGAATCTTTTATGTCGCCGTGAATAAACTCATAGGCGGGATTTCCGGAAAAGATATCGACGTTGGCCTGTTTCCCTGTGGAGAGATCGTCGAGGCAGCGCACCCGGCAGCCGAGCTTCAGGAGAGCTTCGCAGAGGTTCGAGCCGATGAAGCCCGCCCCGCCCGTGACCAGAAACACGGTATCCGAGGGAAACGTGATATCCTGATATCCCATGTCAGTCCTCCGCCTTGTGTCCGCTCAAAGCCGCCAATAGAGATATTCCGCTTCCTCGAAGTCGCGCCTTTCGAAGATGCCTTTGATGTCGAGGAGGACGTTCCTTCCCGGCGCGAAGAACTTGTTCAATTCGGAAGGCGTGAGGGATTTGAACGCGTCGTGCGCGACGGCGAGGATGACGGCGTCCATATTCCGGATACCGTCCGGATCGACGAATTCGATCCCGTACAGGCGTTTCGCTTCGGCGGCATCCGCGGCGGGATCGGCGACGACCGGAGTAATACCGTACTCCTGAAGTTCATGCACAATATCAATGACCCGGGTATTGCGCGTGTCAGGGCAGTTTTCCTTGAACGTGAATCCGAGGATCGCGACGTTCGCGCCCCTCACGTTTTTGCCCGCGGCGATGAGGCACTTCACGCAGTTTTCCGCCACGTACTTCCCCATGTCGTCGTTGATGCGGCGCCCGGCGAGGATGATCTGGCTGTGGTAGCCCAGCATCTCCGCCTTGTACGTCAGGTAGTACGGGTCGACGCCGATGCAGTGTCCGCCCACGAGACCGGGCTGGAACTTGAGAAAATTCCACTTGGTCCCGGCGGCTTCCAGGACCGATTTCGTATCGATCCCCATCCGGTTGAATATGATTGAGAGCTCGTTCATGAACGCGATGTTGATGTCGCGCTGGCAGTTCTCGATGACCTTCGCCGCCTCGGCGACGCGGATGCTCTCCGCACGGTAGACGCCCGCCTCAACGACCAGTCCGTAAACGCGCGCCACGCAGTCGAGCGTCTCCGCGTCCATGCCGGACACGACCTTTCTGATCTTCGCCAGACGGTGTTCCCTGTCGCCGGGGTTGATGCGTTCCGGACTGTAGCCGACCTTGAAATCCCGCCCGCAAACAAGCCCGGATTCCTGTTCGAGGATGGGCGCGCAGACCTCCTCCGTCACGCCCGGATACACCGTGGACTCGAAGACCACGACCGAACCGGGCGTCAGGTTGCGTCCGAGCAGGCGCGACGCGCTTTTCAGCGGTTCCAGATCGGGCGTGTGGTCGGGGTTGACCGGAGTCGGCACCGCGACGATGTGGAATTTCGCCTCGCGGAGGCGTGCAGGATCGGATGTAAAATCCACGGTCGTCCGGCGGATCACGTCATCGCCCTCCTCGTGCGTCGGATCAACGCCCTGTTTGTAGAGCGCGATCTTATCCGCATTGAGGTCGAATCCGATGACGTCGACCTTTTCCGCGAACGCCACCGCGATCGGCATGCCGACATAGCCCAGGCCGATCAGGGAAAGCTTCGTCTCCCGGTTCACCAGCTGTTTGTAAAGATCCATCATCAAATCGTCCTCGGTTCAGTCGAAAATCGCATAGGTATAGATCCGGCCCTCAATCAGGCCCCAGTTGATATCCGGCGGCATATTTTCCTCGTCCTTCGCGATGAAAATGCCGTGTTCGCCGTTGTACCAGCCTTTGCTGGTCATGAAATAGACGCCGTATTCGTCGCTGTATATCCTGATCGGCTTGACGGTCTCGATGAGCTTCGCATCGAAGTGATCGAACGAAATATTGTCGTCTTTTCCGGCCCGCGGTGTCATCTCATAAGCCGCTTTCTCAATCGTTTCATGTTCGGCTGTGAGATAATCCACAACTTCATCCGGCGGGAAGAATTTGATACGATGGTTTTCGCTGAAATCCAGCGCCCAGATCGTGCCCCAGATCGTCAGGGCAAACAAAACGAAATACACCATACCGCGGAAGAACATCGTCCGACACCATTCACCGAATTCCTTCAGCATCACGGTGCGTTTTTCGCGGTCGCGACAGCGTTCGATGAACGCCTGAACGGATTCCTTCAGCGGCTTTTCCGGCGGAGGCGGGGGGTCCGGCTCCTTTTCGTCGAGGGAATCCCAAAACGCATTGACCTTTGCCAGTATCTTCCTGAACTTCGACTGCGGCCCGGATGCGGACACATCAGCTCCGGACGGACTTTTTTTGAGCCCTTCGAGGTCTTCTTTTGCCGTTTCGGCCGACTGGTTCTGATGTTCCGACATAAATCGTTTCTGAAGGTTTGATAGAAAAAAAAGACGTATTTATTTGTATAATGTACTTCAAATTTCTTTTTTTTCAAGACGGGAACGTTTTATTCCGGCAGAATCTCTGTGAAACCGCCGAAGGAAAACAAATATCTCGTCGACCAGAAAATCAGGGCGTCCTGAGGTCGAAGAATCGCACCGGCTTGCGCGACTGGCGGGAAATCTTTGCGCGCGCCTGTTCGATCGGGACAATCTCGACCGGCACATGGATGCGGATGCGCTTGTAGAGCTGTTCGGCGATAAACTGCGCCGTGCAGCCGGGATCATGGATCGCGGCGAACACCCGCACCTCGTCGCTGAGCGCACTGCCGGAAACTTCCATGTAATAATCGGAAACATCTTCGAGGCTGTCCAGCACGGTAAAAAAGGAATTCGGGAAAAGCGTGGTTCCGCGTATCTTCAGCATCTGCGCCTTGCGTCCGAGGATCGGCCCCAGACGGCGCGTGTTGCGTCCGCAGGCGCAGCGTTCCTCCGGGATCAGGAATGACACATCGCCCGTGCGGAACCGGATCAGCGGCATGCCGGTCACGCGGAGCGGCGTCACCACGACTTCGCCGACCTTGCCCGGCGGCAGCGGATGACCGTCGGGATCGACGATCTCCACGACCGCGAGGTCGGCGGGAGGATGTCCCCCGGCGCACGCCGAACACTCGGTAAAACTGGTCACGATCTCGGAGGATGCGTAGGTGGAATGCGCCGCGCCGGGGAAATACCGGTCGAGCTTGCGTCCCAGCGGCGTAAGCTGCAAATCGCGGGTCCGGAGCGGTTCGCCGATGCACACGAGCGTATGCACGGACGAGGTGTCGTAGCCCGTTTCCGCGAGATACTCGCCGAGTTTCGCCAGGAACGACGGGACTCCGACGATCGCGCCGGGATGGGTCAGCCGCATGATCTCGGCGTGACTTTCCAGCGTGTTCAGGCCGTTGCGGATGGCCGTCGCGCCCATCTGGATCACGCCCGAATAATAGGCAAGTCCGGCAATAAAACACCGGTCGATCGTGCAAGTCAGCAGCACGCGGTCGCCGGGCTTGATCCCGGCGGCGAGGAATCCTTTTGCATCATTATAACCAAGGCGGCGCAGATCGCCTGCGCTGTAGGAGATCCGGCACGGACGACCCGTGGTCCCGCTGGTGAAGCTGATGTCGGCGATCTCTTCGGGCGGCAAAGCCACGAAGGAATCGTTGAACTCCGCCAGATCGGCCTTCCCGGTCAGCGGCAGTTCGGCGAGGGATTCGATGGTAATCGGGCGGTCCGGGCGGTCGTGCAGGACGCGGCGGTAATACGGCGAACGGGCACGGCAGAACGCCACATGCTCGTTGAGCAGACGCGTCTGTTCCGAGCGGATCACTTCGGGTTCGGCGAAATCCAGCCGTCCGTGTACATCAAATTCCATAATTCCGCCAATGGTTTTGCAGGCATGATTTCTACGGGACGGATGCCCGCGGTTCCGCCCGTGTTCATAAAAAACAGCCGGAGAAAAGTTCGGTTCATTCCTCCGCATGCGATTATCAATAAATATACATCAATTCAGACGTTTTGCAAACGCCGGAACAGCTTTTTTCAGCTCAAAAAATCGGCCTTCCTCGTTTACTTCAAACAGGCGATCCCGGCCTCGACGAGCGACTTCGCCTCATCGGGGAAAAGGATGCACAAAACAGCCGTCACGTTCAGGATCACGCAGAGCCAGAAGACGACCATGAACGAAAGCTTTTTCCATTTGTGATGAAAACACCCCTGCGCGAACAGCGCCCCCGGCCATCCGCAGAACAATTCCCAGAAATGCAACGTTGCCACCGGTATCCGCCATTCCTGACGTTCCGCCAGGCGTTTGTCCTCGCGATAAAACAGAATTTCCAGCAGGCTGTTGAGCAGAAACGCCAAAGCAAGACCGGGGAGAGGATGCCGCAGATAAAGCGAAAGCCCCAATCCAGGGATGATGGCAAGCGGCCAGAATCCCGCCAATCGTGCGACAAATGTGAGTTTCTTTTTTCCCGCGCCGCCGGAATTCCGTCCCGATGAAGCGGTCTTCGCGGGAGTTGCGCGTCCTTTTCTCTCCGTCATAGTCACTTCGGCTGGTTCTTTTTCCATTCCTTATATGTGTCAAGCTCGGACTGGAACGACGAGATCACCAGCGCGAAAACGGCCGCGTCGTCCGTGAAACCGAGCAGAGGAAGGAAATCCGGGATAATGTCGAGCGGGGAAACGAGATACGTTACCGCGAATCCGACGGACGCGGCGAGTTTCCACGGGATGGCTTTATAGTCGCCCGACCAGTAGTCCTGAAGGAGATTCCAGGTCAGCCGGAAGGATTCGATCTGTTCGCCTAGATGCGTCGATTTCCGTTCCGCGGTCTCGCGCTCCGCTTTCAGTTTTTCCATATCTTCTTCCGAAAATCCGTTCGACCCGTGCTCAAATGTGGCATGGATTCTTTCCCTGTCTTCCGGGTTCAGTTCGTTCTTCATATTCTCCAAGTCCTGTTTTTTGTGGCATTATTGTTTTCTGTGTTTTCCCCAATAATGTAATCTCTTTTAAACGGTTTTCAAGCGTATGAACGCATTTTCCATTTTCTGAACCAGGTTTTTGAATACAAAAAAAGACCACCTCCGCGAGGAAGTGGTCTTTCGAAAGATCGGATATTGTACTGGATCAGAAGACGCCGCCGTTCATGCCGGGGCCGAAACCCATGCCGGGGCCCATGCCGGGACCGAAACCGCCGCCGAAACCGCCGGGGCCCATCGCCATGCCGTTGTCAAAGCCCATACCGGGGCCAAAGCCACCGCCGAAGTCCATCGGTTCCATCGGAGCCGGGAAGCCCATCATGCCGGGATCGGCAGGCATGCCGCCGTACTGCACGGAGGCCGTCGTGACCTTCTCCGCCTTTTTCGCCCGGCGCTCTTCCGCACGCTGCGCGCGGCGTTCCGCGGCGCTCAAACGGTTCGCTTTCGTCTCGCTCATGGTCGTATCTTTGGCTGGCGCATCCACGGTCGGCGGGAACATCTTCGTCAGGGCGAAGAGCAGGATCGGAAGCGCGGCGATGATCAGGACCATGACGGTCGTGGTGTTCATTTTGGAACCGGTATGATCCGTATTGAAGGAAGTGTTTTTCATGGCAGGTCTCCTGATGTTTCAGAGGTTTGTTTTTTGTATCGTTTCTAAATCAATTAACGCTCCCCGGTCGTTTTTATTGTGCCGGAACGCAAAAAAAGTCAAAAGAGTTTTCTTCGCCTCGCGTACGCGGATAGATATATTGTACATCCATGATATGAGATGTCTTTTCCCCCACCGTATTATTTCCGTGCGCAAGCGAAGCTGAGCGCACTGCCCAAGTCAAGGACTTGTCCTTGTGCTCTCGCGTAGCAGAGCACTACCCACGTGGAGGGCTTGCCCTCCCCATTTTTGAGTTTTTTTGAGAATCCGCCTTGATTTTACCCGAAAACGGAGTATAGTATAAAATACATTCTGAACTGTAGCGGAGAGATGCCTGAGTGGCCGAAAGGAACGGTTTGCTAAACCGTCGTAGGGGTCAAACTCTACCGGGGGTTCGAATCCCCCTCTCTCCGCCATTTTTTATGCTCAAAAAACGGGCATTCTTCCCCAATTCTTCCCCATTTCCGTTTTATACCCTCCTCTTATTTCCATCTGCACATAAAGAATCCCCGGCCCGCCTTGAAAAAGCGAAACCGGGGAAATCTGTTTTTGAGGGAAACGCCGCGGGGAATCGGATCACCCGGTGGCGAATCCATTGTTCAGAGCGTCATCATTTCGGCTCGTATTCGTTTTTGACCTTGTCGGTGCGGAACGGATAGGCCGTGAAACCGTCCTTGTTCTGGAGGTTGACGTCGCCGCGGTACATGACATA